>ENA-OWPA01002212-OWPA01002212.1-bioreactor-metagenome-genome-assembly--contig:-NODE-2212-length-10198-cov-3.057208_pt1 | contig 10198 bp, 9 predicted proteins | sample MGYA00238139_ERZ651803 | MGnify/ENA primary metagenome ERZ651803 (study PRJEB26909, sample SAMN07631231) | bioreactor metagenome | isolation source: Switchgrass digestor | place: USA: Dartmouth...
CTGTTCCTGCTGCTGTTAGGCGGAGTATATGTTCTGGAAGGTTTAAGTGTTATTTTGCAGGTGATATCCTTTCAGACAACCGGCCGGCGGATACTGCTGATGGCTCCGCTGCATCATCATTTTGAGCTTAAAGGCTGGCCGGAAAAAAAGGTGGTACGTTTCTTTTGGATTCTGTCTTTATTGTTTACAATAATAGGTTTGTTAGGATATTGGAACATAGGATAAGGAAGTGTATAACGGCATGATAGCAGGCCAAAAGGTTTTAGTGGTTGGTTTGGCCAGAAGCGGATTGGCCGCAGCTCAGAGCCTACATAAGCTGGGGGCCCAGGTCATTGGCTATGATCAAAAGAGTTTGGATGAATTAGGAACAGCGGTTAAAGAACTGGAACAGCTGGATATCCCGGTAGTGAACCAGTTGCAGTCCGATATTATGAACGAGTCCCTGGATTTAATTGTGGTAAGTCCCGGAGTTCCCTTAAGTCTGCCGGTTTTTGACTGGGCACGCTCCCAGGGCGTGCCGGTTATCGGTGAATTGGAACTGGCTTATCGTCTGAAGAACCCCAAGGTAGATCTGCTGGCGGTTACCGGCACCAATGGCAAAACAACTACCACTGCCTTGCTGCGGTATATACTGGAGAAGAACGGATATGCTGCTTATTATGGAGGCAATATTGGGCTGGCTCTCACCAACCTGCTGGAAAAACTCACCGAAGGTGTGGTGGCTGTAGAAGTATCCAGCTTTCAACTGGAGACAGTTGACCAATTTCGCCCCAGTATCTGCGGCCTGCTGAACATTACTCCCGATCATCTCGACCGGCACAAAACCATGCAAGCCTATATCGAAGCCAAATCCCGCATCTTTAAGCAGCAAAAGCCTGGTGATTTTGCAGTATTTAATTTTGATGATCCTTATTTACGGCAATTAGCTGAAAAGTGCCCGGCTACGGTAGTGTATTTTTCCGCCCAGCATCAACTGCCGGAAGGGTTTTTTATAGACCAGAATATTATTGTTTACCGGCATGAGGGTCAGGACATCCAGATATGCCCGGCAGGAGACATTCGCCTGCGCGGCCAGCACAACCTGGAAAACGTTCTGTGTGCGGTAGCCATGAGTTATCTTTATGGGGCCAGACCGGCTATGATCAGCGATGCCCTGAAAACCTTCACCGGGGTAAGGCACCGCATGGAAGAGGTTATCTATCATCAGGGAGTTCTTTACGTCAATGATTCCAAAGCCACCAACCCTGATTCAGCCATAAAAGCCCTGCAGTCATTTAACCAGCCGGTGGTATTAATTGCCGGAGGACGGAACAAAGGGTCTGACTTTGCCGAGTTTGCCCAAGTTATAGAAGAACGGGTACGGGAACTGGTTATTCTCGGAGAAGCCCGCCAGGAGATTAAGGATGCGGTCATGAAGACTTCCTTCAGGAATATACATGAGGTAAACGACCTGAATGAGGCTGTTGCCGTTGCGTACCAACTAGCCGTAGCTGGAGACGTAGTGCTGCTGTCGCCTGCCTGTGCCAGCTGGGATCAGTTTCCCAGTTATGAACACCGGGGAGACCTATTCTGCGAACTGGCACGGTCTCTGGCAGAAAAGTCACAAGATTAGGAGGGGGCACAAAGGTTGCGTTTGAGAAAGGGACCTCCCGATTTTATTCTCTTCATAACCACCTTGTTGCTAATCGGAATTGGCCTGGTAATGGTATTCAGCTCCAGCGCGGTTACCTCGAATATATGGTATGATGATGCCTATTTCTATTTTAAGAGACAACTGATATGGGCTTTAATTGGATTAGTTTGTATGTTGGTAGTTATGAAAATAAACTACCTGCGTATTAGAGACCTGGCTATTCCCCTTATGATTTTTGCACTGCTGTGTTTAATCCTGGTAGTGACTCCTTTAGGAATAGAAGCGAAAGGTGCAACCCGTTCGCTGGGAGTGGGCTTCTTGCGTTTTTCTCCCTCGGAACTGGCTAAAGTAGCTATGGTCCTCTTCCTGGCCAAAACCATGGAAGTGAACATTGAACATATCAAATCTTTTACTAAAGGTATTCTGCCTTACTTGATTCTCATCGCCCTGGTCTGCGGACTGATCATGCTCCAGCCTGACCTGGGGACTTCATTTGCCATTGCGGGAACAGCTTTTTTTATGTTGCTGGCTGCCGGGGCACGGTGGAGTCACTTGGGGTTGATTGCAGTTTCCGGAGCCGGATTGGTGGCGGCTGCTATAGCCGTCGCTCCCTATCGTATGGAACGATTCATTGCTTTTCTTGACCCATGGAAATACCCTACCGACGAGGGATTTCAAACTATCCAATCCCTATATGCTCTGGGTTCAGGAGGCCTTTTTGGTATGGGACTGGGCCGGAGCCGGCAAAAGTTCTTTTACCTGCCGGAGCAGCATACCGATTTTATCTTTGCTATCTTAGGCGAGGAGCTGGGCTTTTTGGGAGCATTTCTGGTTATCTGCCTTTTTGTGCTCTTTGCCTGGAGAGGTTTCCGCATCGCCATAAATGCTCCTGATACTTTTGGCAGTCTGCTGGCAACCGGTTTGACTATTATGATAGTTTTCCAGGCGGCTATAAACATTGGGGTTGTATCCGGAGCGCTTCCGGTTACGGGTATAACCCTGCCTTTCATCAGTTACGGCGGGTCCTCACTGCTGTTTACCATGATGGGAGTAGGGTTTTTGTTGAATATTTCGCGATACAGTACTTATAGATAACAGGAGGAACCAATGAAGGCTATCATTACGGGCGGCGGAACTGGGGGACATATCTACCCGGCACTGGCTATTGCCAAGGAATTGTGCCGGCGCAGGCCTGATATGGACATTTTATATGTAGGGTCCAAGGGTATGGAAAGCCGCATTGTTCCGGAAGCCGGTTTTAAATTCACTGCTATTGATGTCTCGGGAATTGATCGCTCTTCTATGCTGAAAGCGGGGAAATCACTGGCCAAATTTCCCTACAGCTTTTTTCAGGCCCGGGACATAATCAAAGATTTCCAGCCTGATTTTATCCTGGGGACAGGAGGTTATGTTTCCTTTCCGGTGGTCCTGGCAGGAACTTATTTTGCCCCCAAAACCTTTATCCATGAGCAAAACGCCTACCCGGGGCTGGCCAATCGTTACCTGGCCAAACGGGTTGACTGCACTATGCTGACCTTTGCTGAAGCAGAAGAATACCTGGAGGCCAAACGGATTAAAATAACCGGTTTGCCGGTGCGGCAGGAATTCTTTCAGGTTACTCCTGAATCCGCCCGGGCTGCTTTGGGATTAGAGGATAACTGGTTTACTTTGATAGCATTTGGAGGAAGCCGGGGAGCGGCTTCCATAAACCGGGCTATGTTGGAAGCTGTGGAGCAGCTGCAGGATAAAAATATGCAGATAATATGGATAACTGGTCGGGATAATTATGAAGATTTGAGCCAGCAGGTCAAGGAGCGCTTGACCAGAAATCCCCGAGCCAGGCTCAGAATCCTGCCCTATATGGATAATATAGAGCAGGCTATGGCAGCAGCTCATCTGGCGGTTTGCCGTGCTGGCGCCAGTACCCTGGCGGAACTGGCGGTGTTGGGTTTGCCTGCCGTACTGATACCCTATCCTTATGCAGCCGAAAACCACCAGGAGAAAAATGCCAGGGCTTTGGTTGAGAAAAAAGCAGCCACTATGGTTATTGATGAGTTCCTGGACGGGGATACTCTAGTTAAAATGATTGAATCCCTGCGCAGTGAACCGGACCGGCTGAATCAAATGCGACAGCAGATGCTGCGGGAAGCCAAGCCTCATGCCCTGGATGACATCATTGCTGAATTGCTGAATTAGGCTTGGACAGAGGGGGAAGCTGGACAGGCTTTGTATTTAAGAATGTAACCACTTTTGTTAATTATGCATACGATAAAGTGAAATACCAATATTGGTTTAAGGAGATGAGGAAATGTCCGACAGCAACGGACAATGGATCCACATGGTAGGAATTGCAGGTGCAGGAATGAGCGGAATCGCTAAAGTTCTTGCTGAACAGGGCATGAAAGTAACTGGATCCGATCTCCAACACAATGAGATAACTAAACAGCTGGAGCAAATGGGAATCACAGTATATCATGGCCATTCCTCATCCTACCTTCAGGAAGGAGTTGATGTGCTGGTTATATCCTCGGCTATCCCTATGGATAATCCAGAGGTTATTCTTGCTCGACATCGCAAAATACCAGTTTTGAAGAGGGGACAGATGCTGGCCAATCTGGTCAACCGCAGCAAAGGCATAGCGGTAGCCGGTGCCCATGGCAAAACTACTACTACCTTTATGATTTATACGGTTTTATCTGGTTGCGGATTAGACCCTGCCTTTATTGTGGGAGGAGAACTGCAGGGTTATCATTTGAATGCCAAACTGGGAGAAGATGATCTATTTGTAGTCGAGGCGGACGAAAGTGATGCTTCGTTTTTGGAACTGCACCCCCACATAGCTGTAGTAACCAATATTGAAGATGATCATCTTGATTACTATCATACCTTGGACCGGCTCAGAGATGCGTTTCGCCAGTACATTGACGGGGTTCAGCCTCAAGGGTGGGCTGTGCTTTACGGGGATGATCCTCATCTAAGAACCATTGCCAGCCAAACTCAAACCCGCTGTGTATTTTACGGAGAACATGAGGAAAACGACTATTATCTGAAAAACTGGAAGGCGCAGGGGTTGGGATCGGTTTTTGAAGTATATGAACATGGCCAGCAGCTGGGAAGTGTTCGTTTATCTGTTCCAGGACGGCATAATGCCCTTAATGCACTGGCGGCAATTGCCGCGGGCCGGGAATTGGGCTTGGAGTTTGCAGATATGTGCAAAGCCATTGCAGACTTTCATGGTGCCAAACGGCGTTTTCAGATTATGGGAGAGCATAATAATATCATGGTCGTTGATGATTATGCTCATCATCCCACAGAAATTAAAGCCACTTTAAAGGCGGCACGCAGTTATCATACGGGCCGGTTGATAACTGTATTCCAGCCGCACCGCTATAGTCGTACCCGGCAGCTGGGCACTCAGCTGGGGGAGGCTTTATGTACCAGCGATATAGCTATTATCACTAATATATATGCAGCCGGAGAAGCACCTATTCCTGGTATCAGCAGTGATATAGTGTTCAGGGGTGCTCTGCAGGCTGGGTGTACAGCAGTATATATTCCTGATAAAGAGAGTATCATTGATTATTTATTGGAAATCTGCCGCCCCGGCGATCTCATTATTACCATGGGAGCTGGCGATATATGGAATATTGGTCCAGAATTCATTAACCGGCTAAAACAATCTGTCCCGCAGGCGTAAGCTAGCGGAGGTGTTTACTTGGACTGTCTAGTGGTAAGAGGCCCCAAACCACTCAAGGGTCAGGTTAAGATCAGCGGATCCAAAAACTCAACGCTCCCGATAATGGCTGCCAGTTTGCTCTGCTCTGGTGAAGTTGTTTTAACGGGTGTACCCGATTTGGAAGATATAAAGGTAATGTCACAGGCTTTGGAGGTTTTGGGGGCCAAAGTCAAGCGGGAAAACGATGTGCTGATTATTGACGGGAGCACAGTAAATAGGGTTGAACTTCCGGAAGAGATATCACGTAAAATGCGGGCATCCAATCTGGTAATGGGAGCACTTTTATCCAGGTTCCATCATGCCCTCGTTGCTTATCCCGGCGGGTGTGCCATAGGTACCCGTCCCATGGATCTGCATCTTAAAGGCTTTCAGAGCATGGGTTTTAACATCCGTGAAGAATATGGCTATATGGAGGGATCAGGCTCATCCTTTTTTGGGAGCCAGGAGATATTGCTGGATTTCCCCAGTGTTGGAGCTACCGAAAACCTGATCATGGCAGCAACCCTGCTTCCTGGTACCACAGTGTTGCGCAATGCTGCCCGGGAACCGGAAATAGTTGATTTGCAAAATTTCTTGAATCGTATGGGAGCCAGGATCAGGGGAGCGGGACTGGACACCATACGGATTGAAGGGGTTAGCCGCCTGGGAAGTGTAGAGCATGCGGTTATACCCGACCGGATAGAGGCGGGCACATTCATGGTGGCTGCCGCCATATCCCGGGGAGAAGTAACCATTGAAAATGTAGTATTGGAACACATCCAGCCCATAGTATCCAAGCTGCGCGAAATTGGCGTGGAAGTACTGACTTCCAATTCGGGGATCAAGGTCGTAGGGGGAGGACGTTTGCGGCCTTGCGATATCAAGACCATGCCCTATCCTGGATTTCCTACTGATATGCAGCCCCAGATTATGGCTTTACTGGCCTCGGTGCGGGGGACCAGTGTACTGGTGGAGACTATTTTTGAAAACCGGTTTATGCATGTACAGGAATTGCGGCGTATGGGGGCTGATATCAAGGTAGAAGGAAGGGTGGCCATTATAAAAGGTAAGAACAGGCTGGAAGGTGCTTCCGTTGAGGCCACTGATCTTCGGGCTGGAGCTGCTCTGATTCTTGCCGGACTATTTGCCGAAGGGGAAACTCAAATTTTCCGAGTGGATCACATAGACCGTGGTTATGATAAAATCCATTTAAAATTACAGAGCATTGGTGCGGATATTACCAGGGGGCCTAGGACCTAAGGGCAGGCCCCCTGGAAACATAAAATAATGCGTTTACAAAAATTTTCTGTTATAATCAAGCAGACGGATACCTGGGGATGGAGGATTACCTCTAATGAAAAGCACACCTCGCAGACTTTTTCGTGCATCCATCTTCCTGTTACTGGCCATGACCTGTGTATATTTTTTTCTACACAGTTCTTTTTTTAAGGTTGATACAATTACAGTTACAGGCAATTCAGCTGTTTCCCAGCAGGACATAATTGAAATGTCCGGCCTTGAAAAAGGAATTAACCTGTTTACCGCCAATGAAAAATTGGTATCCCGAGCAGTTGAACTGCATCCTATGATAAAGCAGGCTCATCTGGTTCGCCGCCTGCCCAGAACTTTGGAAATACAGGTCAGCGAGAGGACCATGTGGGCGGTAATGCCTGCTGGAAATGAGTTTTTAATTGTTGATGACGAAGGGTTTTGTATTGATAAAAGCCTGCTGTTTCCAAGCTTGGATTTACCGGTGATTACAGTGGAACCTGTTCCCCAGCGGATTATTCTGGGACAAGCTGTGGAATCCCAGGGAATTGTTTTGATCCGTAAAGTGTGGGAGGGTCTCTCGGAGAAGGAACGAGGAAAAGTATCAGATTTTCATTATACTGTAAGCAATCAGGAACTAATTATATATACAGTAGAAGGAACCGAAATCAGGTTTGGGAAAGATGAGCGTCTGGATGAAAAGTTGTCCGCTATGAGCCAGGTTTTTCAGCTGGAACAGGAGTTTAGTGAGTCAGGGCAGGAAACCTTAATCTATGTAGATATCCGCTTCAAGGGACAACCGGTTGTCAGGACTTCATGATGAGCATTAACTTGGAAAGGTGATAAACATGCGTAGCAAAGGAGCGCAAATATCTATAGCCCTGGTTTGTCTAATCCTGGGCATCATGCTGGCAGTACAATTTAGAACTACGGCCAGCATTCAAGCCAGTCAAAGTGACGGCAGAGTTACCGAACTAACTCAACAGCTGCAGGCGGTAACCAGTGAAAGGGATGCCCTGGCAGAAGAAGTAATATCACTGCGGTCCAAATTATCTAACTTCCGTCAAACCGACCAGGCCCTGGCTGACCTGCAGGAAGAAGTTGTACAAGCCAATATGGCTGCTGGTCTTATGGCGATAGAAGGACCTGGAATTATTTTGACCTTAAACGACAGTCCTCTTTATTTTCAGGTAGGGGAAAACGCCAATGCCTATATTATCCACGATCGGGACTTGATATTTATTGTAAACGAATTAAAAGCTTCCGGTGCGGAAGCAATATCCATAAACGGCAAACGTATAACCGCCATGTCAGAAATCCGCTGTGCCGGTACTACCATACTGGTTAACCGGGACAGGATTGCGCCTCCTTTTGAGATAAAGGTGGTGGGAAATCCGGATATGCTGGAAAGCGGTCTGCTCATGGCGGGCGGTTACCTGGAACAGCTTAAAGTGCTGGGTATGCAAATACAGCTGCAAAAGTCGGAAAAAGTAGAAATACCCGCTTATACAGGCGGTATCAAATTTGAGTACGGAGCACCGGTTGAATTCAAGGAAAAGGCGGAGTAGGGCAATGTGGTTATTGGTGGTATTTTGCTTGCTGGTAGGGCTGATAATAGGGTTTTCCGTACCGGTATTACTGCCGGTAATTTATGCCAAATACATGTCCATTGCGGTACTGGCAGCATTGGATTCGGTATTTGGCGGCATTCGGGCCTATATGGAAGATGGGTTTGACAACACTATTTTTCTAAGCGGATTTATAGTTAATATGGTACTGGCAGCCGGGTTAGCCTACCTGGGCGACCAGTTGGGTGTAGAGCTTTACCTGGCAGCAGTAGTGGTTTTTGGGGTTAGAATCTTTCAGAACTTGGGGATCATTCGTCGCTATCTTTTGAAAAAATACTAATTATTTCCCGGCCGCGAAAGAGGATTTAGGTCCCTGATGTTGTATTTTTTATTAGGACTTCAAGTGAGAGGTGCGTTTACATTAAGAGACGAAACATCCTGGTAAGCATGGATATAGGAACCAGTTCCATAAAAGCAGCCATGGCCGAAGTCCACGGGCAAGATGTTCATCTATTGGGTTTGTCACAGGTGCCTTCTTACGGATTGCGTAAAGGGAGCATAATAGACATTGAAAGCACCGCCAAATCCATAGACAACTGCTTGAGCGAATTGGAACGTCTTACCGGTATTGAGGTCTATAGTGCTTTACTGGGATTTTCCGGAGTAAGCATCTCGGTTGTGAATAATCATGCTGTTATTGCTGTCGCCAACCCCACCTATGAGATTACCCAGGAGGACAAAGAGCGGGTTTTGAATTCAGCTCGCAACCTGTCACTGCCTTTGGACAAAGCTATTATCCAGATTATTGAAAGACAGTATATAGTGGATAGCTATGATGGAGTAAAAGATCCGGTCGGGATGGTGGGAAGCCGTCTGGAGGCCGAGGTAGCTATAGTGGTAGGAGCTATAGCTGCTATTCAAAACCTGCAGCGAAGTGCCCAGCGCATAAATTTGCATGTGGATAACTTGATGTACACCGCCCTGTTGGGGGCAGAAGCCGTATTAACCCCGGCAGAAAGGGAAATGGGAGTAGTACTGGTTGATATTGGCGGGGGAACTACGGAAGTTACTTATTTTGAAGAAGGAAGTGTACTTCAGACTTCGGTGCTGCCGATAGGTGGTGAATATATTACCAAGGATTTGGCCATTGTACTACGGACTTCCATGGAAGAAGCCAACCGAATTAAAGAAAGACATGGAGTAGCCAGCCCTGACATGGCTAAAAGCGATTTGATGATTAATGTACATAATATCCAGGGTAAAGATCCCCGGGAGGTATCCCAGCAGGTAATAGCGGAAATAATTTCCGCCCGGGTGATTGAAATGACAGAACTGATATATGCGGAACTTAAACAATTTCAATGCCTGAACCGTATGCCGGGTGGCATCGTATTAACCGGCGGAGGAGCCGAACTGGTGGGCTTTGCTGATATAATGGAAGAGTACACCGCAGTGCCGGTACGGTTGGGTTTGCCGGAAAACATGAGAGGATTGCCCACTGATTTTAACCGGCCGCAAAATGCTGTGGCCTTAGGGGGATTATTGTATTCTGCCCGGCAGAAAGCAGTAAAGCACGAAGATACTCCGCGTATTTTTGGGGTGGTTGATCGTATTTCCTATTGGTTGAAAGATTTATTTCGGTAAAGCAGGGGAGGTTTTGCAATGCCGTTGGATTTCGATGTCGAGATGCAGCAGTATGCTAATATCAAAGTAATTGGAGTCGGAGGCGGGGGAAACAACGCCATTAACCGGATGATTGAAGCTGGCTTAAAAGGTGTTGAGTTTATTGCAGTCAACACCGATGCTCAAGCTCTGTACCTGTCCAAAGCAGAGGTCAAAATCCAGTTGGGAGAAAAACTTACCAAAGGTTTGGGAGCTGGTGCTGATCCGGAAATTGGCATGAAAGCTGCCGAGGAATCCAACGAGGAAATAAAGAGAGCCTTGATGGGAGCCGATATGGTATTTGTTACTGCCGGTATGGGAGGAGGAACCGGTACCGGCGGTGCTCCGGTT
>ENA-OWPA01002214-OWPA01002214.1-bioreactor-metagenome-genome-assembly--contig:-NODE-2214-length-10196-cov-2.586224_pt1 | contig 10196 bp, 8 predicted proteins | sample MGYA00238139_ERZ651803 | MGnify/ENA primary metagenome ERZ651803 (study PRJEB26909, sample SAMN07631231) | bioreactor metagenome | isolation source: Switchgrass digestor | place: USA: Dartmouth...
AGAAACAAGAAATGTAGTGGGGAATAACACAGTATATGACTTTGGCTTAAGTGTAGACAATGAAGCAATTGACAGCTTTGAAACAGGTGATGTGGTTGCATCTGTAGACTATACATTAAAACCCGGAGAGGATCCCAACAAGGTAGTGGTATACCACATAGATGACAGCGGCAACATTAGTGCAGTTGTAAATGGAAGATACAATCCTGAAACTGGTAAGGTTGAATTCGCGCTGAAAGAAATGGGCATGTACGCAGCAGTATATAATGATGTGACATTCAGTGACATTTCAAGTGTGCCGTGGGCAAAGGAAGCAATAGAATACTTGGCTGCAAGAGGAGTAATAAGCGGATCTGGAGATGGCACATTCAGGCCAAATGATAATGTTACCAGAGCAGAATTTATAAAGATGCTGATGATGGCACTTGAACTTGAAGATGAAGAAGCCGTATGCACATTCAGTGATGTAAAGAAAGGTGCATGGTATTATAGGCCAATAGCCACAGCAGAAAAACTTGGCATAGTAAAAGGCAAGGGAGACGGAACGTTTGGAGTAAATGATGAAATACTCAGACAGGATATGGCGGTAATGATTTACAGGATTGCGCAGCTATTAGGTATAGACCTGGGTGATGACATAAGTGTTGAGCCGTTTAAAGATGAAGCAGAAATATCCGGCTACGCAAAAGAAGCTGTTGCAGCAATGCAGAGGGCAGGAATTATAAAAGGAACAGGTGACGGAAGCTTTGCTCCAAAGAACACTGCAACAAGGGCTGAAGCCGCTGTTATAATCTACAGATTAATTAAAAAATAGGATCATGCTTTGTAGACATAACATGAGATACCTTATGAAAAAACGATTAATGAAGCTATCTAAGTCAATCACATTATTCCATATTGGAACCACATGAATCTATTTTGATAATACACCCTTTGGTATACAATATTTATAACAAATGTATAAGATTATAAAAAAAGGAGGATATTTTATGAAGAGGCGATTTTTAGCATTTGGATTGGTATTAGTAATGATGTGTGTGGTAATGCTTACCGGCTGCGGAGGATCTAAAACGGATCAGCCCAGTGGAAAGGAACAAACGACTGATCAGTCCGGCAGCGGAAATAATGCATCAAAGGATACGTCCAGTGGACCTGTAACTATTACATACGGACTTTGGGATACAAATCAGGCAGAAGGTTTTAAAACAATGATCAGTGAATTCGAAAAGGAAAATCAGAACATTAAAATTGAGATGCAGGTAACCGGTTGGTCTGAATATTGGACAGCTCTTGATGTAGCAGCATCATCAGGTACATTGCCGGATACGTTTTGGATGCATACCAATAGTATTTATAAGTATACATCTCAGGAAATGATTATGGATCTGACAGACAAAATAGCAAAAAGTGATAAGGTTAAAATGGAAAATTTCCCGCAAGGCTTGGTAGAGATCTTTAACTACAACGGAAAACAATATTGTGTACCAAAAGATTATGATACTATAGGATTATGGTACAACAAGACTGCCTTCGATGAAGCAGGATTAAAATACCCTGATGAAACCTGGACATGGGATGATTTGTATGAAGCTGCCAAGAAGCTTACTAAACCTGACAAGTCACAGTACGGTTTCCTTGCAGCTTTGCACAATCAGGAAGGATTCTACAATTTCATTTATCAAAACGGTGGTACTGTAATAACACCTGATAAGAAATCCGGCTATGATGATCCAAAGACAATTGAAGCAATGGAGTATTACGTACGCTTCGTCAAAGAAGGACTATCACCACAGGTATTTGATGATTCTGAACGTGCTCAGCTTATGCAGAACGGTCTTGTTGCAATGGGACTGTTTGGTTCATGGAACCTGTCCGGCTTTGCAGCAAATGAATTCATGTCACAGAACTGTGATGTTACTGTGTTGCCGGCATCACCCAGCGGAGGAAGAGCATCAATATTTAATGGCTTAGGATATGCTATTGCACCTAATACCAAGAATGAAGATGCAGCATGGAAATGGATTGAATACCTTGGTTCCAAGGAAGGTCAGACAAGACAGGCAGAGTTAGGTATCGCAATCTCCGCATATAACGGCACGGCAGATGCATGGGTTAATTCAAATAAAACATTTGGTATCAAATGCTTTATTGACATGGTTAAATATGCTCAAATAAGACCTTATTCAAATACTACTACTATCTGGGAAGACAAGGTTTATGAAGAATTGAGGGGAGCATTTACAGGAGAAAAGACAGTCGAACAGGCATGCAGGGATGCTGCAAGAGTTATGAATGAGTGTCTGGCACAAGAGTAAATGGTTACAACATGAAACCAAAGGGTGATAGAATAGTGCGGCAGTCCTTTTAAGCTGCCGCACATTTATACAGTAAAGTCCTGTCAAAGGAGAGAAATAATATATGAAAGTGCGATCCATTAATAAGAGAACTAGCAATATGAGAATTAGTGAATGGTTCTGGGGTTGGTTTTTAATCGCTCCTACTACTATTGGCCTTATAATTTTAAACATAATACCGGCGATTCAGTCATTTTATATGAGTTTTTTTAAGATTGGTGATTTTGGTGTGAATAATGAATTTGTCGGTTTTGCCAATTATGTGAGAATGTTTAATGATCCCCAAGTCTGGCGGGCTGTTGTAAATACTTTAAAATATACTGTCTTGGTTGTGCCTATTAGTATTTTTCTTTCTGCAGTGATAGCAGTTATATTAAATAGTAATATAAAGGGTCAAGGTATTTATCGTTCAATTTATTTTATTCCGGTTGTTGCTACACCAGCTGCTGTTACTATGGTTTGGAGATGGCTTTATAACTATCATTATGGATTAATAAATTTTGTTATTAAAAAAATCGGTTTACAGCCTGTAAAGTGGATAGATGATCCTAATGTTGCAATGATATCTATAGCAATTATAGGAATATGGAGTATAGTAGGTTATAATATGGTGCTAATACTGGCAGGATTACAAGAGATACCTCAAACCTATTATGAAGCTGCATCAATTGACGGTGCAAACAGCACAGTAATGTTTTTTAAAATAATACTGCCAATGGTTTCTCCAACCATATTCTTTGTTATGATTACATCAATAATTCAATGTATGCAGGTGTTTGATGTAATTTATATGATGATAAATGTATCAAACCCAGCATACGACAAAACCGTATCCTTAGTATATTTATTCTACAACAACACTTTTAAGTATTATGATGAAGGTTATGGTTCTGCAATCGTGATGCTGCTCCTTGTTATTATTTCAATAATCACGATAATACAAGTAAAATTGCAGAAGAAGTGGGTAAATTATTTGTAAAATAGGAGGAATTAAAGTGCAGACCAAGAGCAAAGTATATCTTGTTGTAGTACATACATTACTTATAATAGGTTCAAGTGTAATGATTTGGCCGTTTATATGGATGATAATCACTTCTTTTAAGACAGTAACGGAAGCAACAGCTATGAACCCATTTAAATTTTTCCCATCGCAGTTAAGACTTGAAAATTATAAAGGTGTAATTGAGCAGTTCAATTTTTTAAGGTTATATTTTAATACGTTTTCTATGATAGCAATTAATGTTTTATGTGCAATTGTGTTCAGTTCTATGGCTGCATTCGCTTTTGCGAGGCTTGAGTTTCCTGGTAGGGATTTTTGCTTTGGGATTGTGTTATTTCAAATGATGATACCTACACAAATATTTATAATACCACAGTATTTGATGGTTGATAAACTTGGCGCCCGCAACACTATTTTTGCTTTGGTTTTTCCCGGTCTGGTAAGCGCATTTGGAACATTTCTGCTACGCCAATTTTTTAAAATGATACCAAAGGAATTGGAGTACTCTGCCAGAATTGATGGGTGCAATATTGGACAGATGTTTGTCAGAATTATGTTCCCATTAGTAAAACCGGGGTTAGTAGCATTATCTATATTTACTGCATTATTTGCTTTTAAAAACTTAATGTGGCCTTTGATTATTAATCCAAGTCCCGATGCGGCAACATTGGCTTCAGCGTTATCTAAAATACAGGGTGCATATTCAGTAAACTATCCAAGACTGATGGCAGCATCTGTTCTTGCTGTTTGCCCAATGTTAATCTTATATTTCATATTCCAGAAACAGTTTATGCAAAGTGTCGTTACATCGGGTTTGACAATGTAGTTTAGGAGGATAAGATGCCAATTATTTTTCATGAAAATAGCAAGGAATTCCACTTATATAATGATCAAATAAGTTATATTATTAAGATATTAAAAAATAATCAAATAGGCAGTTTATATTTTGGCAAAAGAGTCAATGACAAAGAATCCTTTGGATATCTGGTTAAAGGTAGGCCAAGATCTTTGGCTGCATGCGTTTTTGAAGATGACCCGGGGTTTTCTCTTCAACATACCATGCAGGAGTACCCGTCTTATGGAACGACAGATTTTCGGTATCCTGCCTTTGAACTGAAGCAGGAAAATGGCAGCAGAATATCTTGTTTTGAATATATTGGTCATTCCATTTACATGGGAAAAAAGAAGTTAAATGGACTTCCTGCAACTTATATTGAAGATGAAAAAGAAGCGTGTACTCTTGAGATTGTCTTGTATGACAGCGTCATTAATATGGAATTGACTCTTTGTTATTCGATTTTTAGTGATTATCCTGCTATTGCTCGTAATGTCAGGTTCCTGAATAAGGGTGACAATACGGTAACTCTTAAAAGGGCTATGAGTGCTAGCATTGATCTGCCTGACAGTGACTATGAATTAATCCATCTTTCAGGTGCATGGGGAAGAGAACGTCATATAAAATGCAGGAGACTTGAACAGGGAATACAGAGCGTATACAGCATGCGTGGTATTAGCAGCGCAGAGCACAACCCATTTATAGCATTAAAGCGTCCGGCTGCAGACGAATTCACTGGTGAAGTATACGGATTTAGCCTGATATACAGCGGCAACCACATTGCACAGGTAGAAGTTGATACTCATGACACAACCCGTGTAATGATGGGTATCCATCCAGATACCTTTGAATGGCCGCTATGTAAAGGAGAAACTTTTCAAACACCGGAAGCAGTAATGACCTATTCTGACAAAGGTCTAAACAAAATGAGTCAGACCTATCATCGTCTTTATCGCAAACGGCTGGTAAGAGGCCAGTGGAGAGATAAGCCAAGGCCAATCCTGATCAATAACTGGGAAGCTACAGGAATGGATTTTACCGAAGAAAAGATTTTAAGCATAGCAAAAGTCGGTAAAGAGCTGGGCGTCGAGATGTTTGTAATGGATGATGGTTGGTTTGGCACACGTGATACTGATAAAAGCGGATTGGGTGACTGGCATGTAAGTAATTTTAGAAAACTTCCCGGAGGCATTGCAAGACTGGCAGACAAAATCAATGCCATGGGATTGAAATTTGGCGTGTGGATTGAACCTGAGATGGTAAACAAAGATAGTGATTTATATAGGGCTCATCCAGATTGGATTATTCATACACCCGGAAGGAGAACTTCTCCTTCTAGGAATCAGTATGTGCTGGACTTTTCGAGGAAGGAAGTTGTAGATTATATATATTCTGTAATGGAGAAATTGCTGAGTGAAGTTAATATATCTTATGTTAAGTGGGATATGAACAGATATATTACAGAATGTTATTCTGTAGATAAGGATGAGAAGAGTCAGGGGAAGGTATTCCATGAATACATCTTGGGTGTTTATGACCTATACGACAGGATTACATCAAGATTTCCCTACATACTTTTCGAGTCCTGTGCAAGTGGCGGAGCAAGATTTGATCCCGGAATCCTGTACTATGCGCCCCAAACTTGGACCAGTGATAATACCGATGCTATAGAACGTCTTTTGATACAATATGGTACATCCATGGTTTATCCAATAAGTAGCATGGGAGCACATATATCTGCTGTTCCCAATCAACAGGTTGGAAGAGTTACACCAATAGAAACACGTGCAAATGTTGCGTTTTTCGGTGTTTTCGGATATGAACTTGATATCACGAAATTGACCGATGAGGAGAAAGAAAAGGTAAAAGAACAGATTGCATTTTATAAAGCTCATCGTGAATTGATACTTACAGGTGATTTTTATCGAATAACAAGTCCCTTTAACAGCAACATTGCATCATGGATTATTGTATCTGAAAATCGTTCTTAAGCAATCGCGGGCTACTATAAAATACTGAACACAGCCAATGAAGGCTTTAAAAGATTTAAATTGGTTGGCCTTGACCCTAATAAGCGGTATATAATTAATGGAAGCAATCAAACTGTATTTTATGGAAATGAATTAATGAACATAGGAATAGTAATAAATGATAATGAACTGTGCTGTAATGGAGCAGATTTTTCATCTATCATATTTTATTTGAAAGAGATATAAATAGTTACCTGTAGATTAAATTTATGTATAGTTATTATATTCCTTTTTTGTTTGATTGTATCAGTTTTTCATTTTGTATACGGTAGGTTTTTGGACAAACCTGATAAATACTTTTAAAAACCTTTGAGAATGACAGGGCGTCCGAATAACCTACCTGATATGCTATTGTTCTTATTGGAAGTGTCGTTGTTTTTAAGAGATTGCATGCTTTTTCCATACGATAATTTATAAGATATTTTTGAGGAGAAATATTCATTACTTTTTTAAATATATTTGTGAAATAACTTCTGTCTATACCGATATAATTGGCAATGTCACTCACTTTAATGTCTTTTTCATAATTATGGTCAATAAATTCTAATGCATGCTCAACGTACACCTGATAGGGGTAGTCATAGGTGACATTTTGAGTTCCATATTTTATTTTGTCGTCTATAAGATGTGCAAGGAACATAAACAGAAAACTTGATCTTTTCAGATCATTTGCATATGTCAGCTTACTGGCATTTAACATACCTTTTACACACTCCAGAAGTTTGTTTTTACAGTTGAATACATTTACCCTGTTATTTTTGTCGAAGGAAGCGTGATTCAGACATACTTCAGCTTTTACTCCGCCAAAGCCTATCCATATGTATGACCATGGGTCTTTTTCGTCAGCTTTGTAGTAGGTGATTTCATCCGGATATATAAGAAAAGCGTGATTCTCTTCAAGGTAATATGTCTTTCCATCCACCTGAAATATTCCTTTACCGCTCAATATGTAGTGAAGCAAGAATTCAGAACGCATTGTAGGTCCATAGGAATGACCCGGGTCACATTCTTCAATACCGCAATAGCTGAGGTATAAATCAACAGAGTGCTTTTTGAGATACTCAAGACATTTATACCTGGCAGAATTAGTATATTTGGGTTGCATTATAGCCCTCCTCAAATACAATATTGAATTGTATATTTATTTGCAAATTAAAAAATAATTTAAATATACTTATTTATATAAAATAACATTGTATGTAATTATAATAAAATTATACCATTGAAGTTTTAAAATTTAAAGAATCTGGCAAATAAATGCTATGTAAATCACTATTAACCAAAATATTTACTTATAAACCAAAATATTTACCCATAAAGAATTAGTAAAAATTTACGGAAAAATCTATTGTATTTTCCAATACTTTTTTGTTTTATGTATGATAATTACATTATAATTACGTTATAATCACGTTATAATTACGTTCTAAACTACATATTTTAAATTTAAAATGAGGAAGGGGTTATTTATTTAAAGAACTATTATGCATATACCAGAACAAGTTTATATATTTCAAACATCAAGAATTCTTGACTGTTGATGAAAAAGCTGATATTGTAATTTCTAGAAATGCATCCTCGTTATATATGGGAGGATATAATACTCTAAAAGGGGAAATGGCGGTTAATAAGCTATGAAATCCAGGATGAAAGATGATAATGTAGATAAGCTCTTTGAAGCTATTCTACTTTTAAAAAATATTGATGAATGTTACATGTTTTTTGAAGATTTATGCACTGTAACTGAGATAAGGGCACTTGCACAGCGCCTTGAAGTTGCCAGGATGTTGCGGAACGGCATTACTTATTCGGAAATAAGTGAAAAGACTGGTGCTAGCACTGCAACAATAAGCAGAGTGAACAGATACCTCAATTACGGAGCAGATGGGTATAAGCTTGTGCTTGACAGGCTTGAAAATAAAGAGGAATTATAAGCTTGATTTAATTATGAAAATAAGTTATTATGTCTGTAACTTGTAACTCATGGTATCGAAATTTTGAAGTGACAACTAATGTTAAAAAAGTAAGTTTAAGAGGAAGGTTGAATTTTTGAGAAGGTTTTTTATAAGTATATTAATTTTATCGGCACTAACTTCAGAAGGTGCAGTAAATTTTTATGAGAACTTTTACTGCTTATTATATCCTTATGCGGAGAATAGCCTGTCCGCTTATTTTGAGGATACTTCTGAACAATTTTTCCAACAGCTTACTGAACAGCATAAAGAAGATACCAGTGAAAGTTGTTTCTATGAATCAGATGTAAGCAAAACCGTTATTCCACTTTATAAAGTAATAAGCGACAATAAAGATTATACAGATTCAATAGATAAACATTTTAGTGCGTTGCAGACAAATTATATAGAAAACCAGCTGCAAAATGCATTTAACCTTTCATATACTCTTTCTATTGTTCTACCAAACGAAGATATTATTCTTCAAACATCAGATCTTTCACCGCCTGCAATAATATGCGCATAGGTCTATTTTAAGAATTTGCTGAGTTTCCTTAATTTCAAAAGGAGGAAAAGCTCATGTTATATATTCTTACAGTGTGCCTGGGTATAATAATAGGCCTTGCTATGAAGGGCAGGATTTCCAATCTTGCAGAAATTAAAATAAAAAAAGTGTGGCTTATTATCCTTGCTTTTTTAATCCAGACTATTGCCCGAATATTGGGGGCAAAAGGGGTACACATACCGGTTGAAAGTATTATTGTAATACAATTGCTGGTATTTTTGATGATGGCTACATGTTTTTGGTTCAACAGGCACTACTCCGGAATGTTGTTTATTGGAATTGGATATCTTATGAATACAATTGTAATGGCAGCAAACGGAGGTAAAATGCCTGTAAGTGAAAAAGTGCTTGCAGCCACGAATATTTCTCATTTTATAGATAATATAAAGTCAGGCACTGATATAAAGCATGTCATAATGGATAACGGTACAAAGCTGAAATTTTTGGCTGATGTAATAAAGGTACCCGGCTTTTTAGGCTCAATGATGCAGGTGGTAAGTATTGGGGACCTTGTTATATTGATTGGAATTTTTATTTTGACGGTGGAATTAGTGTTGGGAAGAAAGATTTTAAAAATAATGTAACTAAAAAAATAATGTAATTTGAAACTAATACAAAGAAGATGATGCTTGAACTATTTATAGACGGAGGTAGTTATAATGGCTAAACTGTTGGAAAAAATTTTTGGATCGTACAGCGACAGAGAATTAAAACGAATTATGCCCATTGTTGATAAAATAGAGAATCTTGAACCTGAAATGCAAGCTTTAACTGACGAGCAGCTCAAGGCAAAGACACCGGAGTTTAAAGAAAGACTGGCAAATGGGGAAACACTGGATGATATATTGCCTGAGGCGTTTGCAGTAGTAAGAGAAGCTTCCCGCAGAGTTCTTGGGATGCGCCATTTCAGAGTTCAATTAATTGGCGGAGTAGTTCTTCACCAGGGAAGAATTGCTGAAATGAAGACTGGTGAGGGTAAAACCCTTGTTGCTACGCTGCCTGTTTACCTAAATGCATTGGAAGGCAAGGGTGTGCATGTTGTAACCGTTAACGATTATCTGGCAAAACGTGACAGTGAGTGGATGGGAAAGGTATATAATTTCCTGGGACTTTCAGTGGGATTAATTGTGCATGGCCTGAGCAATGAGGAAAGAAGACGTTCTTATCATTGCGACATTACCTATGGAACAAACAATGAGTTTGGTTTCGATTATCTCAGGGATAACATGGTTATATATAAGGAAAATATGGTTCAAAGGGAGTTGAATTTTGCCATCGTAGACGAAGTTGACAGTATATTGATAGACGAAGCAAGAACTCCGTTGATAATTTCGGGAGCCGGTGACAAATCCACCGATTTGTATAAAAAGGCTGATTCTTTTGTTCGCAGGCTAAAAGCAAAAGTGTTTGTTCAAACTGACGACAAGGAAAGCAATGATGAGATTGAAGAAGATTATATA
>ENA-OWPA01002215-OWPA01002215.1-bioreactor-metagenome-genome-assembly--contig:-NODE-2215-length-10194-cov-14.875951_pt1 | contig 10194 bp, 11 predicted proteins | sample MGYA00238139_ERZ651803 | MGnify/ENA primary metagenome ERZ651803 (study PRJEB26909, sample SAMN07631231) | bioreactor metagenome | isolation source: Switchgrass digestor | place: USA: Dartmouth...
TTTTATTTGGTTTCCATTCTAGTTTTTTAATACTCCTGAAATTTTCAATTATTATTTTATATATATACACCTCTATCTCCCCCAATAGGTTTTTTAATCAATGGGTCTATCTAAGTAGTTACAGATATTAAAACTATTACATAAAACATCGAAATATTTTCATTAATAATTATAAGACAAATTTCATATTTTTTCCACAAAACTTGCCGATTTACATAGTAAATTAAAATTATGCAAATATGAGAGACACAGTGAATTTTTCGTCTAAAATGTCTAAGATTAAGTTAATTAATCTAAATTCAAACATTTTTTCAAATCAGTAATGCTTCTAAAATAACATTCAATAAATGTGTTATTAATATAATCTTCGTTTTTTCCTATACAAAGATTTACTCTATAAAATATGTCCAATCGTTCATCAAAGCCTCTATCAATTTGTATATCATTAAGCATAAAAGTTTGTAATACAGTAAAATTACCGAAAATTGTAACACCTATCATTAATAAATCACTCCACTCAATATTGATTTTGAGATATTATATAAGCAGTATTCTGCATATCAACTTTTGGAGTGATTTTTTTAGACATCTTACTTCAAGTAGAACATTTTGATTATTACATTGAACGGCTTTAGTAGTATAAATCTACTAAAGCCGTTCAATGTATAAAGCAATGGCAATTGCCTTTTAATATTTTAATATAGCACATATTTTTAAAGACTTTTTTGCGCTTCCTGTAATATTTACTGGTTAAATTCATACTATTTTTGTGGTATAATATAACAAAAATCATATGTAAAGAGGTAGAATCTTTTAATGAAAGAAACAACAAAAATAATTGAACAATCGATTGACAGCAATCAAAAAGAAATCGAAAGTATTATGGACGCTATAATTAATGAAAATAGGCAGGCCCTTATAGAGTTGGCAAAACAATAATAATTATTATGCTTACTTTTCAAATAGGTTTGTCTAAGAATTTTGTATTGAGTTTAATAAGCCGAGATATTTCTCGGCTTATTATTAATTATCTTCTTAAATTTCATTATAAACTTTTTCATATTCCTTAACCCGTCTATAAAATGTATTTCTCTTCATCATACACAATTCCATCGCTTTAACGGCTGTTATTTCTCCTGACTTCCATCGCTTATACACTTTTTCAAAATTATCATCGATATTATGTTTAGGTCTCCCAAATTTAACCCCTTTTGCCTTTGCTACGGCTATTCCTTGGCTTTGTCTTTTCCTTATATTATCCCTTTCCCGTTCTGCGACAAAACTTAGAACCTGAAGCACTAAATCGCTTACGAAGTTGCCTAAGGTATCCTTATATTGAGTAGTATCTAATAGGGGCATGTCTAACACTTTAATATCTGCTTTAATTTCCTCTGTTATTTCTCTCCACTCTTTTAAAATTTCCCTATAATTTCTACCAAATCTGTCAATTGCCTCAACTATCAGTAAATCCCCCTGATTTAACACTCTCTTTATTAGTTGATATTCTTTCCTCTCAAAATTCTTTCCGCTTTCCTTATCAATAAAAATAAATCGCTCATCTACTCCATGCTTTTTCATCTCTTCTATTTGGCGTGCTTCATTTTGGTCTTTAGAACTAACCCTTATATACCCATAAATTCTTCTATTTATATTTCTCACCGTCCTTTTTAAAAAGAAAATAAAAAACTATTTCAAAATGTCACTACACTTTTGAAATATATTTCAAAATATAAATTTAACTTTTTGAAATGCTATTTCAGGTCTTATTGAATAGTTTCAAAAAGTGTACTTTTTGAAATATACTATTTCTTTTTACATATATACCAAATTGCGCCAATACCGAAAAGGGTAATACAAAAAACCATTGTAATTGCTAAATACATCAATTTACTATTTCTCCCTTCAACAAAACAGAGATAAGGTTTCCCTTATCCCTGCTGCTTTATCATCTTCCACTCTCTCATATTATCTTTAATAACATATCCTGTAACTATAATAAATGGAATTATTGCGAGCCATCTGTATTCAAAAAATAATTTCTGGTAAAAATAGTAAATCAAAAAGAACGTTGCGTACCCTACCATTGTAGGTATAACTATGTTAAAAATTATATCTAATCTCTTTTTCATCAATAATCAACTCTCCTTTCTTCTAATATAGTAGCGCGCACAAAGAGATTTGTCAGGTCCAAATTTATAAAATTTCATGTATTTGTAATAAAGTCTGCTATAATTTTTGTCGCCTTAAAACACTTTCAATTCCTTGAAACATATGCCTTTGACCATCTTAACTAATATACATATATAATTAATAGGATTCAGGGCATAAGGTGCTAAAGGGTAATAGGAGTAATAGGGCTTATAGGGACGATAGTAATCTAATAAGATTTTTTATTCTATTCAATGTTAAATACCATTTTCTTCAGTTCATCAACACTGCAAATGCTGGTTACATTCTGAAGCCATTTCATTAAAGTGTTCTCATTCTTTTGTTCTGCAATAGCATAGTAGACATCATCGGGTAAAACTTTAAACTTTTCTAAAAGTATTATCATAATCGATTCCCGCATACCTTCCTTCTTCCCTTCGTCCCTAATCCTTATTCCTACCTCTGTATCCATAAGATATTCCTTTAAAACCTTAACCCCTTGTTCACCTGTAGACCTTGATATGATTTCTGATATCACTGCTACATAAGCCATCCGTTCTTCTTCATCCTTTATACTCTCTATTAAAAGTATAACTTTTCTAAGTGCTTCACTGAAGGATACCGAATGCTTCATAAATGGAAGAAATGCCAGATTTAATTTATCTCTCTTATTAAGTAGGTAGCCTGAAGTAATTTTTTGACTTAGTTCCTCATATACTTTATCTCCGTCAATACTTGATAAATCTACTATTTGAACCTCATAATGCATTGAGCCGAAATTTCTCATTATTTTGCCATCTTGCCTGCTTCCAAAATTTAGGATTACTGTCCTTACCTGTATCTTATACCTTAAAACTATACTCATGTCATAAGTAAACATGCTCTGGAGGTCGGTTTTTATTTCATCATTCATGATTTCTATGTGAAGTAATGTATCATCCTCAAGCAAAAACATCAACAATGGTAGTTTATAATTTTCTATCCTTTCTACTTCCACTATTTCTTTAACCTTTTTTAAATCTAAACCAATCTCCTTGAACGATACCCCTTGAAATATCCTGTTAAAACTTTTTTCATTAATACTCTCTTCCTGAAAAGTTATTCTCATATCCGTCACCTCTTATCCTTACATTTTACTACATCAAACTTTCTCAAAAATAAAAGCACATTCTCCTTAATTATTGCCAGTATAAACCTGGCTGTGAAAAGAGAATGTGCTCTCCGTCTGTTTTTCCAAAATTATTGTAGCGCATATAGATAAAGAAAACAATCTATTCTAATTATTATTGATAAATTACCAAATTTACCTTAGCCCAATTATCATTTCCCCCTGCCTAAAACTTTTACCTCTTTTAATTTGACTTTCCATCTACCCACGGCTATAATGCTTCAAATTTCGTGAAGGAGTGGTCGAAATGATAAATTTGGAAGTTTTCAGAATAGAACTAAATTACCTGAAGCAGGTTGTGGGGAAGGAATTAGGGAATAAGGATGCAAGGAAGTTAAGTGAAGCAATCACTGCATTAGTCACTTGTTTCCTTAACCCTGCTACCTATTATTCATTATCCTTTCCTTACATCGAAGCAGTTGAACAGTATCTAAGTCAAATTCAGCAAAAAATAGAACTCCATGAATACAAACTGTTACTTAACAACATCTCTACAATAATAACTTTTATAGAAAAAGTAAAAACTGAAGTGCCAAAATGCTGCTAAATAATCAAGGCTTTGCAGGATATATAACTATATCCCTCAAAGCCTTATTCCTTTATCCTAATTTCTCTATAAACCTTGTCCCTTTTTTACAAATTCGAATAAATCAGTGTTATCCATCCTTCTAAAAGCAATAGCCTTTTCAATATTAGTTAAAACCACCTGATTTTCCTTAATTTCACCAACCAAAGTATACCGAAAATCATCATTGTATGCAGTGATAAACCCCTCTGTTCCTTTATCTACTTTTATAGACTGCAATTGTTCCATGATACTATCCCTATTTAATTCATATTTATCAATAAGAGCACCACATTCAATTAAAACCTTATTCATACTGCCATATCTCCTTTTCCATATATTACTTTTTATATTATATGAATTTACTATCTCTAAATCAATTGGAATAAATCCTTGCGATTTCTTTTAAAACTATACTTGTTCCTTATCCCTTATCCCCCTTCTCTTATCCCTATCCCCCTTTAACACACCTTCGTATATATTCCATTCTTACGCCTGTATACCGCACTCGAAACCTTATTTGGGTCGTTATCCGTTTCTACTAAGTATTTAAGTAGTTCCTTATTGCTATAACTAAACTTTGCAACGAGAAAAAAGGAATTGCTGGGAACTGCAATTAGTATGTCATCTCCAACTTTCCTTTGTATCTGCTTATTCATTGCTTCTGATAAAAGCAGCGAACTGGCATAATCGGTGCTGTACCTTAGTGTATATACCTGCATATCTTTATTTAAAGGCACAAGAGCAGCAGTCATCTTACTTATATTTTCTATAGCCTTTTGTTCAAGTAAATTAAAATCCACATCGTCATCAATAGTAAAAAATCGAAATACATCAGTCATATCCGCAACATAAAGTACATCTAAATCTTCAAAGGCTCTTTTCCTATAAAACTGTATTTTTGCATTATTACCAAAATCAGTATGCTTCAATATAGGATATACATTATTATAATCTACTTTAAATTTGTATTGATTTAATATTTCTTTAGAAATCTTTATATATAATTTCTTTATACTTTCATAATCCGTAACCTGGTATTCTTTATACATGCTATTGATTGGCAATTCAACATGGGTTACTTCAGTGCCGAGTCGAATAAACCTATCTTCTACCCTCACTTCAGGAAATACTTTCTTAAAATCCTCTGAAATATTCTGTACGAATTCTTGAACCGTAAGCATTCTTTCATCCCCTTTAACTGCATTTTTATACTCTACCCTCTAAATCCTAACAATAAAATAAAGTTCTCTTCCAAAGATAGCATCGTCTGTTAAATTTCATATCTGCTATTTCTGAAAATACATGTTTAAAACTGCTTGATATATGTAAAAAGATTAATCTCTATTAAAAATTCGCTGTTATTACTAATGCCACCGTTATTGCAATATTTTATATCTAACTGCTAGTTAATTATTAGAATCAAATCTTCTACATCCTGTTTATTGACCAACAACATTACATTTCCCACCACATATTTATTACAAATAAATGAAAAAGGCACATCCCCTTTACGTTCAATTCCAGTTGCAAAACTGGCCGTAAAGGAGATATGCCTCCATCCGTGTTTTATTCCTTACAACCTAAATCCTTTAAATCTATATTCCTTATATCCTACTCAGAATGATAGCGCAATTCATTATTATTTGCAATGCTATTTAACTATTCCTCTATTCTTAAATATTCATAATTCTTCAATTGTTTCAACTCAACATCCATATCATATCCTAAAGCCTTTAATCCTCTCTTATATGTATCCTGTAGTTCTCCATAACCTTCTTCTCTGTACTTCATAATAACACGCCTAAAAAATTTGGCAAGATAAATATTTTCACCACCAATTGGACAGAAAAGGTTATATAATATGGTTTCTTCTTTTTTCGTATTTTCTTTATCGATTTTTCTTATAATCCTGCCCAATCTCTGTATTTGCTGCCTTTCATATGGCTTACCCTGATGTATAAAGGCCATATCCACATCAGGTACATCAACACCTTCATCCAAAGCATTTACAGCAACTAAAATATTTGCTTTTCCTTCTTTAAAATTATTCAGTGCCTGAATATTTTTTCTTATACGCCCTTTTTCTTCTTTGTCTGTGAAATAAACCTCAACCTTATCGCTTCCGCACTTTTCAACTAATTTATTATATAAAGTACGGGCAACATTTACTCTTTCTGTAAAAATAATTACTCTATGTTTCTTAAATTCTTCTATTTTATTTAAAAACTCTTTATATCTATATCCCATATTAGAAAGCGCCTCATTCTTTTTCCAGTACATTTTAATAAATTCATTAGCAGCCCTTGCTATTTCCATGCTCTTATCTGAGTTTTCTTTAAACCATTCCTCAAATTCATACAACCATTGTTCCTCACTAAATTTACTGTTCCTACATGCATGCATCACGTTATACATAATATTTAGTTTTTCTTTATATTCTTTATCTTGCATGATATCACCAGCAAAATGAACTAAGAACTCCTCGTTATATTGTACGTGATACCTTTTTAAAACATCTTCCAACTTCTGCTTTTTCTTGTCGTATGTTTTCTTTATTTTCATGTATTCCGTATACTCTTCTTCTGTAAATTCAATACAAATATCCTGAATAGTTGGAGTTGCAACAATACCATCTGCCAGTGCTCTAATAATGTCATAATCATAAATTATATTTCCTAACATTTCTTCTAGTTGTTTTGTTTCCCAGGAAAAAGTCCTTTCAGGAGTTGCACTTAAACCAATAGAAAAATAGTTAATTCCTGTACCAGCATCGCAGGCTAATTTTTCTAAACTCCGCAGCATTTTAAGGTCATTGTTTGAACCATAGTTATGACATTCGTCAGCAATAATAAATTGAAATAGTTTAGGATTATTAACCTTACTATATGTTTCTATGTCATCTTCGAAATAATTTAATGCAGAATCTACAGTATAAATTGTAAAACGCTTATCTTTTTGTCGGTTACCTCCACCTACTTTTCCAATATAACTAGGATTTACATGAAACTCCTTCTCTAATTTATTTAACCATTGATTTAATAACGCCAGGGTAGGTACTATAATTCTTACCTGAATGTTAAATCCCATCTCAATAATTTTTTGGATACAGGTAAATGCAAACCATGTCTTCCCACATCCTGTAGCCACCTTAAAAATTCCTTTATACCTGTTTTCTTCCCATGCTTTATATGCCTCATTCTGCCAGTTGTGAGGTTTTCTATTAGGGTCTACCTTACAAAACAAATTATTTTGATAACTATATAATCTGCTGTATATTTTTCCTTCATAATGACCATATACCAAAGTCTTATAATCATAATAATCTATCATCTTTTTCAAGGTTTCAGATATATATAGGTAAAGTCTCTTTACTGTATCCGATACCTTGTCTTTTTCGCAGCATAAAGAAATTTCATACATATACTCATTTACTGGTTCGTATTCGACTTCATTAATATCAACTGTATAGTAGTCAGATGAAACTTCTTCGAGTATGTCATATGGAATCCCTTTGACCTTTATAGCAACTTTTGTCAGATATTCATTAATTGGGCTTTTCTCTACTTTACTTATATTATCATTCTCATATTCTTTTACTAACAATACATCAATTTCGGCTTTTATTCTTATTGTTGCATCTTTTAATTCCTGATATTTGTTCAGTATTTTTGATAATTCATCAGATGATATATCCTTTTCCTTCACATCATTAATATAAACTTCAATTTGCCAAAAATCTTTATTATAATGCCTCATGTACTGACTCATGCATTCAAATTCTTCAATCCATTCCTGGTAATATTTTTTGTCTCCGATTTCTTCACCATATAATTCGAATCCAGTACACATTTTATTATAAGCCGCTTTGCTTTTATCAAGAATTTGAGCAATTCTATCAAACTCACTTGCGATAATATTTAACTTATTCATCTTGTCCACTTTCATAACCCCCATATAAATATTCATCCATATGTCTGACCATTAGACTTACCATCTCTTCGGCATGCCTATAGTTTACCTCACTAAGATACGTCCTTAATGCATTTTTTAAAATATCCTTATAGGTTAATTTGCTTACTCTTTTAAATAGCGTAGCAGCATCATAATCTACTTTATCTATATCCCATGAATACCGTTCCGTCAAATGATTATACTCATCTGTCACCAAACAGGACTCCTTATTAACAAATTCATTGTACTTATTTAAAACTTCATCATATTTTTCCATATTTGTTTCCGACAATTGATTATCCTTTTTTAAAGCCATATCGTAAAAAATTTGCGGGATAGAGTATCTTAATGCCAAACTCAATATCTCTTTTATTGTAAATTTTCCTCCGTCTATTTTATTAATAATATAACGCTGAATGCGAAGAAAATCTTGAACCGCTTCCAAATCTATCTTATATATCTCCCATCCGCATTTTTTGCGTTGTATTTTCCCCTCTATATAAACATTTGCAAAATTTCCCGGAAGTCTTTTATTATATTCATCAACAATTAAAAAGTGCATCCGTTCAATTTTTTTCGCTCTTTTTTCAGTTCGGCTAACCTGACTTTCATACCCATTTGATTTGTCGTTATCCATTTGTTTTGCACTCACTCCTTTCTATTTAGTTGACTTGCAAATAATATTCTCCTTAATAATAACAAATTTCTTTTATGCAAATCAATAAACTATAGTAGGTATAATCTTGTAACAATATTATTGTAATTATATTCTTGATACAAGATTATACCCTTATTATATATAATGAATTATTAATTTTCAACAATTTTATCAATTTTTGTATTGACAACCTTATTTAGGTGTGTTATGATATAATTGGGTATTATTAAATTCATACATTGGCCAGTGTTATGGATTAATGAAAGACAGGAACCAAGAGTTCTATGTCTTTTTTTATTCCCAAAAATTAAAAAGAAAGGATTGTGAATTTATATGATAAAAACAGTAATCGACAATAAAATTACACCTAAAGACATTATAAAATCCGATTTCATACACCATATAGTCATAAGAGATGAAGTTGAAAATATGGATTTTAGAAGAATAAAAGAAACACTAAAGGCTTTTGAGGAAACAGGAAAACAAGGCAAAAATAAACTTATGATTACCTTTATGGGTTATATAGATACACCTAAAGAAGTATATGAAATAAATGAAATTAGAAAATATGTAGAAAGTTTATTTAATGAGTTTCCTCATATTTTCTATTTTCTTACCGATGCCGATGGGACAAGCACATTATTTTTATTATGCCTTTGTGAAGAAAAAAGCATTAAGAGAACTTCTCTATTTAATGTAACATCAATATGCACAGAATCTATTAATCGCAAAATTATTGACGGAATACTAGATTACGGAATACAAATAGAAGAAAATGAAACAGACTTGTGGGAAGTGATTGACAGCATTTTAAGACCAAAGACTTTCAACCCTCTCACTGTACTAACTATCCTTGCAAGAGATGTTAGTCTGCTAAAATCTTTAGGTATATTTATCAATTAATATTTTGCTAAATTTAACCTGCTACCTGGAAAGAACTCTAGGTAGCATTTTTATAATCATTTTGAAAGGAGAATGTATTATGGTTGAATTTAAAGTTGGGGCTCCATTCCCTATGTTTAAAAATCATCAGAAAAGAGAAGGTGCCGTTTTGGAAGTTTCCAAAGAGGGTGGCTATTTCCTTCCAATCTATTTGTGTGGAATGCTCCCTGAAGAAATTAATGCTATAAAAACTGGAACTATTGAATTCAGAATATATGAAGATAGTAATACAGGTTTCATTTTAACACTTGTTCGGATGGGCAAAAAGTCTCTTACCTTTGAGATTGTATTCGACCCGACTCTATATAAGGATGGAAGAGCAGATATCTCGGTGTATAAAAAAAGCAACATTTTAAACATATATGGGATTGAGTCTCAAAACAATATTATACAGTGCATGAGGGCTGTGGCTATCCCTCCCGCTTTGCAGGAAAAATGGCTGAAGTCCTGGGCGAAAATGCTTTCTATGGGTAATTGTAATAAACAATATATGGACTGGATATTCAGACTTTACAGATTTGACCTTAATACACTTTGGTCGTATTCCACATATGTAGCAAAAATTATCAGGGGTTAACAGCCGATAATAATATTTATTTGGAGTTGCTTAAACATATACAGAGCAACTCCTCTTTTATATTCAAAATATTAAATTTGAAAGGAGAATAAAATATGTATAACAATAATGATTATTTTAAACGTATTGAGAAAAGGTCAGAGGAGTTATGGGAAAATTTTATAACATCAAAATGTTTTATT
>ENA-OWPA01002218-OWPA01002218.1-bioreactor-metagenome-genome-assembly--contig:-NODE-2218-length-10185-cov-4.109121_pt1 | contig 10185 bp, 4 predicted proteins | sample MGYA00238139_ERZ651803 | MGnify/ENA primary metagenome ERZ651803 (study PRJEB26909, sample SAMN07631231) | bioreactor metagenome | isolation source: Switchgrass digestor | place: USA: Dartmouth...
TCAAACACCACCCCCCTATGCTAAATATACTCTGTACTTCAATTTTGCAAGTTTTGATTGCTAGAATTGCAAAATTCCTCTCTTTTTTTGATAAAAATATTGAATTCCCGCAACATCTATGCTATAATTATACCACTTAACGCCGGTATGGCCGGTGTGGAATTACTTGTAACAGAAAACATTATGATTTTATAAAAACAATCGATGCAATAAGACACTGAGAAAATTGCAAGACGCACTCAACGAAGAGTCAAAAGCCTTTGGTTGAGTGCGTCTTTTTTTACGCTAACAACTATGCTGTTGGAAAATAAAAGGTCATATAAGGAAAGAAAGGTGTTGGATATGAATCAAAAGGATGTACCCCAAAAACAGGGACTCTACGACCCTCAATTCGAGCACGATGCTTGCGGCATTGGCTTTGTGGTGAATATAAAAGGTAAGAAGTCCCATGCCATTGTAAGGCATGCCATTACCGCCCTCAAGAACCTTTCCCACCGTGGAGGCAGCGGATCGGAGGAAAATACGGGTGACGGAGCAGGAATATTGATACAGCTGCCTCATGAATTCTTTAAATATGAGTCCGCAAAGCTGGGCTTTGATTTGCCACAACCAGGAAAGTACGGCGTCGGAATGGTTTTCTTTTCCCCGGATGCTGCTCGGAGAGAGCAGTGCGAAAAAAAGCTGGAGGATATCATAAGAGAAGAAGGGCAGATATTCCTGGGATGGAGAACGGTGCCCTGTGACGACAGCTCCCTGGGTGATACGGCAAAGGCATGCATGCCTTTCATAAGGCAGATTTTTATCGGACGCAGCGAAGATTTAAGAGATGACATGGATTTTGAGAGGAAGCTTTATGTGATCCGCAAGCTGGCGGAGAAGTCAATCCGTTATGCTGAAAGAGACAATGATGAATATTTTTATGTGGCAAGTCTCTCTTCCAGGACCATCGTATATAAAGGAATGCTGACGGCGGAACAAGTGGATGAATTCTATCCCGACCTTAAGGACCCGAGAGTTGAAAGCGCCATTGCTTTAGTGCATTCCCGTTACAGCACCAATACCTTTCCCAGCTGGGAGAGAGCCCATCCTAACCGCTATATCATCCATAATGGAGAGATCAACACGCTGAGGGGAAATGTCAACTGGATGAATGCGCGCCAGGCTGCTTTGAAATCCGATCTTTTCGGGGATGATATGTCTAAGGTTCTGCCGATTATAAACCAGGATGGAAGCGATTCGGCCATGTTTGACAACTGCCTGGAATTTCTTTCGCTGACCGGGCGTTCCCTGCCTCATGCGGCCATGATGATGATACCGGAACCCTGGTCCAACCATGAAAGCATGAGTGATGAGAAAAAAGCATTCTATGAATATCACAGCTGCCTGATGGAACCATGGGATGGCCCTGCAGCCATGGCATTCACCGACGGTATTGTGGTGGGAGCCGTTTTGGACAGAAACGGGCTGAGGCCTGCCCGTTATTATGTTACAAAGGATGACATGGTAATAATGGCTTCGGAGGTAGGAGTCCTGGATATACCGGCAGAGAATGTGCTATGCAAGGAAAGGCTCAGACCGGGCAGGATGTTGCTTATAGATACAAGGGAAGGACGCATAGTTAACGACGATGAGTTAAAGCATAATATTGCCAGCGCCAACCCATACCGGGAGTGGCTGGACAGATATCTTCTGGATATGGAAAAGCTTCCTGAGGTTCCTGCAAAAGAAGATAGAAGCACCGAGACTACCGTACAGCGGCAGAAGGCTTTTGGCTATACCTATGAAGAGCTTACCAAGGTTATAATTCCAATGGCCAGGGACGGGGTAGAGGCGGTGGGTTCCATGGGAACCGACACTCCTCTTGCTGTGCTTTCCGACAAGCCCCAGCTTTTATACAACTATTTTAAACAGCTTTTCGCCCAGGTTACCAATCCGCCCATTGATGCTATCCGTGAGGAGATAATAACATCCACTGAAACCATGATAGGTTCGGAGGGCGATTTAATAAATCCTTCGCCGGAAAGCTGCCGTCAGATAAAGATAAAGCTGCCTGTCTTAAGCAGCAAAGAATTTGCCAAGCTGAAAAACATTAAAGAGCCGGGATTCAAAGCTGTTACCCTGCCCATACTCTTTAATCCTGCGGATGGAGGTCAGGGTCTTGAGAAAGCCCTGAGTGAGCTGTTCAGCCATGCGGACGATGAGATAAAGGGTGGAGCAAACCTTTTGATTCTTACCGACAGGGGCATCTGTCCGGAAAAGGCGGCCATACCTGCCCTTTTAGCGGTAGCCGGCCTGCATCACCACCTGATACGCCAGGGCACCCGCACCAAAGTCGCTATAATTCTGGAGTCGGGGGAACCTCGTGAAGTTCATCATTTCGCTTTGCTTTTGGGCTATGGTGTTTCAGCTATCTATCCCTATCTGGCTTATGAAACCATTGACAGCCTTATAAACCAGGGCATGCTGGAAAAAACGGATTATGAGCATGCCGTAAAAAAATATATTAAAGCTGCTGTAAAAGGCGTGGTAAAGGTAATGTCCAAAATGGGCATTTCAACAATCCAGAGCTATCAGGGGGCTCAGATATTTGAGGCAATAGGTCTGCAGCAGTCGGTGATTGACAAGTATTTTACCAATACCCCCTCAAGGATAGGCGGCATTGATATGGATATTATAGCAAAAGAAGCTGCAATGCACCATTCGGCTGCATACTGCGAGCGCTCTCCTGCAAATATGACGCTGGAAAGCGGTGGGCAGTATCAATGGCGGAGGAATGGCGAATACCATATGTATAACCCTGAGACCATCCATAAGCTTCAATATGCTTGCCGCACTAATAATTATGAAATGTTCAAGGAGTATTCAAAGCTTTTGAATGAGCAGACTCAAAGCCTTTGCACTATAAGAGGGCTCATGGAATTCAAGTTTTCTGAAAATCCGATTCCCATAGATGAGGTGGAATCGGTGGAATCCATCTGCCGTCGCTTCAAAACCGGAGCCATGTCCTACGGCTCCATCAGCCAGGAAGCCCATGAGGCCTTGGCAATTGCGATGAATAGAATCGGCGGAAAGAGCAATACGGGAGAAGGCGGAGAGGACCCGGCGCGCTTCATTCCCGATGCCAGTGGGGATTCCAAAAATAGTGCCATCAAGCAGGTGGCTTCCGGGCGTTTTGGAGTGACCAGTGAATACCTGGTGAATGCAAAAGAGATACAGATAAAAATGGCTCAAGGGGCAAAGCCCGGCGAAGGCGGGCAACTTCCGGGGCGCAAGGTTTATCCCTGGGTTGCCAAGGTAAGGCATTCAACACCCGGAGTAGGTCTGATTTCACCGCCACCGCATCACGATATTTATTCCATTGAGGATTTGGCGGAGCTTATCCATGACCTGAAGAATGCCAACCGGGACGCCCGCATCAGTGTCAAGCTGGTTTCTGAGGTAGGCGTAGGCACCATAGCCGCAGGAGTAGCCAAGGGACATGCCGATGTGGTTCTGATAAGCGGTTATGATGGTGGTACCGGAGCTTCTCCGAGAACCAGCATAAGGCATGCAGGTCTTCCATGGGAGCTGGGACTGGCGGAAACCCACCAGACCCTCCTGTTAAACAACTTGAGAAGCCGTATCGTTGTTGAAACCGACGGCAAGCTTATGACAGGCCGGGATGTGGCGATAGCTGCCCTCCTGGGCGCTGAAGAGTTCGGCTTTGCCACTGCTCCTCTGGTGGTTCTGGGATGCGTGATGATGAGGGTTTGCAACCTGGATACATGCCCTGTGGGTATAGCCACCCAGAATCCCGAATTGCGCAGGAGATTTGCAGGAGATCCCCAGCATGTGGTCAACTTTATGCGCTTCGTAGCTCAGGAATTGAGAGAGATAATGGCTAAGCTGGGCTTCCGCACCGTAGATGAGATGGTAGGCCGTTCCGATAAGTTGGAAGTCAAAAAGGTTGTTGACCACTGGAAGGCAAAAGGATTGGATCTTTCTCCCATCCTATACCAGCCGGAATCGAAGGATGAAAGACATTGTGTGAAGCCCCAGAATCACGGGATTGAAAAAGCTCTTGACTGCCACGTTCTCCTGGATATATGCGAGCCTGCCTTGGAAAAGGGTGAAAAGGTCAGCGCCATACTGCCTATACGCAATACGAACCGCGTTACAGGTACGATCCTTGGAAGCGAGGTTACAAAAAGATATGGATCCAAAGGGTTGCCGGAGGATACTATTTGCCTGAACTTTAAAGGTTCGGCAGGCCAGAGCTTCGGAGCCTTTGTTCCAAAGGGTATCACTCTGATACTGGAAGGGGATTCCAATGACTATATAGGAAAAGGACTGTCCGGAGGCAAGATTATTGTATATCCGCCCAAAGGTTCAACCTTTGCGCCGGAGGAGAATATAATAATCGGCAATGTTGCCTTCTATGGAGCTACCAGTGGTGAAGCATATATCAACGGAGCTGCCGGTGAAAGGTTCTGCGTCAGAAACAGCGGACTGAATGCGGTAGTAGAAGCTGTCGGAGACCACGGATGTGAATATATGACTGGAGGCAGGGTTGTGGTGCTTGGTTCCACAGGACGGAACTTTGCCGCAGGCATGTCGGGAGGCATCGCCTATGTTTTGGATGAAGCCGGTGGTTTTAGCAAAAAATGCAATATGGAGTCGGTAGAGCTGGAATCCCTGGAAGATATAGAAGAAATAAATATGGTCAAGGAAATGATACAAAAGCATGTGAATTATACCGGCAGCGAAACCGGCAAAAGGGTGCTTTCTCAATGGAATAAGATGGTATCCAAATTCGTCAGGGTAATACCCAAGGATTACAAGCGCATGCTAAAAGCGATAAAGGATATGGAAAGAAGCGGATACAGCGGAGAAGAAGCGCTTATGGCGGCCTTTGAAGCAAATAACCGTGATCTTGCTCGAATCAGCGGCAACTAAACATTTTATAACTATAAAAGCCAACTTTGCAGCCTATATGGGATTTATTTAACTGAAGCTGCAAAATCAAGATAAATTGGAGGAAGTGCTATGGGTAAACCAACAGGATTTTTGGAATATAAGCGGGAAGTTCCGCCTGACAGGGCTCCTCTTGAAAGGATAAAGGACTGGGAGGAATTTCATCTTCATCTGGATGAGGAAAAGCAGAGAAAACAGGGTGCCCGCTGTATGGACTGCGGCACGCCTTTCTGCCACTCCGGACTATTGATTAACGGGATGGCTTCCGGTTGCCCTATAAATAACCTGATTCCGGAATGGAATGATTTGATATATAGAGGGCGATGGAAGGAAGCCCTTGAACGCCTTCATAAAACCAATAATTTCCCCGAATTCACAGGGAGGGTTTGCCCCGCACCCTGTGAAGGGTCGTGCACCATGGGCATAAATGAGCCGCAGGTGACCATCAAGAGCAATGAATGTGCCATAATCGACCGTGCTTATGAGGAAGGCTGGATTAAGCCTGAACCACCAAAGCAGCGCACAGGCAAAAAAGTTGCAGTCGTGGGATCGGGACCTTCCGGTCTGGCATGTGCGGACCAGCTGAACAAAGCAGGGCATATGGTGACTGTCTTTGAGCGTGCCGATAGGCCGGGCGGTCTTTTGATGTATGGCATACCCAACATGAAGCTGGACAAAAAGATAGTTCAAAGGCGGATAGATCTGATGGCTGCTGAAGGTGTGGAATTTGTGACAGGCACGGAGGTGGGAAAGGACTATCCCGCTGAAAAGCTTTTGAAGGAGTTTGATGCCGTCGTTCTGTGCGGAGGGGCTACAAAGCCAAGAGATCTGCAGGTGGAAGGCCGAAACTTGAAAGGCGTTCATTTTGCAGTGGATTTTCTGGGGAGGAATACGAAGAGCCTCTTGGATTCCGGACATAAAGACGGTAAATATATAAGCGCTAAAGGTAAGGATGTCATTGTCATAGGTGGTGGAGACACAGGCACCGATTGTGTGGCTACATCTCTTCGCCACGGATGCAACAGTGTCGTTCAGTTTGAAATAATGCCGATGCCGCCGAAGGAAAGGCAAAATGATAATCCTTGGCCCCAATGGCCGAAAGTTTACAAAATGGATTACGGCCAGGAGGAAGCTGCGGCCTTATATGGCAGGGATCCCCGGGAATACTGTATCATGACCAAAAAGATCACAGGGGATGCCGAAGGAAATGTAAAGGAAGTTCATACCGTGCAGATAGAATGGAAAAGGGATGATTCCGGACGAATGATGCCTGTGGAGATACCAGGAACGGAAAGAGTCTGGCCTGCACAGTTAGTTCTTATCTGTATGGGCTTTTTAGGCCCTGAAGATACGCTTCTAAAGCAGCTGGGTATTGAACAGGACGGCAGGACTAATGTGAAAGCCGAATACGGAAGGTTTGCCACCAATGTGAAGGGGGTATTCTGCGCTGGTGACATGCGCCGCGGCCAAAGCCTTGTCGTATGGGCAATAAACGAAGGGCGTGCCGCTGCCCGGGAATGTGACAGGTATTTAATGGGAAACACAAATTTACCGTAAATGTATGGATTTATAAGGTATACATTATATAAAGTTATAATTATATAAGATGTGTAATATGAGGGGATGTTCTTAAAAAGAACATCCTTTTTGCATGCCCTTTCCATATGCTGTTTTTCAATATCCACATCTTTTTAATATCTATAAAAGAATATTTTTCTCGGAATGGCATTTTTCTCTTTACTGAATTAGTTTATTAGTATATAATTCACATGTGAAATATTTATACCTTAATACTACATATGATAATTGTATATACAGCTATAACGAGGCTATAGGTGTCCCCCACCTCTTATAGGTGGACTTAATTTTCATAATAGACAGTGAGTTAAAATCTCCTGCCTCGTTGAAACGATGTGTTGAAATTACTACGCGATTTCTTCCGTTGTCTTAAAATGGTAAATTAACCGGTACATCACAGCAAGCTTGTTTTCTAAAAATCAACAGGGTTTTAACCCTCACCATAATGACTGCCATATATCTGTTCTTATTATTGTTACACTGCAAAGTTTGCCACCGGTCAAGAAAGGAGGGGATGGGATGGATGATAATATGATTCTGGATGTTTACTATACCCTAAAGCGTACCAGCTTCAAAGTCAAAAAGGATTTAATGAATAAGCTGGCAGAGGGAGGAATTACCTGGCCGCAGTTCCATGCCCTTTATCATATAGGAGAGGAGGGTATTTCTGCCAATGAGCTGGCAAAGGAGCTTAGCTGCAATGCCAGCAACATGACGGGGCTTATTGACAGGATGATGGAAAATAACTGGGTATACAGGGAACGGTGCGCACAGGACAGAAGAATATGGCTCATCAAGCTTACCGAGGAGGGGATGAAGCTTAGGGCAAGGCTTATCCCGGAGCAAAACAGAAACATAATAAACCGCATGTCTGCCCTCAGTGAAGAAGAATTAGTGACGTTGAAAAGGTTATTGGAAAAATTGGAGCGCAATGATAGGGAGGATACATAATAATGAAAGAATTAAAAGCACTGCTGCATTTTGCAAAGCCATATAAATGGTATATTGCACTGGCTACACTGTGCATGATTACAGTCACTGCGATGAACATGGTAGCTCCATGGATGATCCGAAATATTGTCAAGATAATAACAGACGGGCCTTCCAATCAGATTGACATGAAGCAGGTTACCATCCTTGCTCTCACAGCCCTGGCTGCATATCTCATAAGAGCTGCTTCCCAGTTTGGTTCCGATTACATATCCCACTATTCGGCCTGGTATATATTGAATGATATACGGCGCTATATGTATGAGCACATGCAAAAGCTGCCTCTTAAATATTTCCAGGACAGGCAAACCGGAGAGTTGATGTCCAGGGTGATGAATGATACCCGAAACTTCGAGGAGTTGCTGGCCCATGCAATTCCGACACTGATAGTGAATGCTCTGACATTGATCGGTGTGTCCTCAATACTTTTATCCCTGAACATACAATTGACTTTGTATACCTTGATTCCAGTACCTATTCTGATATGGTTGGTTGCTAAATTCAGCAAGATTTCCAGGCCCAGATTCAAGGATGCCCAGGTGAAAATTGCGGAGGTCAATTCCATACTTCAGGACAATTTTACAGGGATCAAAGAAATAAAGGTTTTCACCAAGGAAGAGTATGAGCTGAAAAGGACAGGTAAGAGCATATATGACCATACACGGTCAATATTAAACGCAGTGAGGTTGAGCAATCTGTTCCATCCCGGAATAGAGTTTGTATCCAGCCTGGGGACAGTTATAGTAATATTTTTCGGTGGCATTCTCGCCCTTTCAAACCAGCTGTCTCTGGAGAACATGGTGGCTTTCCTGCTGTACCTGAACTCCTTCTATCAGCCGGTTATCGTCCTGGGAAGGATAAATGAAGGGCTCCAGCAGGCTCTGGCCAGTGCGGAAAGAGTGCTGGAAATACTGGATGAAGGTGTGGAAGACTATGACAAGCAGAATTCCATCCGGGTAGACAGGGTGAAAGGGGATTTGGAATTTAGAAATGTTAGCTTCGACTATATAAAAGGAATTACAGTCCTCAAGGATATTTCCTTCAAGGCAAAAGCAGGAGAAACGGTGGCATTGGTAGGTCCTACAGGAGTGGGCAAGACCACGCTGGCCAATCTGATACCCAGGTTTTATGATCCTGATGCCGGACAGATTTTGATTGACGGTAAAGATATAAGAGATATGGATTTGACGAGCCTCAGAAAGCAGGTGAGCTTTGTATCCCAGGATGTGTTCCTGTTCAATGGAACCGTAAAGGAGAATATACTTTACGGCAGGCTCGATGCCAGCGATGAAGAAGTGATAGCTGCTGCCAAAGCTGCCAATGCCCATGATTTTATAATGGAGCTGGCGGATGGTTACAACACACAGGTGGGAGAAAGGGGAGTGAAGCTTTCCGGTGGGCAGAAGCAGAGGATATCCATTGCCCGGGCAATACTTAAGGATGCTCCCATATTGATACTGGATGAAGCCACTTCTTCGGTAGATACCCAGACGGAAAGACTGATTCAGGAAGCACTGGAGAAGCTGATGAAGAACAGGACTACTATTGTGATTGCCCACCGCCTGTCTACCATCCAGAAAGCTGACCAGATTATTGTTATTAAGGAAGGAAAGATAACAGAAAAAGGCAAGCATGAAGAGCTGCTGGAGCTGAAAGGGCTTTACAGTCAGCTGTGCGAAGCGCAGAGCGGTGGTTGCATCGTTGCATGACGGTTTTTGCAATTGCGGGTCCGGATTGTCCCGATGCTTGCAATTACATCTATAGGACAGCTCAAAGCAGAATTGATAAAAAACTTTGTATGTACTATTATTAAGAGGACATAATTTTTGAGTAATACCTGTGAATGACGCATAAGGTGAGGCATAATCAAATAAAAATTCTAAGAGGAGATGAGTGTACATGCAGTATAAAGATTTCGGAAAAACCGGTATAAAGATTTCCGCCCTCGGCTTCGGAGCCATGAGGCTGCCCCAGACCAATATTGACGGAAAGAGTGTTTTTGACACGGAGAAAAGCATAGAAATGATACACAGGGCCTTTGAACTGGGAGTTAATTACATTGATACCGCACCAGGCTACTGCAATGGTGAAAGCGAAATAATTGTGGGAAAAGCTCTTAAAGGCTGGAGAGACAAGGTATATCTTTCTACCAAGAACCCCATAGAAGATGATTCCGGAGACCACTACCGTGAAAGGCTGGAAAAATCCCTGAGAAAGCTGGATGTGGATTATATTGATTTTTACCACATGTGGGGCATAAATTGGGATACTTATGTAAACAAGATTGATGTGAAGAATGGCCCGCTGCAGGCTGCTTTCAAGGCCAAGGAGGAAGGCTTGATCAAGCATATTTCCTTCTCCTTCCATGACAAGCCTGAAAACATGATTAAGATCATTGATACCGGGAACTTCGAAACCGTGCTGTGTCAGTACAACCTTCTGGACAGATCGAATGAGGAAGCCATCGCCTATGCGAAGGAAAAAGGTTTAGGTGTGGTGGTAATGGGCCCGGTGGGAGGAGGAAGACTGGGAAGCCCTTCAGAGGTTATAAGGAATCTGCTTCCGGGCAAAGTGTCCAGCAGTCCTGAAGTGGCTTTAAGGTTTGTTCTTTCAAATCCCGGCGTTTCATGCGCATTGTCCGGCATGAGCACTATAGAGATGGTG
>ENA-OWPA01002219-OWPA01002219.1-bioreactor-metagenome-genome-assembly--contig:-NODE-2219-length-10182-cov-8.214250_pt1 | contig 10182 bp, 13 predicted proteins | sample MGYA00238139_ERZ651803 | MGnify/ENA primary metagenome ERZ651803 (study PRJEB26909, sample SAMN07631231) | bioreactor metagenome | isolation source: Switchgrass digestor | place: USA: Dartmouth...
ATAATAACATTTTCATTCAACAAATCTTCTGGAGGGGTTAAGTCAAAAGTTATATTTGAAAAAGCTGGTTCAGCCCCACCTCTCGAATTTGAATTAATGCTAAAAATAAAATTTTGTATATTTTGTTTTACTTCTTCATATGTTAAGTTATCATTTTTAACAAAAGGTGCTAACAATGTATCAAATGAATTAAATGCAACAGCTCCGAGAATTTCATTTTGAAAAACAGTAATAAGATTTGCTAATTGATTTAATATTGCATCAAAATGTCTGGCAGGCTTAGAAGTAGGAATGTTTAGAACACCTTGGACACCCATCATCAAAACATCTTTTAACGAATAACCGCAACAATATAAACTTAACCCACCGAGGTCATGAATGTGCATCTTACCATTCAAATATGCATTAGTTATCTTTTTAGGATAAACATATCTTAACCAATAATCTTTTGATATTTCAGATGTAAGATATTTATTTAATCCACCAAAACTAAACGGTGAATTAGAATTTTCATAAACACGCCAATCGGCTTTATTTAAATATCCTTCAACAACAGATTTTGTGTCTATCATACTATATCTCCTTTACCCAATTTATTGCTTGTAAATAATCCATAATTTTTCCATCTACTTCAAGCATAGGTGCTGACATAAAGCCCTTTTGCCTCATAATATTTATATCTGATACTTTTTCATATATCACTCCTTTCTCATCTAATTTTTGTTGCAGTATTTTACATCTTGGACAATTGTTTGAATAAAATGTGACTTTTATAATAACCACCCCTTAATAGTTTTTTTATTTTAGAATTTCAATAACAGCCATTTTCTTTTTGTATGTAGGATTACGACACATTGCTATGTCTGGCACATAACCATCTCCTTATTTTATATTATAACTGAATCTCTGCACAAGCTACGCTTGGCAGATAGCTTAGCGTGTTTTTTCTATAATGTATATTGTCATTTCTTTTTTACCCCATTCAATTGCTTCTTCATAAGTATCCATATATACATCTATTCTTATATTGTCTTTGTCTTTTCTCAAAACACTACCAGTATCTTCTACTATTCCATACCCATATTCAGGTATATATAGTTTTGTTCCATAGGGTATTCTTTTTGGGTCAGCAGCTATAGTTCCACGTTTTGGTTTTGTGTTTGTTGCTGTAGTGTCTGGTGTCCCATTATTGCACATTCCACTTTTATTGTCGTATGGGGCATAAGCAGTAACAATTACCCGAATAGGGATATACTTTTCTCCATCTCTTGATATTTCAGTTGTTTTATCTTCTTCATCGTTTTCTTTTGACGTATTTACGATATCACATTCATTTTCTTGTGCCAATATTATATTATTATTATGTAAATTGTTATTTACTATATAAACTCCTGTAACTGTGAATATTATAAAAATTATTAATCCAAAAATTATGCGTCTCAATGATATCTACCTCTCTCTTTTGTTTTAGTGCAATTTTATTATAATATTATATTTATATTTTGTCAAGCATGGATTTTATAATCAAATCTGAGTTTTATTCAAAATCTATAATTGTTTCTTTTATATATTCTTCAAGTTGACTAGGTACTGTATCAATTATTTGTATATATGTATCATTTCTATGAGAAAATTTATGCCGCTTATTAACTATACGTACATCATAGCCACTGTACTTTAGTATTTTTGCAATGGTTTTTGCATTAGAAATGCCTGAACCTGCAATGTATAATTCTATCATACAAACTCCTTTTATTCTAATCTTCTCTCACAACTTTCTTTACATGTTAAAATGTTAGCGTTTATCTATATAATATTTTTTAATGGATAGTTTTCGTGAACATCATGACAGTTTGCACAATAAAATCCTATTAATTTACTACGTTTACCCCGAACATTATTAGATGTTAATATACATTTTATTTTACTACCATTTTTGAATTCAATCATATTTCTTCACAACCTTCATATATGTATTTATTACCCACTACTCTAAATTTAACCATAACACTTTTATCTTTGGAATTTGCACTAGCAATATCTAAACCAATTACATAATTCTGGTCTGGCTCATTTGTATATGTTTCAATTAATTTTATAACATTATTAAGTCTCTCTGGTTCAAAATTTAATAATTTATTTTTATCTTCTTGCTCAATCATTATTTTTTTAACCATACTTCCTCCAATTAATTAATCTTCTTCAATATATTTACTTCCGATTAATTCATCTTCAATTTCAGGATTCAGGGTTTTACAAATTTGATATAAAGCATTTAAATAGTCGCTGCTGTCATTAAAATAAATTGCATTATTAGCTATAGCAAAAGCCTTTTTAACATTATCTAAATTCAATAAATCTATTTTCATATTACATCTCATTATTTGTATTTATACATTCAGCAATTTTTCTTAAAAAATATCTACCATTTTCATTTAGGTTTTTAGAATCAACAATCCTTTGCATTTGAAAGCTAAATCCACCATCCCAATGCTTTATGTTTAAACCAATACAATTAAAGAAATCAGCATGTTGATTAACATCCATTTCACAAAATTCATGTGCTAATTCTTCTATAGTAGGCTTAATGTTAATATGTATATTTCTTGAAAACATAATTAGTCCTCCAATTATTTTATATTTGGATTTAAAATCAATCCTTTTTCACAAAACCTAACTACACCATTTTTGTTAAGCAAAAAATTTACCATATCCAATAATGATAAACCATCTAAGTTTTTATTATGTAATTCGTCTTTAGACAAAGCTATTAAAGCACATCCTAATTCTTCATAATTAACATTTCTTGTCATAAATATATATCCTCCTTTATTTTGATAAAAACACATTTTGATTAAATTGATGCAGATTCTTGCTCTAAATAAACTCCTTCACCATTAATAAACCAAACACATATACCCCGATTATCTTTTTCTATTCCTGCACATAATAGAGAATTAATCAAATATTTATTATTATATTTATCAACATATTCAACAAAATTATTTACATTAGATTTAATATATTCATAACAGTTTTCATATGTTAACCTTTCATATTTATCGCTCCAATGCACTAAAACTTTTTGTTTTTTTGCGTATCCATAACATACCAATGTTTCCTTAAAATATTCAACGTTGTTTTCATTTATTTCCATTGAAATTGGTGTTTCATCGTATGTTTTTAACATTTTTAAATTTAACATACTTCTTACCTCCTTTTTAGATAAAAAACATAATTTATTCAAATATTTCTATTTGATTTGTTAGATATTAACTCTAACTGGGTGTAAACCTACACCCTCTATTCTATTTTACTAGAACTACTTTTATGGAATAAATTAATTTATTCCATAATTTAATATTAATATTTTATTTAATCTAAATATAATAAGCTTATCATCTACTTATATAATACCACAAATTATATATTTGTCAATATAATTTTATATTAATATTTTATAAAAATTCACTATTGATAATTTCATAGTCTTGTAAATACCAATATCCCTTATTATTTTTTTCTACTTTATGAGCATATAAAATATCGTTAATTTGCAATGGTTTTTTGTCAAACTTATTAGCCCATATAGTTAATCTATTCTTTTTCCCACTACCAATAGATATTTCATCAATTGCATATGCCCATATTTTATTATATTTTTGACTTACTAATGGTTTAACATTTAATACTAACAACTTGCGTTTATCTTCTTCTCTGCCTGTAGTTAAATTGGCAAAACCTAAATACTCTATTTGTGTATTCATTTTTTCTTTAATCGGATAATCACGTACATTATTACATTTCATCCATTCTTCAATGTCGTTTAATATTGCTTTAACATTCAAATCCATATATGTTTTACCAGAAGGAGATAATCTTGAATGTCTTTTAATTATATTATCAAGTATTTGGTTGTCCTTTATTTTGTCTACACTAATTTGTTTAGCAGAACCTTGCTTAAAAAAGTTAAAATATTCAACTAGTCCATTTAATAATCTACTATTGCCAAATTCATTAAAAAAACCTAATCTAACTAAAATATCCAATTGTGCAGAATTAATAGATGTTTTTTGGTTAATATCATATAACAATTCAATAAAATTATTATATTGGTTATTTCTTATCTCATATAACTCTTCAGCTATCTGCCGATTACAATGTTTAATTAATGGTATTGCATAATTGATTTTCCCATTATATATATTGCATTTTTTATGATTTTGTCTAAAGTCAAACTTATTCATTACATATCCATGATTAATAATATCTTCATATATAATAGTTGCATTATTTTTTATGTATTGAGATGAATCCTCTATATAAGAATTCATTAACGAAACATAAAACTCTAAAGGATGGTATGCTTTTAGTTTTGCTGTAATAAAAGCTATAATAGCATATGCACTTGAATGAGATTTATTAAATGCATATTTAGCAAATTGAAGCATATCTGACCATAATTGATTAAATTGTTCTTCCGTCCATCCTTTATTGATCAAGTTTTGTTTGAGTTCTTCATGTACTTCTATCAATAATTTCTCATCTTTTTTACCAGTGGCTTTTCTTAATTTATCTGGATTTCTAAGGTTGGCTAATCTACCTATTTCTATTAGTTGTTCTTGGAATACCATAATGCCATAAGTATTGCTTAAAATTGGCATTAGGTCTTTGTGTAAATATGTAATTTCTTCTTTCCCATGTTTCCTGTTGCAATAATTTTTAATGTACGTCATAGCACCTGGACGATACAATGCATTAGCAACAGATAAGTCCTCAATGCCAGTTGGTTGCATGTCTCTTAATGTAGCCTGCATACCATATGATTCAAACTGAAATATTCCAACAGTATCTCCATTTTTAAAAATATCCAATACCCTTTCATCTGAAAAGTCTAATTTTTTAGGATTTATATACTCATAATCCTTGCTAATTAACTCAAGGGTATCATAAATAACATCAACAGTTCTTAATCCCAATGCATCTATTTTTACAATGCCTAAATCTTCAATATCATGCATATCTCCTTGTAAATATCGCTCTCCATTTTCATGATAACATGAAGCAGTATAGTAGTCTAAATCCTGCATCACAATAACCCTACCGCAAGGGTGTAGTCCGAAAGAACTGGGAAGCCCTATTAATTTTTTTGATATTGCAAATAACTCAGGATATTTTTCTATATATTTTTCAAATTTTTTAACTATATCAGGTTTATTGGGATTATTTTTATTTATTTCTATTAAATCTAATACATCGTTTAATTCATAATCTTCTAATGATTTTGTAATTTCTTTGACTTCATTAAATTCGATACCCAACGCTCTGCCTATATCAGTTAAAGTGCCTCGTGATTTATTATAATTAAATCTACCTATACATGCTACGTGTTGTTGTCCATATTTATTAATCAAAAATTGTATAATTTTTTCTCTATCATGTGTGCCAAAGTCCAAATCTACATCAGGCACTTTTAATTCTTTTCTCGTAATTTTACCCTCTCGTAAGGCATCCAAAGCACCAACATCAATAAATCTTTCAAAGTATAATTTGTGTTCTATGGGGTCTATATCAGTAATATTCATCAAATAACATAACAGACTTCCTCCACCACTACCACGTGCTATACCTCTACGTTTAACCTTATTTGCGTAAGTATATACCAAAAGATAATATCCTAAAAACCCCATTTCTTCTACTGCGTTAAGTTCATATTGGTATCTATCATAATATACTTTACGTTCTTTTTCTGGTAATTTATTGATTCCCCTTTCTTCAAAACCTTTTTGACAAATATCTATTACCCATTCTTTTTCATTGCTATATTGGCTTGGTATATCTATATGTGGAATAATTGGTGCAGACAATGGTAATTCAACATTACATTTATTTGCTATTTCATGAGTATTATTAATTGCTTGACTTATAATTTCAGCATCTAAATAACTTAAATTACTTCTTATTTCTTCTTCGCTTTGAATGTAACAATCAACATACCCTTCACCTTCTTCTTTGTATGAGCTATTAAAAGAATAAACATCATGGTATTTTTTATCTTCTTTTGTAACAAAATGAGCATCTGTAGTTACAACAATTGGTATATTTAATTCTTTTGCTAATACGACTATTTTCTTGTTAATTTCTATTTGTTTATTATCATTTCTTGCTTGTATTTCTAAATAATAATCATTACCAAATTCATTTTTATATTTTAATGCTATTTCCTTTGCTTTTTCATAGTCGTCAATCAAGAGAAACTTGCTTATTTCCCCTGCTAAACAAGCACTTAAAACCAATAATCCATCCTTGTGTTGTTTTAACTTCTCAAAATCTATTCTTGGCTTACTATAAAAGTTTTCAGACAGGTTAGATATTGATATTAGTTTGTTTAAATTAATTCTTCCTGTTTCATTTTTACATAGTAAAACTAAATGATAATATTTATTATTTTGGTCTTTTATATTAGTATCATCACATATATACATTTCACAGCCATGTATATATTTTATATTTTCTTTTTTTAGTCTTTTATAAATTGATACTGAAGCATGTATATTGCCATGATCTGTAATGGCAATTGCATTTTGATTAATAGATTTTAACCTATTAATTAAATCATCATAATCTATAATACTATCTCTTAAACTGTATTTGGTATGTACATGTGTGTGTATCATCCGAATACTTCCCTTTCTTGTAAAGTTATATTTTGAACCAATGTTCCTTTTTCACCAAATTTTATATTCTTATATTTTATTTTTCCTGTGTCCCAACTATATTTTTTGTCTCTATTGTCTTTATCGCCATACATTCTCCTACTTGGTATATCATATCTTAATCCAACTTCTTTTTTAGTTACACCTAAAACTCTATCTTTTAAAATACTAACATATGCATCATACGAGATACCCCTTTTTTCTTGCTCTTCTTTTGTAACACGTTTTAAAGCAAAAATTCTATGTGCCAAATTAGGAATATTGCTACTGCCTAAAATATCATATTCATCTATTGCTATTTGACCATTAGGTTTTCGTGGATGTGCAACTAAATGTACAATGGAATTATATCTTACTGCAAACTTTAAAAATTCTATGATTAAATTTTTTTGAGCATTTAATTCATTACCATGTTTGTTTATGTCTAATTCAAAACACATAAGATTATCAATTATAAAATTCTTTACTCCATATTTTTTTCTCATATATTCCATTCTTGATATTACTTTTTCAGGTGTTGCAACCAAATATGAATCATATATGTAAATTAAATCCATATATTTTTCTTCTATTTCTTTTTTTGCTTCATTTGTTACCGTATATGTTTTAGGCTTATTATCTCCATTGTCCCATTCTATAATATGGTTTCTTCCTGCTAATTGTAGTATTACCCAATTTTTTAATTGTGACTTTGTTAACTCTCCAGAATAAACAAATGTTGGATAACCTTTATTTATGGCTTCATTTAAACACGATTGTATTATATATGTACTTTTGCCACCTCCAGTTCTTCCTGTCCAAATGTTTAATGTGCCTTCTATATAGCCATATATATATGAATCTAATTCTTTTGTACCAGTTGGCAAGACTTCTGCCTTATTAATATCAAATTCTTCACATTCCATTAATTTTGCTACATCAGGTATAGGTACTTCTTTAGCATTATTTATAAGATTTAATACTTCTTGTTTCCCACAAGCTACTAAAACATTGTTTGCATCTGTTTTATTGATGTTTTGGTTATACTGTTTCCAAAATTCCCTTACTTTATTTTCTACAACAATATCAGGCTCAACAATTTTACATCTATGTTCACCAATTCTCACTATAGATTCTTTTATCATTTTTTTGCCAGGATCATCATTATCAGCCCACAGTATAATAGTTTCAAAATTATCAAGCCATTCCCAGTTAAACTCTATCCAGCTTAAATTTTCTGCACCATGTGGTATTGATACTACATTGGTAAAACCTGCTTCAATACAGGATAATCTATCTATATGACCTTCTACTATTAATAATGGTTTAGTAATATCTATTTGATTAACACCATATAAGATAGGACACGTACTTGTATCCTTTTGCCACCACATTTTTGGTTCATTTTTCTTAACTGCTCTTGATGGTCTGTATTTTACACAAAGTAACTTTCCATCAATATCTCTATGTTCAAATACTATATTACCATGTGTATCTTGCTTAATATCTGCAAAATCAAGTGTATCTTTATTTATTCCTCTTTTAGCCAAATATTCTTCAACCTTAGACCTATCAGTATTTGTTTCTTCTTTTGGATATATATAATTTTTAAAATAATCATTATTGTTTATATTGTTTTTACTAATAAATTCAAAGTCATCTACAATAGTATTAGTTTCATTAAATAATTTTTGTACTGCTTCTTTAAATGATAAACCTTGACGCTGGTAATGGTCTAAAATCCCATAATTTATGCCACAACCAAAGCATTTAAAGTGATTGTCTTTTTTATTCCATATAAAGGAAGGTGTTTCTTCATTGTGGAATGGGCAACAACCCTTCAATGATTTACTGTCCCATTTATCTATATGTAAATCTTCTGCAATAATATACGCTGCCTTTTCTCCAAGCACTTTTTTTGCTTCTAATATTTTTTCTTTTAAGATGATATTAACCACCCCATTTATTTTCGATACTATATTATTCTTTTTTATATTAATTGTTTATAAATGTCAACATTAATTTATAACTTTCTATACTTTTTACCAAAAGAGAGAAGTATAACTTCTCTCTTTTGGTTTTTAATAACAAGAAAAATTCTTATTCAGAAAGGTAGTTCGTCAAAATTATCATTACTTTCACTTTGTAAATTACTCAAATTCTCAAAGTCAAATATAACAACATTTACAAATGATTTCTTATCTTTCCCTTCTCCTGTAGTTGTATTGCTAATCTTGCCGCTTGTGATTTTAATTCTGTCTTTTGCAGATAAAGTTAAAGCAGGCTCTTTTGCTTTGCCTACAAATGTAGCAAACCAATTTGAATTTATGTACTTACCATCTTTGTTTTTTTCGCTGGTAGAAATTCTGCCCTTTACAAAATTACCTTTATCTTCTACACTCCATACTGTTGCATATCCATCTCTAATAATAAACATATAAAAACCTCCAATATTATATTTATAATCCTAATTTTTTAACCATTTCCTCTGTTAGAGGAATAGGTTTAACAGAATATTTTTTGTAAAACTCTTTTTCACTCATACTATGTAATTGATTGTGGTGAATACGGCATAATGCTATTGCTTTTCTGCCGACATGATTAATTTTGTGTCTATTATTACCCATTTGCACTTTATCGTCTAGTGCATGGTGGATATCTGCTACATCACCACAAATACAACATTTACGGTACATTAAACATAATGAAATATAACTCTCTATGCTATCTATTCTATTAATTGCATAATCACTTAACGGAACATTAAACTGTAGACAAAATTCTAATAGATAAGCAAGAAATTTTCTTGCTAAATCCATAGAACATTCTGGAATACAAGTTAAGTTTTCATTATGGCTGATGTTGAAGTTATCTATAAGTAATTGTTCTGCTTCTTTCGGAAAATAACCTAAATGGTTAGCAATGTCTTTTATAGTTAAATATATTCGTTTTTGTTGTTTAGCACTAATCCTTCTATTATCGTCTAATTTTAGATTGCCTGTTTTAGTCTTATATCTCATTATCTCATCTAAAATTTCTTTATCCTGAACAAAAACTTTTAGATAGACTCCGTCATTAGTCTTTTTATATTGTTTTATCTCAAAGGGATACATATTGTATCTACCCCAATAAATAGTGATAATCCATTATTTCTGCGGTTTTTACACTTCTACAATATTCACATTTACCACATGGTATAGGCTCTACCTTACCTTCCTTCAGTGCTATAATTCTCGGTAAATGTTCTTCTATATGCCACATGACAACCTGCATATCACTCAAAAATCCATTATATATTGCCTTATCACATGGCTGTTGTTTCGTTACTACAACTAAATATGGCTCTAAAAAATCTTCTCTACCAGTAGCAAGTTTTTCTATCATGGCATATATGCACATTTGAAAATTATATTTATAATGTTCAATAAAACTTTCATATACTTGTAATTCTTTATTCCAAAATTTTTCATACAAATTAGCCATAACC
>ENA-OWPA01002222-OWPA01002222.1-bioreactor-metagenome-genome-assembly--contig:-NODE-2222-length-10170-cov-2.919053_pt1 | contig 10170 bp, 9 predicted proteins | sample MGYA00238139_ERZ651803 | MGnify/ENA primary metagenome ERZ651803 (study PRJEB26909, sample SAMN07631231) | bioreactor metagenome | isolation source: Switchgrass digestor | place: USA: Dartmouth...
CTTATACCATAGCGATCCAAAGCGCTTTGAACCTCATCCAGTTTGCTGGGGCGAATGATAGCCTCAATTTTTTTCATATAAACCCCTCCTTAAACTTTTATTTTCCGAGTTGCCCACTTGGCGCATTCACACTTACGGCTTTGGTAGCTGTAATCATTGCCGGGAGATAGCCACTGCCGATAAAGTCAGGATAAGCTTCTTCGCCATGGAGTGAGATATCCAAACCGACTTCTTCTTCCTCAGCAGTTACACGCAATGGAGTGAAGATTCCTACCAGCTTCAGTATGACGAAAGTTGCAACCACAGCCAAGACGATGGTAACTACTACGCCTACAGCTTGAATACCAACTTGGGCAGCATTGCCATAAATCAGACCATCAGTTCCGCCAACAGCAGCATCAGCAAAAATACCTGTAGCGATGGCACCCCAAATTCCACCGATACCATGGCAGCCAAAGGCATCTAAAGAATCATCATAACCCAGCTTAGCTTTCAAAATACTAACTGCAATGTAGCACAGCACTCCGCCGCCAATACCGATGATTATTGAAGACATGGGACTTACAAATCCCGCACCGGGAGTGATGGCCACAAGTCCGGCAATGGCACCACTGGCTGCACCTAAAATTGTAGGCTTACCACGATGGAGCCATTCAGTAGCCACCCAAGCCAAAGCTCCTGCGGCAGTGGATGTATTGGTTGTCACTAAAGCCATAGCGGCTGTACCATTAGCAGCCAAAGCACTTCCGGCGTTAAAGCCAAACCAACCAAACCAAAGGAGTCCTGCCCCTAAAACAGTCATGGGCAATTGATGGGGAGCCATGGGCTCTTTTCCATATCCGGAACGCTTACCCAGGATTAAAGCAGCCACTAAGCCTGTAACCCCGGAACTGATATGCACAACTGTTCCACCGGCAAAGTCCAAAGCACCCATTGCGCCTAAGAAACCGCCGCCCCATACCCAGTGAGCCAAGGGGTAATAGACCACCAGCAGCCAAAGAATTATAAAACCGATGAAAGCAGGGAAGCGCATCCGTTCAGCAACTGAGCCGGAAATAATCGCAGCGGTGATGATTGTAAACATCATTTGGAAACCCATAAACAAAAGGAAGGGAATTGTTGAACCTAAAGACTCATGAGGCTCCATACCTACACCTTTGAGTCCAACCCACTCTAAACTACCAATAAGGCCGCCATGATCTGTCCCAAAGGCCAGACTAAAACCGATAAGGACCCAAAGTAAGGAGGCAATCCCCATAATGATAAAACTATGCATCATTGTACTGAGAACATTTTTCTTTCTTACCATTCCCCCATAGAACAAGGCTAAACCCGGTGTCATCAAAAATACCAGAGCCGCTGAAACAAGGATAAAACTAGTATCCCCTGTATCTATTGCTGCACCCTCATCTGCCAGTACACTTACAGGGAAAGCTAATATAGCTAAAATAGTTAACAATAATACCCAAAGTCTTTTCATTTTACACATCCTCCTTATATCTTTTAGAAATCTTAACCCCTGAAATTTCTTACTCAACTCAACTTCTCATTCGAAGCCTCCTTTCTCCCCGTTAAATTTTTGGGTTATACTTGTTTGACTGTACTTGTCTTAAAAAAAGAGAGAGAAACCCAACTTTTACAAAAAATCCGGGTTTCTCTCTAACACTCAAACACTTACCAGGTCCTCAGACCGGCCCCAGCAATTAAATTTTAATAAAATACCTAACTTAATAATTTTATAGATGCATATAACCAAGCCCCACACGGCAATGTTCGGAAAGGGCATGCAAGGATGAACGTCCAAAAATCGCTATGGCTATCCAGTTGCGGTCACTGGCTATGCCAACTTTCAAGGCATAGCTGGCATTGCTGTTGGTATGAATAAAAATTCCCTGACTGGCTTCTAAAGTCGCATGAACCACGGCGTGAATTGCCTTAGGCTCCTTCTCAATCACTCCTGTATTAATTGCTGCCGACAATACGGAATGGGTTAATTTTCCTGTAGGTTGGAGAGCAGAATAGGTTCCTCCTAACTCAGTCACTGCACAGGCTACATTTTGGGAAAGCACTATCTTCTTCAACTCATCCTCTTTTTCACGATTTTCCGTTAACGCTAAAGATAGAGCTATCCGTTCCAGAGAAGGCTTATCTTGATTTTGTTTTAATTCTGACATCTTCAACCTCCCTTACCTCAAAAGTTACAATAAAAAACGCCGTGCACAATCTTTTCAGATTATTGTCACGGCGCCATTGCCTTATTAAATTGATGTATTTAATTTACAAAAAACCTTTGCAAAAAACAAGAGGTCTAATTGAAGAACACTGTATACATAAGAAGACAGGGTTTTCTTATGACAAATTCTCCTATTAAGATAACGGTATAATAAATATCAGATATCTTTGGAACAAGCTATTATTTTTAGATTAGTAATTCTATTTAAGCAAAAGAGGGGGAGGAACGCTATGCAAATACCACAGGAAGTTAGCACAGGGTTTCCGGCTTTAGATCAAGTCATCCATTATCTGTGGATGGGAGATAATGTGGTCTTTCAGGTCACGGATATCCAGGTCTATCAGCGGTTTGTTCAAGCCTTTATCAACGCTAACGCCGGTCTCGCCCGAAAAATTATTTACATCCGTTTTGCCGAACATCCCCCACTAATCACCCCCCAGGATGAGGTGGAATTCTTCCCTGTGGATGCCGAAAAAGGCTTTGAAGAATTCTGCAGCCAAATCTATGAAAAGATTACCCAGGAAGGCCGGGATGTCTTCTATATCTTTGACTGTTTGTCCGAGCTCTTGGATCGCTGGGCTACGGATACTCTCATCGGCAACTTTTTCAAAGTTACCTGTCCTTATCTCTATGAGTTAAACACCATTGCCTATTTTGCCACTTATAAAAACCGCAACTCCTTTCACACCACTGCTGTAATACGCGATACTACCCAAGTGCTCCTGGATGTATTTGAAGTTCAGGGTAACACCTATATTCATCCCATCAAAATGTGGCAGCGTTATTCCCCCACCCTTTTCTTTCCTCATATTCAGGTGGGAGATCAATTTCTTCCCGTTACCAGCAGCGCTGAATTAGCCTTTCTCAACGCTCAATTAGGGGAATATGACGATAATCCGGAAAGGGATTTGGATTATTGGGACCGCCTCTTTTTAAAAGCCGGCCAACTCCTGGCCGCCAGGGCTTTGCCACTTCATAAGGAAAAACAGTATGTTCAGCATTTTGCCAGGATTTTCTTGAGTCGGGATGAAGGAATCTTGAAACTGATTTATGATCACTTTTCCCTGAAAGACGTCCTCACCATTAAATCCCGTCTCATCGGCTCCGGTTTCATCGGTGGCAAGGCCGTAGGGATGCTTTTAGCTCGCAAAATCTTAAGTCAAACCTCAACTGAGTGGCACCGGCTTATTGAGCCCCATGATTCTTTCTATATTGGTTCTGATGTCTTTTATTCTTACCTTATTGACAACAATCTCTGGAAACTGAAAATGGCTCAGCAGCGAGCAACAACTGACTCTTTGGCAAAAGCCCAAATGCTGCAAGAAGGGATCCTGAAAGGCCAGTTTAATCCTTTTATCCGCAACAAACTCCTACGCATGCTGGAATACTTTGGCCAGTCCCCTATCATCGTGCGCTCCAGCAGTTTGCTGGAAGACGGCTTTAGCAACGCTTTTCCCGGCAAGTATAAAAGTATTTTCTGCACCAATCAAGGAACTCTGGAAGAGCGCTATCACCTGCTGGCCCAAGCCATACGGGAAATCTATGCCAGCGCATTCAGCGAAGATGCCCTGGCTTATCGCGAAAAGCATAATCTCAGGGATACGGAAGAACAAATGGCCCTCCTGGTTCAACGAGTGTCTGGTTCCAATAAAGGAGAATATTTCTATCCCGATCTGGCCGGAGTTGGCTTCTCCTACAATACTTATGTTTGGCATAGCAAAATCGATCCCCACGCCGGAATGATACGCCTGGTTTTAGGTCTAGGCACCCGGGCTGTTGACCGCATGGAAGGTGATTATGCCCGCATTGTGGCTCTTGATCAGCCTCTTCGGGTTCCCTATGAAGATCTGGATGAATTTAAATCCTTTACCCAAACCAAAGTGGACCTCCTTAATATTCGCTCCAATAAACAGGAAACCGTTCCCATTCAGAGACTTAGCCAGGATTACCTTGCCCTGCATCAGGACATGTTTGCCGAGCGGGATTGGGAAACAGAGCAAAGAATAAGGGATCAAGGCAAAGATCCGCAGAAATTATGGATCTATACCTTCAATCCATTATTTAAGCAGACAAACCTCACCCAAACCTTGTCCAAATTAATGAAGTCTCTGGAAGAGGCTTACCAACATCCTGTAGATATTGAGTTTACAATTAATTTTCGCCCGAATGGAGAGTATATTATAAACCTTCTCCAATGCCGGCCTCTGCAAGTGCGAGGCTCTAAAGCAAAGGTTCAACTCCCGGAGAAATTGCCTTTAAGTCAAATCGTTTTTCAAGGAATCGGTAATTTTATGGGTGGCAATTTCTCTACCAAAGTTCATCAGGTCATTTTCGTGGATCCCCTGGCTTACAGCCGGTTGACCCAAACCCAAAAATATGAAGTGGCACGGATCATCGGGAAATTGAATAAGGAGATTAACAGAGGAGCTACGACAACTTTATTGCTGGGTCCAGGACGGTGGGGTTCCCGTCTTCCTGCTTTAGGAGTGCCGGTATCTTTTGCGGAAATCAATCATGTCACCATTCTTGGGGAAATCGGCTACCGGCAATCGGGTTTTCTTCCTGATGTTTCTTTTGGAACTCATTTCTTCCAGGATCTGATTGAAAGTGAGATTTTCTATTTGGCCCTTTTCCCGGAGCGCAAAGAAACCATTTACCAACTGGAGGTTTTAAAACCTTATGCTGTAAAACTTCCCCCAGAATATAAAGGGAAAGACTATCTCCAGGACGCGGTTCAAGTATTTGCCTTTCCCCCGGAAGTTAATTTTCAGTTTCTTTCTGATATTGGCTCCCAGAAAGTTACCTTTTATTTTAATTAAGGTTTCATCCAGTTCAGGCCGGCAATGGTGATATTATTAGACTCATTCTGACTATTATTGACCTTTGGTTCAGCATTTCCAGATATGCTTTTCAACAAAAAATCCCCAGGTATACTTCCTCAACGGTTTCACCAGGTAAATTTTCGCCATGGCTGCTACCGATTGTAATATCACTGTCGCCACCAGACCTTTTTCCAACAGGTATACCAATATAATCTGCCTATTTATGTTACTTTGACCATCCTTGACTTTTAACCCTTCCTCCTCCTGATCAAGCATATACAAACAAACGCAAGAAGTATTGGGTTACTTCTTGCGTTTGTTTCATGATAACTATTTTATTAATCCACCACATTCTCGTTATTAATAGAATTCTCGTTAATAGTTAATAATAGAATTCTCTATCAATAGATCAGTTTTAAAAGGTATAGGTTAAATTATATTTACAGAGCCTTTTTAAGGACTGTCACCAAAAGCTCGGCTAAACTTTCCCTGGCCTGCTTGGATTCACCGATAATCATTCCTGCAATAAAGCTGATAATAGCAAAAACCAGCAAATTATCGGCAACGGATTTCTTGGGCTTTAAATTGGCTACAGCCTGCCGGAACTCCTCTTTAGCCTGAGCAACCGTTATTTCATTATTTTTTTGGCGCAAAAGACTACCCCCCCTCCTAAAATAAGGGCAATGCCCGCCACGGCAAAAGCGGCCAGAAAGGGTTCCATAAGCTCACAAAAGCCTAGATAAACACCGTATACGAACATGACAAAAGCCACTATCCCTAAAACTAAAGCAATGACAAAAAAGCCTACAGCCAGCAAAATCTTAAATAGCTTACTCCGAAAGTCTGCAAACTGCGCTTCAATTAAATCTATGAATTTGACGATAACCTCCGCCAACGTCTCCATAAACTAGTTCCTCTTTAATATTTTTGCCACCAGGAAACCTAAACCAAAGGCAATTAAAATTGTTGCAAGCGGATGTTCCTTGGCTGCTACTAAGCCCTTATCCACAGCCTTCTTGCCGTTCTCACAAGCTTTTTTAGCCACTTCTCCGCCAACTTCCAGAGGCTTTTCCGATAATTCCTTAATTACTTCGCATCCTAAATCAACTGCCTGAAAGAGAGTTTCTTTTAGCCCTGCTAAGTCGATAGTTGCTTTAGTTGTGCTTTCTTGTGCTTGCATCTTTTTACCTCCTTAATCTGTTTCCTAGGACACTGTTGGGTAATTAAGTTGCTGACTGCTTGTCCAATAACACCAAATATAGACTTTTTCCTGGTTGATGCAACTATTTTGTTAATATTTTAGCAAAATCCTGTAGTTTTTTCTACAGTGTGAGCTCATTATTCAACGAGCAATTTTGGCAACAGCTTCAAGGCATCTTTCAACCTCTTCCCCGGTGTTGAAATATCCTAAACTTAGACGAACCGTTCCCTGCTTAAAGGTTCCCAAGGCTTTATGGGCATCGGGTGCGCAATGAAGTCCCGGTCTGGAAGCAATGCCAAAAAGGCTGTCCAAAAGGTAGGCCACCTCTGATGGTTCTTTTCCTTTAATGTTAAAAGATACTACCGGCGCTCTTTCCACAGCTAAATCCGGACCATAGAGAATTACTCCGGGGATTTCCTAAATCCCTTCTATAAGCTGTTAGGTAAGCTCTCCCTCCTTGGCCCGTATTTTATCGATACCCTCCTGAAGAATAAAATCCACACCGGCACCAAGTCCGGCAATGCCCGGTGTATTAAGGGTGCCGCTTTCATAGCGCTCAGGGCTCTCTTCCGGCTGGTAAGGGTCTTCGGAATTGGCTCCCGTTCCCCCTTCAATAAGCGTAGCCAATTTTAAATCTTCCCTAATATATAAACCACCTGTTCCTTGAGGCCCTAATAATCCTTTATGCCCGGCAAAAACCAGCAAATCAATTCCTAAGGCTTGCACGTCAATGGGGATAGATCCGGCTGTTTGAGCGGAGTCCACCAGGAACAGTATCCCTTTTTCCCGGGCAATCCTCCCAATTTCCGCCACAGGCTGAATCAAGCCCAGCACATTAGAGGCATGGCTCAGGACAATAAGCTTGGTATTCTTTTTAATCCCGGACTCTACTTGCTCAGGATCTAAGCCCTGGGTCACGGAAGTCGGCAGTTTTGTTACTTCTACCCCCTGCTGACGCAGTATTTCCAAAGGTCTTGTCACGGCGTTATGTTCAAGGGAACTGGTAAGAACATGGTCCCCTGGTTTTAGCACTCCTTTTAAAGCCATATTCAGAGCCATTGTGGCATTAGCGGTAAAAACCACCTGGAGAGGATTATCAATATTAAATAGCTGGGCCAGGGATACCCTGGTGTTAAATACAATCTGACCGGCCAGTAAAGCCAGAAAATGGCCGGAGCGGCTGGGATTAGCTCCTTTATTGCGTAAACACTGGTCAACGGCTTCATAAACACTTTCCGGTTTGGGCCAGGTTGTTGCGGCATTATCAAAATAAATCATCTTTTACCACCTTTAAGGGTTATTTATTTGCATTATATATATTTTATTGTTTTTCACTAAAGAATGGTACAATAATGGAAATAATATTTGTATTCTTAGCTTGCCCTGGTTCAATTGTGTGATATAGTTATCATTGGAGATTGAAGTTGAGTTACTGTAAGGAGGCGCAGCATGACCTGGTTATTTCTTTTCTTAACCTTAATAGTCCTCATCTATCTCGGAAGCTACAAACCACAGTATTTAATCATCGTGCTTTTAGGAGCAGCAGCTCTGGAAATATCCAAACAGTGGTATCCGGATATCCCCTTTCTCAGCAGTGCACTTGGCCTGGTTACTCTGTCCCGTCTTACTTCCTTTGCCATTATTATTGCGGCCTTTGTCCGGGTCCTGACAAAGCGCGAATACTTAAACCATCTTAAAGAAATCCTGCTCCAACCGGTAACATGGACTATTTTAGTTTTTTTCCTTATTGCCGTTGGCAGTTATCCCCATAGTTATGACAAATCCCGCACCATTGTGGAAGGGCTGCGGTTACTTGTGTTCATTGCCTTATATTTCTCCGTTATATTGCTTGCCCGCAGGAAACTCAATCCCCTGATCCCCTTTCAGGTGGTTCATCTAGTGGGCCTAGGCTTAGCTCCCATTACCATTTATGAGAAGATAACAGGCAAACTGATTTGGATGGACGTTAATGCTCTGGGGAACTATTTCCGAGTGAATGCCACCTTTGTGGACCCTAATATTTTTGCTCGTTATCTGGTGCTGGCTATTGCGGCTAATCTGGTTTTGCAATATGTGACCAACTCTGTTATGCAGCGCCGCCTCTACCTTGGCTCCTTGCTCATACTGCTTGCCCAACTGGTTATTACCATGTCCCGGGGGGGCTTACTCACTCTTGCTGTAGTAATGCTCTTCCTCCTGATTATGCTGCGCAGCAGAGAAATTATACTTCCAATGGGTATCATCGGCGGAGTCGGGATTGGCAGCGTTCTTCTCAATCCTTCCATGCTCCAACGTTTCCTCAAGATTCAGCAGGATCTTACCTCTATTGGTTCTGAGCGTCTTTATCTCATTAAAGTAGGATTGCGCATGTTCCAGGATTACCCGCTTTGGGGTGTCGGCCTGGGGGCTTTCCAAACCACCTTTTTAACAAGATATATTGACTATAAAACCGTAGGGGACGGTGTAACCCTCTCCCATAATTCCTTGATCACGGTAATGGCTGAACTTGGTTGTCTTGGTCTTATCAGCTTTTGCCTGTTTTTCCTGAGCCTGATATTAATGCTCCTTAAATTAGCCAAGGCAGTCCGCTATACCTTTATCCTGGGAATCGGTTATTTCAGCTGGATCCTCACTATCTTTACCAGTTCCCTCCTGGAAGCTCGTTTTCTGGAAGACCCTCTGTTGTGGGTTAGTGTAGCTATGCTGGTATCTTTGGCAATTAATAGTAAAGATGATAATTTTGTCGTTCTGCACCGCAATACGAACTATGTAAACTAAAGAAAAAATATCCATACCTGACAGGGGGACCCCTTACTCATGACAAACGCAACCTATCCACTTGTGTCCATCGTTATCCCGATGCATAATGAGAAAAATTATATTGAACAATGCATCCGTACTTTTCTTCAGCAAAGTTATCCTTTAGAAAAAATGGAAATCCTGGTGGTGGATGGTCAATCCACGGATGGCTCCCGGGAAATCGTCCAGGAACTGAGTAAAACCTATCCGGTAAAGCTATTGGATAACCCCAAGGGGTATACCCCTGTTGGGATGAACATCGGTCTCAAAGCGGCTAAAGGGGAAATCGGGATCGTTTTCAGCGCCCATGCCACTGCCCATCCTGATTTTATCCTTAACAGTGTCAAAGCTCTCCGGGCAACTGATGCTGCGGCTGTCGGCGGACGCTTGATTAACTGCTCATCCGGTGAATTTGCCCGCTTGGCCGGGAAAGTTCTGGGGCATCCCTTTGGTGTTGGCAACTCGAAATTTCGCTATTCCGACAAGCCAGGGTACGTGGATACCGTGGCTTATGGCGCTTACCGGATGGAGGTTTTAGCTCAAACCGGCTTATTTGATGAAAGACTCATTCGCAATCAGGATATCGAGCTTAATTATCGTATCCGCAAACATGGGTTTAAACTTTACTTTGATCCGGCCATTGAGTCCTACTACTCCCCGCGGGAATCCTATTCCCGTTTTGTCAAACAAGCTTATGGCAATGGCTATTGGAATATTATCACCGCTCGCCTCTGTTCCCAGTCCCTTTCCTGGCGCCATTTTGTGCCTTTGGCCTTTGTGCTGGGACTGATTGGCTCTGCTCTTTTATCCATTTTCTTGCGAACGCCCTGGTTTTTTGCTCTTGTAGCCGGACCCTATTTTCTCCTGGATCTGGTGGTAGCCGCCAAGCTTAAAGACACCTGGAAAGAATTCGTGCAACTGCTTTATCTCTTCCCCAGCTTACATATATCCTATGGAGTGGGTTCCTTAATCTCGCTGGTCAAACAACTCTTTATTCGGAGGTAGCCCATGAGTTTTCTCATCAGTCTCTGCTTAACCGTGCTTTTAATACCCTTAAGATCGGAAGAGCACACGTCTGAACTCCAGTCACTGACCAATCTCGTATGCCGTCTTCT
>ENA-OWPA01002223-OWPA01002223.1-bioreactor-metagenome-genome-assembly--contig:-NODE-2223-length-10168-cov-2.596076_pt1 | contig 10168 bp, 4 predicted proteins | sample MGYA00238139_ERZ651803 | MGnify/ENA primary metagenome ERZ651803 (study PRJEB26909, sample SAMN07631231) | bioreactor metagenome | isolation source: Switchgrass digestor | place: USA: Dartmouth...
AACCAGTCCGATACGCAGAGCTTCTTCAGCATCAATGGTCTGACCGGTGAACAAAAGCTGCTTGGCCATACCCGGTCCCACCAGTCTTGCTAATCGCTGGGTTCCGCCGAAACCAGGAGTGATACCCAAGCCTACTTCCGGCTGCCCAAAACGGGCTGTCTTAGAGGCCAAACGGAAATCACAGCACATGGCCAATTCACAGCCGCCTCCTAGAGCAAAACCATTGACAGCAGCTATCACTGGCTTGGACATTTGTTCGATACTGCGAAATACCTGATTTCCTAAGATTCCGAAAGCCCTGCCTTCCATAGCAGTAAGATTTTGCATGTAAGCAATGTCAGCCCCTGCCACAAAGGCTTTCTCACCAGCACCGGTGATAACCACTACATCAACCTCATCATCCTGCTCCAATAACGCTATAACCTCCCCCAGTTCCACCAGGGTGTCCTTGTTAAGAGCATTTAAAACATTGGGACGATTGATCGTCACTATAGCGCTTCTATCCTTTTTATCCACTAATATGTTCTCGTAACCCATCATCCCCTCTCCTTTCACCAATAAATAATATTAGCTTTCGGCTGGTCCCTCCTTTACTTAAATAATTATGAACCATTAGGATTTTATATCTATCTCTGCCGGGTTGTCCCGCTGGCAGCCTTAGTAAAAGAAAAGGTACTCTGCTGATATATGGAAACCCCGGCAAGGCAGTGCAGGTTTCGATATACCAGCAGAACATATAAGGGGGATGTAAAATAATTAGATCGCCGCCATTTGTACAAGCAAAAACTATGCCAACATTTTCCCCAGGCTGAAAATGTTCCTGAATATCGAAAAAATAGACCTCCCAGGCATTCAGTCCCGAGATGGTCTATTGCGAATAATTCAAAACTGTGTCAAAAATGAATTATGCGTGAATTGTCTGTCACTTCAGTGCAAAAAAATACTTTCCTATCCCCACCCCGAAACAGGTTGTAATTAATTTATGTTAATTACGGCTTGCGGATTCGTATAAACTTGCGCTTACCTACCTGAATAACCATACCATCCTTTACTGTCAAATTCTCCTCGTCGTACTTTTCCCCGTTCACGCGTACCGCATCCTGCTGCAGCATGCGCCGGCCCTCACTGGTGGATGAAACCAGCTTATGGTCATTTAAGAATTTCGGCAGCCAGACTTCATCCTGCTGCTCAATGACTTCAGGAATATCCTCGGGGATACTCCCCTGGGAGAATACCAGCTTAAATCGATTTTCAGCCTGGTCGGCAGCTTCAGCGTCATGGTATATGGTTATTATTTCCTTAGCCAGTCTGATTTTGGCATCACGGGGATTCAGGCTGCCTTCTGCCATAGCCTTTTGCATGCTCCTGATTTCTTCCAGAGGCACCTGGGTAACCAATTCGAAATAACGAATAATCAATTCATCAGGGATGGACATAGTCTTGCCAAACATCTCGTGAGCATCTTCATGGACACCAATATAATTGCCCAAACTCTTGCTCATCTTCTGTACTCCGTCCGTACCTTCCAGAATAGGCATTGTCAATGCTATCTGAGGCTTCAGGCCGTATTCTTTTTGTAACTGCCGTCCCACCAGAAGATTAAACTTCTGATCGGTTCCGCCCAGTTCCACATCAGCTTTCAAAACCACTGAATCATATCCCTGCAAAAGCGGATACATGAATTCGTGAATTCCTATGGGCAGGTTCTCCTTATACCGCTTGGCAAAATCATCTCGTTCCAGCATCCTGGCCACGGTGTATTTCCCCGCCAGGTTAAGAACATCCACCAGGTTCATTTGGCTAAGCCAGTCACTGTTAAAGTGAACCACCGTTTTTTGCGGATCCAGCACTTTAAAAATCTGTTCCTGGTATGTGGTGGCATTGGCTTTTACCTGCTCCTCGGTTAATGGCTTGCGGGTTTCCGACTTGCCGCTGGGATCACCTATCCTGCCGGTAAAATCCCCAATAATTAAATGAACCTCATGTCCGAGGTCTTGAAACTGGCGTAATTTATTTAATACCACCGTATGTCCCAGATGTATGTCCGGGGCAGTGGGGTCCAAGCCAAGTTTAATACGCAAGGGTTGGTTGTTTGTAAGGGAATCATATAGTTTTTGCCTTAATTCATCTTCAGGAACTATTTCGGCAGTTCCGCGCCTAATAATTTCCATCTGTTGTTCTACTTGAGCTTTTATAGAATCTGCCATATAATAACCTCCCTACCAAAAAAATTTTAGCACACCTGTTTTAGTATGTGCAATAATGTGACCTATAGGAGCGTAATGGTTGATAGAGTCCTTGTATTTGGGGAAGGAAAAGACTTTAGTCTTGTATAATGTAAACTAAACAGTGAAACTAAGCAAGAAACAATGTTTCGGGGAGGCATCATTTGATAATGTCGAAGAAAAATACCGCCCGCTCCAGGCAAAACCATACATCATTCTGGAATCGTCTAGCCAAGGTAGTAATGCTGTTAGCCCTGGTGGGTGCAGGTTGTATGGTAGGAGTTCTGGTATACGCCGCTACCAACCTACCGGCTTGGGATCCTCAGCAGCTAACCGGAGACAAGGCGACCTTGATATATGATGATGCGGGGAATATGGTTGCCGGATTGCATGCTGGTGAAAACCGCACAGAGATTACCTTGGATCAAATGCCACAGGATTTGATTAATGCTTTCATCGCTACCGAAGATGAACACTTTTATGAACACCATGGAGTTAACTTTAAGGGCATTGCCCGGGCTTTAGTTGCCAATCTGTCCTCTGGTAACCTAACCGGCCAGGGGGCCAGTACCATTACGCAGCAGCTGGCACGCAATGCCTTTCTCGGTTTTGATAAACAATGGGAAAGGAAAGTAAAGGAGATTATTCTGGCCTTCAAGCTGGAATCCAATTATTCCAAGGACGAAATCCTAACCATGTACTTAAATAAAATCAATTTCGGTGCTGGCGCTTATGGAGTGCAAGCCGCTGCCCGCACCTATTTCGGCAAAGATGCCAGTGAACTCAATTTAGCCGAATCAAGTCTGCTGGCCGGACTTCCCCAGAGTCCCAATGCCTATAATCCCTTCCAGCACCTGGAACGGGCTAAAGCCCGGCAGCGACAGGTATTGAACCGAATGGTAACCTGCGGGTACATTGATCAAGCCACTGCTGATCAGGCTTTTGAAGCTCCCCTGGAATTTAATAAATTACAGGAAACTGACAAACGCTATGGCTTCTACATCGATGCGGTAATTGAAGAGGCTCTGACCATATTCAAGGAAAACAATATTGAAGGGGATCCGGACGACCTGATTTATCGTTCCGGCTACAAGATTTACACTTGTATGGATTCAGATCTGCAAACCTATGCTGAAGAGCTGTACGCCAATGATGCCAATTTCCCTTCCGAGAGCAAAGGCGGGCAACTCTTGCAATCAGCCATGGCTTTGATGGACCATTCCAATGGCCAGATTAAAGCGATTATGGGAGGCAGAAATTACGAAGCCCGGCGTGGTTTTAACCGGGCTACCGATGCTTACCGCCAACCTGGGTCTTCTATCAAACCCCTTACCGTATACAGCCCAGCTCTGGAAAAAGGTTATATGCCTTTTTATGTATTGGACGATTCCCCCATCTCTTATAAAGCCGGTAATGGTTCGGTATGGAGTCCCCAAAACTATGACGGCAATTACCGGGGACTTATAACCATGCGTACTGCTGTTCAGTACTCAATCAATACCTATGCAGTCCAACTCTTGGACCAGGTGGGAATACGTACTGCTTTCGATTTTGGCCGCTCCCTGGGGTTAGAGCTGGTGGACACCCCGGGCACCAATGACCTGGGTCTGGCTCCCTTGTCCCTGGGTGGATTAACCCATGGCGCTACACCGGTACAGATGGCTGCCGCTTACGGAGCCATTGGCAACGGCGGCGTTTACGTCAAACCTCATTTTATAGAAAAAATTGTTGACAATAACGGCACGGTAATCTATGAATTCCAAAGAGAAGATCGCCGGGTTATGTCGCCCCAAACTGCCTGGCTGATGAGCAGCATGCTGCAGACAGTTGTCACATCAGGTACGGGCACCAATGCCCAGGTACCGGGTGTTTTCACAGCGGGTAAAACGGGTACTTCTGAAGAATACAAGGATTCCTGGTTCTGCGGTTTTACTCCCGGCTATTCGGTTGCAGTATGGATGGGCTATGATCAGGAGCATACCATGACCAATATTTACGGCGGCGGGTTCCCGGCCAAAATATTTAAGAACATGCTGCAAAGAGCCCATAGCAAGCACAACCCGCCCGCTAAAGGCATGCCGGAAGGTATCGTTCAGGTGGCGGTCTGTTCACGTTCAGGTTTGCTGCCGGGAGACAACTGCCCGCCTGACCAGATAATAACGGATTTTTGCCGAAAAGATGCAGTGCCTACGGAGACCTGTAATGTTCACGAGTATCTTTTGATTTGTCCGGAATCGGGCAAACTGGCTAGCAAATACTGTCCCCATCCCGAAATGCGTCCAGTAGTAAAAACTCGTGAGGGCAGTGCTGCTGCCGATCGAATTCCCACGGAACAGTGTGACATCCATACCGGCAGTTTCGGTGGGTCGGAAGGCCTTCTGGACAACCAGGTCTGGATATGCCTGGATCCTCGTCATAACGGGGAATTAGTACGGGCGAATGTTCCCGGTCCCTTGGAAACAGGGGGTTGTCCCCCGGAATACATGCAAAAGATTACTTTGGAACCGGGTCAGCGCATACGGGAATGCGATTTGAAAGACCACCAGGTGAAACGCAAAAAAGCACGGGATGTGATTGACGACTTAATAAATGACTGATCAAAAAAGCGGCTGTTTGGTTAACAACAGCCGCTTATACTTTATTTTAATTTAACTACCGTCACTCCATAGCCGCCTTCTTCCCTGGCCCCATCCTGAAATGACTGTACATAACGATGATCCTGCAGGAAATTGCGGACAGCTTTACGCAGAGCGCCGGTACCTTTTCCGTGGATAATCCGTACGGAATCGATTCCTACCAGATTGGCATCTTCCAAATACTTGTCTATTTCCTGAATAGCTTCTTCGGCCAGTTTGCCCCGCACATCAATTTCCTTGGAGATAGTGCGGGCCTTTTCCAGGAAACTCTGATTCTTGCGCTGGTATTTCTTCTCCTCGGGAGATTCACTGGGTACCAGCTGATCCTGGCTTACGTTAAGCTTCAGAATACCTACTTGTACTGTTACCTCTCCTTGCGGATCGGGTCCTTCCAGAACATACCCCCGTTGGTTGATATTCTTGATTAAAACATAGTCCCCTGGTTTAAGGTCCGCCGGCGCAATTTCTGCGGTGCTTTCCCGCCAGGGTTCTTCCACATGCAGTTCCCGGATACGCTGCCGCTTCTGTTCCACTTCATGCCATTTGGGGGGTTTGTCTTTTTCCTTCAAGAGGTTTTTGAGTTCCTGGACAGCTTCCTCTGCTTCTCTCTTGACCGTACGCAAATAGCTGTCAGCTTCGCTGCGGGCCCGGGCCAGTATGGCAGCCTTTTGCGCTTCCAGGCGCTCCTTTTCTTCCTGAAGAGCCTGCTTTTCCTTGGTCAATTCCAGCCGCAGGCGTTCTGTTTCCCGGTAGCTCTGTTCCAGGAAGTAGGTCTTCTCCTTTAATTCTCTGATCATATTGCTCAGTTCAATTTCCTTCACCGGCATCAACTGGCGGGCTGCTTCCACCAGCCTTTCTTCCAATCCTAAACGGGCAGCAATCTCCAAAGCATTGCTCTGCCCCGGGGTACCAGTGGTCAAGCGGTAGGTAGGCTGTAGAGTTTTCGGATCAAACTCAACCGAAGCATTCACCACCCGCTCAGTCTGATAGGCATAATATTTCAGTTCGCTCTGGTGCGTGGTCACAATCACTTTAGCGCCCTTGTTTCTGAATTCCTCCAGTATCACCCGGGCCAAAGAAGCCCCCTCAGCAGGATCGGTACCTGCCCCCAGTTCATCGATTAGAACCAGGGATTTGGAGTCGGAGTGTTTGAGAATGTGAATGATATTGCTCATATGAGAGGAAAAAGTACTTAAGGATTGCTCAATACTCTGTTCATCCCCTATGTCTACAAACACCTCATCGAAAACAGACACCCGGCTGCTTTCCCGGGCGGGTATGAACAGTCCGGCCATAGTCATCAGAACCAGCAAACCCACTGTCTTAAGGGCCACTGTCTTGCCGCCGGTGTTGGGTCCGGTTATGACCATCATGTCAAAATCCTGACCTAAGCGAACATCAATAGGTACAGCCTTATCTCCCAAAAGAGGATGGCGGGCACGGCTCAGGTCCAGAATACCGGAGTCATCTACCTGGGGCCGGAAAGCATTCATATGATAAGCCAGCCGGGCCCGGGCATAAATGGCATCTATCTCACTGAGAATCTTGGCATTATAGGCCAGCTCATCCCGGTAAGCGGCTATCTGCAGGCTCAATTCCCGCAGTATTTTTTCGACTTCTCTTCTTTCTTCTGCCTGCAAAGACCGGATGCGGTTATTCAGCTCTACTACGGCCAGGGGCTCGATAAATACAGTAGCACCGCTGGCGGACTCGTCATGAACAATGCCTTTGACTTCCTGGCGGTATTCCTGTTTTACCGGTACCACATAACGGCCATCCCGTTCTGTTACAATAGCATCCTGCAGCAATCGCTGGTTGTTGCCGGAGCGGATAAAGTCCTGCAGGTAATCCCGGATGCGGTTTCTTAAGGTCTGAACCTGATTGCGGATTTTTTTAAGCTCGGGAGTAGCATCATCGCGGACTTCTCCCTCTTCGCTGATCATGCGATCAATCAGCTTCTCCAGCTTGATGTCAGCAAACAGTTCCTGGCTTTTAGCCCGCATGCGGGGATACTTGTCATTATCCGCCGCCTGTTTGGCCATACGGGAAGCCAGCAGCAGGTTATAGATTTCCCGCAATTCGGCGGGCATTAAGATACCGGCAGCTTTCGCCTTGTTCAGATAGGGATTTATTATCACCAGGCCCGCTAGATAGTGGGGCTCGGCAAAACGAAGCATTTCCATGGCTTCAGCGGTTTCATCCAGGCGCAGCAGCACTGCTTTAAGATTAGAGCTGGGCAGCAAATTCCGGCAGATTTCCTGCCCCCCTTCAGAATAAGCATAGCGAGCCAGTTCATCGACTATTTTATTAAATTCAAGCTTCTCCAAGGTTTTCTTGTTCACTTATTCAACCCCACGATAATAATGACATTTAGTAAAAGCTGAGGGAGCATGCCGCGCCAGTTGGTCTTTCAGTGACTTATTTTGCTCAGCTTGATCAGCAGCAATATTGTTAAGAGCTTTGCGGAAAATCCTCACTACCTGTCCTACCTGTTCTGCTGAAGACCTGCGCATTTCCAGGCGAAATGCGCCCGGAGACAGGGATACCAGTTTTGGCAGGTCATCCAGCATGGATAAAGTGCGGGAATTAAAAACATAAAACCGGCAGTCGGCATCTCCGGTTACCGGAAAAGTATAACCCTTTTCATCCTGAATAAGATATTGATCCCGCATACACCAGTGGGAACACTTGGCTTTGTTCTCCAACACTTCATATAATACACAGGTTTGAGAAACCATCAATACCAATTCTCCATATACCAGCAGTTCTACACCAGTTAAATCCGGAAATTCCTTAAGCTGGCTCAGGTTGAGCTCGGGAGAGGCACAGACTCCCCTGGCACCCCATTCCTGCATCTGCTTGAAAGCTGCCGGATTCAATACATTTAGGCTGTAATCGGCCCAAAAAGGCAATCCCTGGTTCCGGCACCATTCAATGCCGCCCAGGTCTCCCACCATGACCTGGGTACATCCTGATTCTTCTGCCAGTCTGGTATAGTCAAACCGGTCAGAGGGTTTACGAATACGAGGCAGGGCAGGTACCAGTTCACCATGTCTCTTGCCTGCCTCCCGTATTAACTCCTTGATTTCTTCCGGTTGGGGACGACGGTGACTGCCCAGTCCTTCCAGAGCAAGGTATACCCGGTCAGCTCCAGCTTCCAATGCTTGATAAGCTGCTTGAGGGCTGCTAACCATTACCCGCAGCTGGGGCAGTTTGTTTTTATTTTTAGCTTTGGGCTTTAGGAAAGCACTTAATACCTGCTGTTTTTTCGATTCAAAATCTGCAGCCGCTGTCTGCCGGGGGTGCTTCTTAATCACCAATTGGTTAAGCTGTTCCACCGCATCCCGGCGCACCTGGTTTATTTCACTGAAAGGTACTATCAGGTTGCCGGTACTCTCCAGGGTCAGTTGGCGCAGTCGATAGGGGGTATTGCCCAGCCGTCCCAGTTTATCCGCCAGAGTTTCCTCATCCAGAGGCTTCTGCTGGGCTGTTTGGGCCAGACTCCCGGTTTCTGCCACGGCTTCCTGACCACCAGCAGTACGGTAGGTTACCCGCATAGGTTCCCCTTCTTTTAAGTAAACATGAACATCAACGGGCACCTCGGGATAGCGGATGTTTTCAAAGCTGGCCCTTGCCGCACCAATCAGTTTTTCATCGTGGGTTTTAAAAACCCGATCATGTTCGTGGACCTTCTGGTCCATGGGGAGAATGACGGTTTCCCCGGCTGCGGCACTGGTAACTGAACGGCCTTTTACTTCCATGCGTTCCACGGTAAAAGCGGGTCCTTGTCCGCGGGACACCCATATTTCCACTCCATCTCCCAAGGATAGGGATTCAGCCAGGCGAATGGCCGTACGCCCATGGGCATCTTGGGAAACCACCCGGCCGATATATACTCCTCGATTATTAGGACGCTGTATGCTCAGTCTCTTTGGTACCTGCGGGTCCAGGTATCCAGGAGTAAAAGTACGGTTAAAGACTCGGGCCATCTCTCCTTTCAGGACTTGAGGGTCAGCCTTGCCTTCCTGACTAGCCAGCTCATCCAGAAATTGACGGTATGAGCGAGTAACAATGGCCACATATTCCGGTCTTTTCATGCGCCCCTCAATCTTCAGGGAGTGAACCCCAATTTCATTTAAGGCAGGCAGGTATTCTATTAGGGCCTGGTCCGAAAGGCTTAACAGGTATTTGCCGGCACTGTTCTGCTTTTTGCCGTTGCCAGTATACAGAGTGTAGGGCAGGCGGCAGGGCTGGGCGCACCTGCCCCGGTTTCCGCTCCTTCCGCCCACTATACTGCTGAACAAGCACTGTCCGGAATATGAGTAGCATAAAGCTCCATGTACAAATATCTCCAGTTCAGCACTTACACTGTCTTTTATGGTCTTTATCTCCGGCAGCGTCAGTTCCCGGGCCAATACCACCCTTTTTACCCCTTGCTGGTGCAGCAGGTTTACCCCCTCAGCATTGTGCACCGTCATCTGGGTGCTGGCATGTATGTCCAGGTCGGGCAGCAGTTCCCTGAGCAGGCTTAACAAACCCAGGTCCTGGATAATGACCGCATCGATATCCAGGTTATAGAGTTCAAAGACATAGTCCAAAACCTTGTTCAGCTCCTGGCTGTGCAGCAAGGTATTGACGGTGACGTAAATCTTGGCATTACGCAGGTGGGCATATTCAACGGCTTTTTTGATCATGTCCACAGTAAAATTGCCTGCAGACTGCCGGGCATTGAAATCCTGTCCGCCCAGGTAAACGGCATCCGCACCGTTTTCCAGGGCAGCAGCCAAAGCATCCCAATTCCCAGCCGGGGCCAACAATTCCAAGACTTGCTTACCTCCTGTGTTCAACATATGTATCCTTGCGGTTGCTTGGAGCGAAGCAACCTGGTAATCTCAAACGTGACGGCAGTTTACCCTTCGCACCTGTTCCGTCGTCACGATATAGTGACGGCTCGATGTGCTACTCAAGGGGGTATCGGGCTAAACAAAACATCCTATTTTGTAGCCCTCTCGGGACCTCCTGTCCCTCACCCCCCTTTCGTTCGCCCATCTTCGCCTACTATAGCGGACTCCTCCACCAAGGTGCTCAAGGCAAACCTACCGTCAACTTTCTAAATGTGGTGCTTCCCACAACATCTTCACGAAACAGTCAATTGTCTTACAGTAACAAGGACGGGTGGGACCCGTCCTGGCATTATCCTTGGTATAAAGTCGGCTAATTCAGTTCGTGCTCTTTGACCCGGGAAATCCGGATCAATCCTGAACAAGTTATGATGCTAATCCCTCGTTTCTCCAATTCATCAAGAAA
>ENA-OWPA01002225-OWPA01002225.1-bioreactor-metagenome-genome-assembly--contig:-NODE-2225-length-10167-cov-4.361645_pt1 | contig 10167 bp, 10 predicted proteins | sample MGYA00238139_ERZ651803 | MGnify/ENA primary metagenome ERZ651803 (study PRJEB26909, sample SAMN07631231) | bioreactor metagenome | isolation source: Switchgrass digestor | place: USA: Dartmouth...
AAATACAATAAATGGTCATCAAAAATACAAAAAGTAATTGCCAGTACAACCCATAAAATATACCCTATTAAGTGAGCGAACTTAGTAGGGGAGGAAAGGATGTGCTGACAATTACTCAAGTAAATTATATACGAGATTTATACTTTTTGGAAGGCAAAAATATTACTGTAATTTGCAATCTGACTGGAAGAAATTATCGCACTATCAAAAATACATAGAACAAGATGACTTTAATTCAAAAGAACACAAAGTTAAAAGACCTAATAAATCCGATGTCTTAAGGCCGATCATCAATAAATGGCTTACCGAAGATAAGTTCAGACACCATAAACAAAAGCATACTGCCAAAAGAATCTATGATAGGTTAAAAGAGGAATATCCTGATTTATTAAAGGTTTCAGAAAGAACCGTAAGGAGAATTGTCAAAGAAGAAAGGGAAAAAGTTTATGGAGCTGATAATGCCTATCTAAAGCTTGAGCATCCAGGCGGGGAGGCACAAGTAGATTTTGGCTGCTTTAAAGCCTATGAGAATGGTACATTGAAAGATTTCCATATGCTAGTATTATCATTTCCAAAATCTAATGCAGGCTTTGCAGTAGCCACAAGAAGCGAAACAAGGGAAGCCCTTCTAGAAGGAATGGTAACTATCTTTAACTTCATAGGCTATGTACCTAATACTATTTGGTTTGACCAAATGTCCTCTGTGGCACTGCGAACTAGGGATGAGAGAGGTGTTGTAAAACCAACAGACTTCATAGTGAGATTTGCAACCCATTATGGCTTTGATATTAAGCTTTGCAATCCAAACAGTGGCCATGAAAAAGGGAATGTAGAAAACAAGGTAGGTACCATTAGGAGAAACATTTTCGTTCCTGAGCCAACAATTAAGGATTTAGATGAATTTAACCAAAAGCTCCTTGAGAAATGCCTTGAGGCCAATAAAGAACTCCATTACCGTCATAAGGTACCAATTAAAGATCTATTTGAAGCAGAAAAAACATTGATGATTCCTGTTAACAAGGTAGTCTTTGATACAGCTAATTATGAAAACAGAAAAGTGAATAAATATGGACTTGTAGAATATTCAGGATGTCGATATTCAGTAAGCCCAAAATATGTGGGAGAAACTGTAGTTTTAAAGATAATGGCCAACAAAATAGAAATCCTCACAAAGGATTTATCAGTTAAGATTACAGAACACCCTAGGCTGTTTGAAAGAGGGCAGGAATCCATAAATTATATAGACTTCATTGACATAATCAAGTTAAGGCCAAATGCCTTGAAATATTTAAGTATATATTCACTACTTCCTACATCATGGCAAGATTATCTTAAGTCCTTAGATAAAGAATCTTACAGACAAGCCTTTGATGTATTGAGAATGATACTATTAGAAGAAGATATGGACTATGCCGACAAGGTATTAAAAGAAACTTTAAAACACAAGTCAATATCCCCAGAGGCTGTAGAGATAACATACAAGCGATTCAAAGAAGACCACACTCTCTTTGAAAGTACAATATATTTTCCAGAAGATTTACCACCATATGAAGTTGATGTCAACCAATATGACCTCTTGCTACTGGGAGGTGAGAGAAGATGAGGGAAGAAATTAGTAAATATCAAAAGAAACTGAGACTATCCAGTAGCCTTATGGAGATCTATCCAAATATTGAAGCAGAAAGTCATGAGGAATTCTTACTTAAACTACTAAGAGAGCTAAATGAAGACAGGGAAGAAAAAAGGAGAATCAGAAACTTAAAGAATGCAGGATTTCAAGTATTAAAATCATTAGAAGGCTACGATTACTCACAAATCAGATTTCCAAACAGCTTAAGGGTACAAGAACTTGAATCACTATCCTTTGTAGATAAAAAAGAAAATTTAATTCTTTATGGCTCAGTAGGAACTGGAAAAACGCATCTATCAGTAGCCCTTGGAGTTAAGCTGATAAATGAAGGTAAAAAAGCAGTTTTCTATCGAGTCCATGATTTAATCAACCAACTAGAATCAGACGATCAAAAGAAAAAATCATCCATTTACAAGAAAATCAATCAAGCGGACTTACTTATCCTTGATGAATGGGGATACCTTCCCCTTCATCAAGAAGGAGCAAGACTCCTATTTGACATCGTTTCAATCTGCTATGAAACAAAAAGTATTATCATAACGACAAACATAGAATTTGGAAAATGGAAAGGCTTTTTATTTGATGAAAAGCTTACAGCTGCAATAGTAGATAGACTAATACACCACTCACACATGCTAATATTTACAGGAAAAAGCTATCGTATGGCCAACTCATTAATTAGGTAAAAATTGTGCTGGCAATTACATATGGAAACTTGTATTTTAAATGGCCAAAAATTGTATTTTCATATTGCCAAACACATTATATTTTGTACAATAGATAAACTTTAAAGTATTCTCAAGGGGGAATAAACTTGATAATAAAACATTACATAGGAATGATGAAAAACAAATCAAACAAGCAGCTCAATTGTTGGTAGAAGGTTTTAAAGACAATTGGCCAAATGCATGGCCAGATTTAGATACGGCTATAGAGGAAGTTTATGAATGTCTTAGTGATGATAGAATATGTAGAATAGCTTTAGATGAAAATAATATGACTTCTTTATCAAATGTGGACTTATACGATAATCTATATGAGAGGATTAAAGATATTGAGAATTATAAAAATCATCCCTATGAATTTTATTTAAAATTAGGCTACTCTATAATTGGCGTTATTCCAGATGCTAATGGTTTAGGTAAGCCAGATATAATTTTAGGGAAAAGATTAATTGAGTGGAGTAGTTAAAGGTTTAATAGTCCAGTATAAAATATATAAAATTATTAATAGACTATAATAGATTCTTGCTAAAGGGATATAAGGAGGCCATATACATGATCATTTGGTTAAACGGTGCATTTGGTTCTGGAAAAACTACATGTGCTTTTGAATTAAATAGAAGACTTCCTAATTCCTTTGTCTACGATCCTGAAAATATTGGATATTTTATCCGAAATAACACACCAAAGGAAATTCATAAATCTAATTTTCAAGATCATGAACAGTGGCGAACATTTAATTATGAAATGTTAAAATATATTTCCCAAGAATATTCAGGTATAATTATTGTACCTATGACCATAAACAATCGTCAATACTATGAGGAAATAATCCAAAGACTTATAGATGACGGTATAATTTTAAAGCACTATATCTTATATGCGGAGAAAGAAACTATATTAAAACGGTTGAACAAGCGACTTGAAAGAGGTGGAACTTGGGCAAAAGCTCAAATTGATCGTTGTATTGAAGCTTTTAATACTGTAATTACTGAAGAAAAAATCATAACAGATGATAAAAGTATTGACTATGTTGTTGAAGAAGTTGCCAAAAGAAGCGGAGTAACCCTTTTGCCAGATAAAAGAACATTTTTGAAAAAAAGAATTGATAGAGCAATAACATTATTAAAACATATACGCTAAAAAAGATTTTATAAGTTATGTTATATTCCTTACATATTGTACATTGGTTTATTGGTTTATTGATTCTTGAATTTATGTATAGGATACTAGCCTATATTAATAATTGGTTGGGTTAATAGAAATAATTGATGTAATCGAGGTTATAGGAGAATTTTGACCATCTGATGCTGAAACATTTTTATTAATATGGGATTAGGGACATATTATATATGTATTATATGTCCCATTTATTTTTCAATATTTATTTTATTAGGCATTGATAATAGAAACTTGAGATCCTTTCCCTTAATCAATAATATTAGTCAATGTTCCAATCTTCTCTATATAGCATTCTACAACATCACCAGATTTCAATAGCTTTGGTGGATCAAATCCCATTCCTACTCCTGCAGGAGTACCAGTAAGTATTATGTCTCCAGCCCTTAATGTTAGGCCTTTAGATAAGTCTGAGATTATATAGGATATGTCGAATATCAAATGTTTAGTGTTTGAATTCTGTCTAAGCTCTCCATTTACCTTGCAGCTTATATCCAATTCAACAGGAAAACCTATCTGAGCTTTATGTACAATATATGGACCAACTGGTGTAAAAGTATCTAAACTCTTTCCTTTAAACCATTGGCTATGTTTTGTCTGTATATCCCTTGCAGATATATCGTTGGCAATAGTATATCCAAATATATACTCTTCTGCCTTTTCTTTAGGTATGTCCTTTCCATCCTTACCGATTATTATGGCTAGTTCTACCTCATAGTCAACTTTTTCAGTATATCCCTTTGGAACTATGACCTTGTCCATATGACCTATACATGGATCAGCTACCTTTGTGAAATAAATTGGATATTCAGGAATATCTGTCTTCACATCTGTAAAGCCTTTCATTTCTAAGGCATGATCCTTGTAGTTTTTACCTAAACAGAATACATTTCTTCTTGGAGAAGGAATAGGAGCAGTAACCTTCACATCATCATAAGGAATTTTTTCAATGTCTTCCGTTGATAAAACAACTTCAAAATCCTTAATTAGAGAATCAGAATAGATCCTAATGAACTCCAATAGGTTTTCAGGTATTGCCTTACCTAGATGTCCTAGAAGGCTAGCCATGGGAACTATTGAGCCTTTATCTAATATTCCATAGTCTTCTCTGCCATCATATATATAGGATATAAATTTCATATAAAAACCCCTTTCTCATTGAATTTACTTATATTTTAACATATATGCTTCTACTTGGAACTTATCAGCTTATTTTTTCTTTATATCTGTTATAATAAAACTATCTAAAATGAAATAAGCTTTTTGGGGTGATAATATGTATAAGGTGTTAATTATAGAAGATGATGAAAAGCTTCGAAATCTAATAAAGGAAGGACTTACAAGATATAATTATGATGTTGCAATAGTAAAGGACTATACTAGAATAAAGGAAGAATTCATAAAAGAAGCACCACATCTAGTATTGATGGATATAAATCTTCCAAACTATGATGGGTTTTTTTGGTGTAGGGAGATAAGAAGCATCTCTAAAGTTCCAATAATATTCATATCGGCAAGATTTTCAGACATGGACCAGGTTATGGCCATAGAAAACGGTGGAGACGACTATATAGTGAAGCCCTTTTCCTTTGATTTATTAATGGCTAAAATAAAAGGAGTTATGAGAAGAGCATACGGAGAATATGCTGAAAGCACTTCAAGGGATGTGCTGGAAGTAGATGGCTTGTATCTTTATCCTGGCCAAAATATAGTTGAGTGGAATAAACAGAAGTTAGAGCTTAGTAAAAAAGAATTTGCATTGGCACATATACTTCTTAAGAACTTAGGCAATATAGTTTCCAGGGAAAAGCTATTGGAAGAGCTTTGGGATGATATGAATTTTGTAGATGATAACACTTTATCTGTGAATATTGCAAGACTCAGAAAGCGATTAGAAGATATAGGTATATATGATGCAATACAAACTAAAAGAGGTCAGGGCTATTGTATGGTAAAAACTTGGAATTAGGTGATACTATGAGATTTACTGATTATTTAGTTGATAGGCTTTTATACATATTGTTCTATTTTATAAGCATAGCCTTAGTAATAATTATAATGAGCCTTGATTCTATAAACAAAAACAATGATCTTAATATAGGAAATATATTGTACGCCATTTTAATCTCATTAGTTATGCTCATAGCTTTTTTAGCTATAGATTATTTTAGAAAAAGGGAAGTATATAAGTCCATAAATAGAGGTCTGGAGAGGGACGAATTTGACTATATATTCAATATGCCTGATAGGGCAAATAGGGAGCACAGAGCATTTAAAAAACTACTTACTAAAAACCATATGTACTATGAAAATACTTTAGATAAATATAGAAAAAACTATAAGGCTAGTCTGAACTTAAAAAGCAGGTGGATTCATCAGCTGAAGACTCCAATATCTGTAATTAAGCTTCTTTTAGAAAAAGAAAAGGAAAAAAATATAGATGAAAATACAAGGAAGAGCTATGAAAGTATAGAAGAGGAGATAGAAAAACTCTCCCATGGTCTTGAAATGGAGCTATATTCTTTGAGAATAAGCGACTTTGAAATGGATTTTAAGGTAGAAAAGATTAATGTAGTAGATGTTGTGAGAAAGGCTATTAATGAAAATAAAAATGCCTTCATAGTAAATTCCATCTATCCAAGGATAGAATCAGAAGAGGAAATACAGGTTAAAAGCGACAAGAAATGGTTAAAGTTCATAATAAGTCAAATAATATCTAATTCCATTAAATACACCAAGGTAAAGGATGTAGAAAAGAAGTACATACATATTAGCCTTTCTAGGGAGGAAGAGAGGACAGTTCTTTCCATAGAGGACAATGGAGTAGGCATACCAAATAAGGACTTAGACAGGGTTTTTAATGCTTTTTTCACAGGAGAAAATGGGAGAAAGTACTATGAATCAACAGGAATGGGACTTTATCTGGTAAAAGAAATATGCCATAAACTAGGCCATGGAGTGGAATTAAAATCAATGGAAGGCATAGGAACCATAGTGAGAATCATATTCTATGATTCCAGAAGCATATATGACAAAATTGTAAGATAACACTTCTGTTTTGAAAGGGAAATCGATGGTATGATTTCTCTTATTTTTTTATAATGTTTAATGAGAAAAACATTAGGAGGTTAGAAATGTTCGTATTGGAAACTAGAGGATTATCTAAAATATATGGATCTAAAGGAAAGGGAGTAGCTGTAAAAGCATTAGATGACTTTTCCATAAATGTTAAGGAAGGAGAATTTGTAGGAATCATGGGACCTTCAGGTAGTGGCAAGACTACCCTTTTAAACATACTTGCCACAATAGATTCACCTTCCTCTGGAGAAGTGTTTATAAAGGGCAAAAATCCCCACAAATTAGATAAAGATGAATTAGCTCTTTTTAGAAGAAAAAATCTAGGATTTATATTTCAGGAATTTAATCTTTTGGATACTCTTTCAGTAAAGGAAAATATCATACTTCCATTAGTTTTGGAAGGAAGGGGACAGAAGGAAATAGAAAAAAAGGTAATGGATATGGCTAATATACTCAATATACAGGATATATTGAATAAGAGAACCTATGAGATTTCAGGGGGACAACAGCAGAGAGTTGCCTGTGCCAGAGCTCTTATAAACGATCCATCAATAATACTTGCTGATGAACCTACAGGGAATTTAGATTCAAAGGCATCAATGGACTTAATGGAGGCATTGGAAACTATAAACAAAAAAAGAGGAGCCACTATAGCCATGGTTACTCATGATGCCTTTGCAGCAAGCTTCTGTAATAGAATTGTTATGATTAAGGATGGAAAATTCTTTTTGGAAATAGTGAAGAGCTCTTCTAGACAAGTATTTTTCAAGGAAATATTAGATGCACTTTCCTTAATTGGTGGTGGTTACAATGAAACTATATGATTTTGCCTTTAAGAACTTAAAGGGCAATGTATATAGGTATATAATGTATTATCTAAGCAATGTATTTACCATAGCTGTATTCTATATATTTTTAAATTTCCTATTCCATCCAAGACTAAAAAGTGGTCCATTAGCTCCTAGTGCAACAGTACATGTTGGAGCAATGATTGGTATCTTCATATGTCTAGTTATAATAATCATATTTACAGTGCTATTTATTGGCTATGCAACTAGTATGTTTATAAAGTCTAGAGGAAAAGAATTTGGACTATTATCCTTATTTGGAATGACAAATAGGCAAATAAGAAAATATGTAATGACAGAGAGCACCATAATTGCAGTACTATCCATAATCACTGGATTATTAATAGGAGTTTTATTTTCAAAGCTTTTTTTCATGGCAATGGAAGCTTTTATGGGAATAGCATTACCCTTTAACATTTCATTAATAGCACTGTTTATTACAATTGTAGCCTTCTTTATACTGTTTGAAATCGTCAATCTACTAGCATTAGTTAAAATGAAAAACAAGGAAATAGTAGAGCAATTGAAATCATCAAAGATTCCCAAGGAGCTGCCAAAGTTTTCAAGGAGGAAATCAGCTTTAGGAGTTATTCTTTTAGTTATAGGTTATGTTACAGCATGGATTGTAGATGGAGACCTTGTGATACTTGCCATGATACCAGTAGTCTTAATAGTTGTTCTAGGAACATACTTCATATTCACCCAGTTCAGCATAGCCTTGGCAAATAAATTAACCAATAACAAAGAGATATTCTATAATAAGACAAATATGATAGCCTTTTCTCAGATGATATTTAAGCTGAAAGATACTGCCAAGGTATTGTTTCTAGCTGCTATACTAGGTACAATAACCTTTACTGCAACGGAGACCATATATTCCTTCTTTACGGTAATACCTAATATTTTAGGTATTAGCAATATACCTCAAGATATTGCTATAGTTCAAAGGGGCGAAAACTTATATGATGAAGAAAGCATAGATGAAGCTATAAGGATACTTGAAGACGAGGGACTTAGTATAGAGGATTTTTTCAAGGTAAAACTAATAAATGTGACAAATGAAACAGATAAGGATTCTGATGGAAATGGAAGCTATATATTAGCTATATCCAATTCAGATTACAATATGTTGGCCAAGTCTGCAGCTAGGGAGACAGTAACTGTAAGGGAAGGCGAAGCCATATACAATTATCCTTTTATGAACTATTTATATGAAGAGGAAACAGAGGCGGGAAGGATGTATCCATATGAGGTTATGGCATTGAGCCTAAATGGTGAAATCAAAGATTTTAAAGTAAAGAGAGAAGTCCATGGACCTGTGGCTACCTTAATTATGCGTTACTCTGACCTTGTAATACTAAACGATAATGATTATAAAAAACTATTGGATAATGCTACAGAGAATGACCTAAGAATATTCAATGGAATCAATGTTGACCAATGGAAAAGATCATATAAGGCTTCATTGGAAATTGAGGATATGTTAGGAGTAGGATATGATAATAATTTCTATTCCAAAGCAATACCATATATAGAAATGAGAAGTTTTTATGGATTTGCTTTATTTCTAGGATTTTTCATAGCATTTTTATTCTTCCTAGCAACTGGAAGTATAATCTACTTCAAGCTGTTTAATGAAATAAAACAGGATGGCATTGAATATGGAATACTTAAGAAAATAGGAATTACTAAAAAGGAAATGAATAGCATGATAACAAAACAGATAGGGGTTATATTCTTCTTGCCCTTTGTAGTAAGTACACTCCATTCCTTATTTGCCCTAAAGTCCTTGGCAAATCTTTTAGATGTACTTTTAATTAGCAATGGCTTAATTGTAATGGTAGGTTACTTCATATTCCAAGGTATATACTTTTTAATAATAAGAAAAATATATATAAATAAAATAAATGAGTTAATATATGCATGATAGAAAGAGCCCATAAATATGGGCTCTTTCTATTTGGAAAAATATTCAGACTATTATATAATGAATATATAGGAAGATATTGGATCGAGGGAGGTTAAATAGTGGATTCTTATATAAAAAAGACAATTAAAATAACCTTAATAACTTGCCTAATAGCAACTTTAATTCTTTTGATATTATCATATTTCTTTGCATTGGGAAAAGCCAACTTAGCATAGAAATAAGCGATGGAAAGATGATTATATCCATACAGGATGACGGGAAAGGATTTACACAAGAAGCCCTCAAAGATGCAACTAATAAATTTTATTCGGAAAACCCACAGGCAGATGAGGAACTTAAATTTAGATTAAATCTTTGGATGGATAAAAAACCAGATGCAATTTATAAAGATTTGGGGATAGAAAGTTTAGAGGGATATTATTTATTTGAATATAATGATTATAATTTATTAGTATTTGAATCCTTTGAGCCTAAAAATGCATTTTACTGTTTTAGAAATGAAAGCATTGAGAAATTATTACATAAGATAAAGGGATTAACAAAGTCAGAAATTTCTGAATTGAGCGGCATGGATAAAAGAGGATATCATATAGAAGATAGAAATAAACTTGAATCAAATGTAAATTCTTATTTTATTAAGAAATATAAAATTTCTATAGACACATAATTTAATAGGATGTAAAGCTTTGCTATCACATACCGTAAACTTAATCCTGTACTATGTCCTAATATAATAAACTCTTGCTCTTTTAAATAATCTCTTGCTTCCATTAAAATAAA
>ENA-OWPA01002226-OWPA01002226.1-bioreactor-metagenome-genome-assembly--contig:-NODE-2226-length-10154-cov-7.736231_pt1 | contig 10154 bp, 9 predicted proteins | sample MGYA00238139_ERZ651803 | MGnify/ENA primary metagenome ERZ651803 (study PRJEB26909, sample SAMN07631231) | bioreactor metagenome | isolation source: Switchgrass digestor | place: USA: Dartmouth...
ATTGCAATAGAGCAGGGATTAAGATTTGCTATCCGTGAAGGCGGCAAGACCGTAGGTGCAGGTGTGGTAACTGAAATATCTGAATAAAGGGAGAAAAAAGGGGAATCCTGGGATTCCCCTTTTTTATTGCTTTTATTGACAACGTGATTTAATTGTGATAAATTTATAAAAGTGACTAAGTAGCGAAAAATCCTTGCACTTACAGAAACGACGCTGGGAGGTGTACTCTTTGAGAGTTAATATAGTGTTGGCGTGTACAGAATGTAAAGAGAGGAATTATTTCACACAGAAAAATAAGAAAAATGATCCAGATAGGTTAGAGTTAAACAAATACTGCAAACGCTGCGGGAAACATACATTGCACAAAGAAACCAAATAAAAATAGGAGGATGCTTATGGCAGCGGCTAAGGAGGGCATCGTAAAGCGAACTGGAAAGTTTTTTCGAGAAGTAAGGTCTGAGATGAGAAAAGTAACATGGCCTGTAAAGAGCGACCTTATTACATTTACCATTGTGGTTTTTATATCTGTTGCCATTGTCAGTGGCTTTATATGGATAGCGGATACTATTCTGTATAAGCTGGTATCACTAATTCTCCGATGATTGAAGGAGGCTTGGGTGGAGCCCGATATTATGTCTAGAAATTGGTATGTAATTCATACTTATTCAGGATATGAGAATAAAGTAAAAGCAAACCTGGAAAAACGCGTAGAATCAATGGGAATGCAGGATAAAATTTTCCGGGTTCTTGTTCCTGTTCAAGAGGAAGTAGAAGTCAAAAATGGCAAACGAAAAGTAACGCAGCGCAAAGTTTTTCCGGGATATGTGCTGGTTGATATGATAGTAACCGATGATTCCTGGTATGTAGTGAGAAATACACCGGGAGTTACCGGTTTTGTTGGTGCAGGCAGTAAACCCATTCCCCTTCAAGAATCTGAGGCGAAAGTCATTTTAAAACAGATGGGTATAGAGGAACCAAAACCAAAGCTGGACGTTGCTGTAGGTCAGAATGTAAAAGTATCATCAGGACCTTTTGAAAATTTCGTAGGGAAAATCATAGAGATTAATGAAGAAAAACAAAAGCTTAAAGTATCAGTCTCTATGTTTGGAAGAGAGACCCCTATTGAACTGGGTTTTGACCAAATAGAAAAAATTTAGGAATATAGTTAAACAGGAGGTGCGCCAATGGCAAAAAAGGTTATATCTGTAGTCAAACTTCAGATTCCTGCCGGCAAAGCAACACCAGCTCCGCCAGTAGGTCCTGCACTTGGTCCTACGGGTATTAATATAATGAACTTTTGCAAAGAATTTAATGAAAAAACAGCCCATCAAGCTGGTTTAATCATACCAGTAGAACTTACGGTATATCAGGATAGGTCTTTCAGTTTTATTTTGAAGACCCCGCCAGCCTCGGTACTGTTGAAAAAAGCAGCGGGGCTAGAAAAAGCCTCTGGAGAACCTAACAAGAATAAGGTTGGCAAAGTTAGCAAAAAGGACATTGAAGAAATTGCCAAACTAAAGATGGTTGATTTAAATGCTGACACTTTAGAAGCTGCTATGAGAATGATAGAAGGCACTGCCCGAAGCATGGGCATTGTAGTAGAATAACGTTTTTAAGTGGGAGGATTTTTCCGCTAATACCACAAGGAGGTTATAAGATATGGCTAAACGTGGGAAGAAATATTTAGAAGCAGTAAAGCTAGTCGATAGAACAAAACTCTATGAAGTCAAAGAAGCCGTAGATCTCGCAGTAAAGACGGCGGTTAAGAATTTTGACGAAACCATAGAAGTGGCAGTACGCTTAGGCGTTGATCCGAGACATGCTGATCAGCAGGTCAGAGGAACTGTAACCCTTCCTCACGGAACCGGTAAAACTGTTAGAGTGTTGGTATTTGCTAAAGGTGATAAAATCAAAGAGGCAGAGGAAGCCGGTGCAGATGTTGTAGGTTCTGATGAGTTGGTTGCTAAAGTTCAAGAGGGCTTTTTAGATTTTGATGTAGCAGTGGCTACACCGGATATGATGGGTAGTGTAGGTAAACTAGGTAGAATATTAGGCCCAAAAGGTCTTATGCCAAACCCCAAAACAGGCACTGTGACTTTTGATGTAGGAAAAGCAGTACAAGAGATTAAAGCTGGTAAAATAGAGTTTAGAGTAGATAAGACCAAGATCGTTCACGCTCCCATTGGAAAAAAATCTTTTGGCGTTGAAAAATTAACTGAAAACTTTAAGGCATTTATGGAGGCTATAATCAAAGCCAAGCCAGCTGCTGCTAAAGGGCAGTATCTGAGGAGTGTAGTCATTTCCAGTTCCATGGGACCTGGAATCAAAATCAATCCTCAGAAAGTCTTAGATTAAGAAGCTAATCAATTTAATATTCATTAATGCGCTGCAGACAGTAGGTGCCCTTAGGCTTAATTTCCTACCGAGGCGAAAAGGTAAAGACTGGTACTTAAGTATTTTTGTACCGTTCTTTATACTTTACGTTGAAAGAGGAAGCCTTTCTGTTTCTGCAGAAAGGCTTTTTTAATAAAATTTGGGAGGTGAAAAAGTGGCAATAAAAGAGGCAAAAGTCAAAGCTGTAGAGGAATTAAGGGATAAGTTTGGCCGATGCAGAGCCGCTATACTTACAGACTTTAGGGGTTTAAATGTGGCAGAAATAACAGAACTCAGGCGCAAACTTAAAGAGCAGAGCGTAGAGTACAAAGTTGTAAAAAACACCTTAACCAGCATTGCCCTAAAGGACTTTGACTACAATTTAGATGAGTTTTTAGAAGGTCCTACGGCTATAGCTTTTAGCTATGAAGATCCTGTAGCTCCTGCTAAAGTGTTGGTTGATTTTGCAAAAACCCACAAACAATTGGAAATAAAAGCGGGAGTTGTGGAAGGTAAGGTTGCTGATAAAGCAACCATTGACCAATTGGCCAAGATGCCGCCGAAGGAACAGCTATTGGCCAATGTGGTTGGTGCACTTCAATCCCCACTGTATGGTATTGTTGGCGTGCTACAAGGCACTCTACGCGACTTTGTTTACACGCTACAGGCTATACAGGATAAAAAAGCTTCATAAGAAGAGTTTAAAGGTTTTTTGTATAAAGTAAGTAAAAAAAGATTTTTAAATATAAAAAGGAGGAACTTTTAATGACAAAGGAAGAAATTATTGCTGCTATTGAAAATATGACTGTTTTAGAACTATCAGAATTGGTGAAAGAACTTCAGGATAGGTTTGGCGTAACCGCCGCTGCTCCTGTAGCAGTTGCTGCTGCACCTGTTGCTGGTGGCGCTGCTGAAGCAGCTGCAGAAGAGCAGACTGAATTTGATGTAATATTGGCGTCTGCTGGAGATCAAAAGATTAAGGTAATCAAGGTAGTAAGAGAAATTACAGGTCTCGGATTAAAAGAAGCAAAAGATTTGGTAGACAATGCTCCAAAACCAATCAAAGAAAAGGTTTCAAAGGAAGAAGCAGAGCAGATCAAAGAGAAACTTGCAGAAGTTGGCGCTACAGTCGAGATAAAGTAAATTGCGTCGGGTTTTAAAATACGGGTTCAAAAGAACCCGTATTTTCTCCTAATTTCTCCATAATTTCAAGGCTTGACGAATTAAAATTTTTATTATAAAATATAAAGTGTTCGCGGCAAAAAAAAGCTTAGATGACGCGGGGTGGAGCAGTCTGGTAGCTCGTCGGGCTCATAACCCGGAGGTCGTCGGTTCAAATCCGGCCCCCGCCACCAAAAAAATATTAAATCAATAATTATGGCGGCGTAGCTCAGGTGGCTAGAGCATGCGGTTCATACCCGCAGTGTCCGGGGTTCAAATCCCTGCGCCGCTACCATACATGGCCCTGTGGTCAAGTGGTTAAGACATCGCCCTTTCACGGCGGTAACAGGGGTTCGAATCCCCTCAGGGTCACCATAATATTGTAAATAAGTCGCATTTTATGTGACTTATTTTTTTTTGCCTTTTTTCTTTTATTGTCGCCAATAGACTATTTCAGTTTATTTTTGTCGCATAATTTTGCGAAGCAGTTTCTTAATCTTGACAATATTTACAGCCCGCCTCCTGTATAATGGTATTTACCAAATATTGCAAGGAAGGTGGACAAACTTGATTGACAGAGCTCAGCTTAAAATGGCAGACGTTTTTGTACAAAAATCTTCTAAATCTAAAACTGAGGCTCTCTTATCTTTGTCTGCAGGCCTAACAAAAGAAGCCATCAATGTAAGCATTTTTGCATTTTTATTTGGCATGGCTTCTATAAACGGTCTTCATCCTTTTGCCCTGTCCTTTGCAGCGGCAAACTTCATATACCGAAGTAATTTTATTATACCAACAGTATTTTCATATTTCGGGACTTTAGTAACAATAAAAAGTCTCGCATCTGTTAGGTATTTAGGTGCTATTGGTATATTTTTTATTATTTACACCTTGCTAAATAGAACAAATCGGCAAAATCAACTTTTATTGTTAGGATTAGGAGTGTTTTTATCAAATGTGCTTGCAGGGCTAATTTTTTTGAGAGCTTATGAAATATCACCCTATGATATATTTCTACTTTTGGCGGAATCTGCCATGGCGTGTATCATGACCTTTATTATTCCTGGAGGCATGCCGTGGCTTTTTAAAGAACCTATACAGTCCACAGAAAGAAATATTTGCATGGCAGTACTGGCTGGGGTTATATTGTCTATTGCTCGCAACTTCGTGTGGCTTGGCGTAAATGTAAGAGATGTAATAGGAGTGTTTGCCGTTTTGCTATTTGCACTAATAGATGGCGCCGGTGCAGGAGCTGCAGCAGGGATAATCGTAGGAATAACAGGCTTTTCTTTTAGCCTTTCGCCTTGGTCAACAGCTATAATGGCATTTTCCGGTCTCATATCCGGGTCTTTTAACAAACTTGGGAAAATTGGCGTTATTACTGGTTTTTCACTGGGATATTTACTGTACAATTTTTACGTTAATTCCATGGGTGAGGCAATTATTTCACTGCCGGTTTTAGTGATAGCTTTTCTTATGATTTTGCTGTTGCCCCAAAACATCATAGATAGGCTGCACCTATATTTAGGCAGCTCTAGTAATTCCCAAAGCCATTATTTAGAGGAACGGGCAAGAGATAGGTTGTATGAATTAGCTTCACTCCTTAGGGAAATGGGAGGAGCCTTTAAAGATTCGCTAATAAAGAAGGAAAGCAGAATACTTTCTGCGGAGTACCTTGGTTTAGTTTGCCAGAGGGCACAGCTGGAGGTTTGCTCTGATTGTGGAATGCGGAGAATTTGTTGGGAAAAAGAACCAAAGAGAACTATGGCCTCCTTTTATACGCTTATAAAACTAAATGAAGGGCTAAGCGACAAAAAGGACCTTCCATTTTTATTCAAATCTCGATGCGGCCGGGCTGAAAGCATAAAAAAAATAATAAAACAGCAAAGTGATATATTTAAAGTTAAACATCAAATGGAGAATATAATAAAGACAAATCAAAAACTCATACAATTACATTTTTCAAAAACTGCCGACATGATCAAAGCGCTGGCAGATGGAGTATGGGAAGAAGAATATGAGCGAAACATTGAAGGTGAGCTTTCTGAAAAGCTTTCTCAGATGGACATAAGTGTGGAAAGGGTACATGCCGATTACAAAAACCGCAGATTTTGTGTAGACATTGTAAAAACCCCATGTACGAGCAATAAACACTGTGAAATGCTGGTTCCCCTGGCTGCATCTGATGTGCTTGGCAGGAAGATAAGCACAAAAGTCATAGATTGTCCCATAAAGAGCGGGAGCTCCAAGTGCCGCCTGAAAATTTTAACTCATGGAACCCTTGAGGTTTCAGTAGGTGTGGCAGGAGTAGCCAAAGAAGGTCAGGGTATATCTGGTGATGGATTTTCATTTGCGGAATTTAAAGAAGGTAAATACATGCTTGCCCTTTGTGACGGTATGGGAGTTGGTGAAAAAGCTGCCGAACACAGCGAAAAAACCCTTGCTTTAATTGAGCGGCTGCTGGAAGCGGGATATAATCAGGAGACAGCATTAAAAGTTACTAATTCAGCAATGCAGGCCATCAATACTGATGAAGGTTTTTCAACTATGGATGTTGCATTGATCGATACTGCCAGCGGAAAGGTAAAATTTATCAAGGCAGGAGCACCGGCTAGTTTCATAAAACATGGCACTAAAATAGAAATTATACGAGGTGGGAGCCTGCCTGTAGGTATAATTGATGAAGTAGCGCCTAAAGTTACAGAAAAAAACCTTCGAGCTGGGGATATGGTGATAATGATAACTGATGGAGTTATAGATGCTTTTTCAGGCAAACAAAACGGTGAGGAAATGCTTAAGAAATTTTTAGCTGAAACAAAAACTACAAATCCTCAAGAAATGGCTGAAAAAATATTAAAAAAGGCCAAGGAACAAAATATCGTCAGGGATGACATGACTGTGCTAGTTGGCAGTATATGGGAGAAGAGGTAAGCCCATAAGATAAAGTGATTCAAGAGGAGTTTGATATTTTCATTTGGAAAAAATATAATATAAGCAAAGCTGCCAAAGTGCAGTTGCAATTTCTAGAAAATCGAGGAAGAAACTGAGGCATGAATATCGAACAACAATTTTTAAAAACAATAAAAAAGTACAATATGGTAAAAGAAGGTGACAAGGTTATCGTCGGTGTTTCCGGAGGGCCTGACTCTGTTTGTTTACTTCACCTTTTTAATAAATTTCGCCGACAGCTGGGGATTTTGCTGTATGTGGCACATCTTGACCACATGTTTCGTGGAAAAGAGTCAGAGGAAGATGCCCGCTTTGTAGAGACTTTGTGTCACAATTGGAATATTCCGTTTTTTAGTGATAAAGTCGATGTGCCTGCTTATGCTAAAAAATCTGGCCTTTCTCCGGAAGATGCGGCTCGGCGCGTTAGATACGAGTTTTTTAGGGAAGTTAAGGAGCAAGTTGACGCCCAGAAGATAGCAACGGGCCATAACCAAAACGACCATGAAGAGACTATACTCATGAATATATTGAGGGGAACAGGTTTAGACGGCCTTATCGGAATTGAAGCAGTTCGCGAAAGTTTCATTAGACCGCTGATTGAGGTACAAAGAGCAGACATTGAAAAATATTTAGAGCAAGAGAATATTCCTTTTAGAATAGATGCTACAAACCTTACCACCGATTATTTTAGAAACAGCCTTCGCTTGGAACTGATACCAATCATACGCAAAAAGTACTGTCCCCATTTTGGTCAATCCCTCAGGCGACTGTCGGAAATTACCAAGCGTGATTTGGCGTTCTTAAAACAGGAGACTGAAAGAGCAAAAGCAAATACAGTAAGATACCATTCTGAAAAAGTAATTATAGATATAGGGGAGTTTTTAAAGCAACATGAGGCTATAAAATATCGGCTGGTAAGGGCAGCCGTTGAAAAACTGTCTGGCGATGTAAAGGACTTTGAAATAAGACATGCCGAATTACTTGTGGATTTTATCGAAAAAGCACCGACTGGCAGCAGGATTGACTTGCCAAAAAACCTTCAGGGAATAAAAGAATATGATACTATTATTCTTTCAAAAGCAAGCCATGACGAAGGCCCCGAATACCATTATGTATTGAAAGTCCCGGGAGAAATATCAATTAAAGAGATAGGTATCAACGTAAAGGCTTACATCAAGCCAAAAGAAGAAATTAAAATAACTGCCGATGCTAACATAGCCCGTTTAGATTTCGATAAAGTTGATAGCAGTTTGATTATAAGAAACAGGTTTCCAGGAGATAGGTTTAAACCTTTGGGAGGTAAGGGATTTAAAAAACTCAAAGATTTTTTTATCGATGAAAAAGTTCCACGTCGAAAGAGAAATCTGGTTCCAATTATAGAGGCAAAAGGCAACATAGTATGGGTTGGCGGTATGCGTATTGACGATAGATTTAAAGTAACAGGAGAAACAAAAACGGTGTTGGTTATAGAATTAAAGGAATCGTAAAACACAGGAGCTAAAGTTCCTGTGTTTTTTGTGTCTTATAAACAGGGATTTAACTTATGATTTAAGTTTGTTTATAACACAGTGTTTCTATAATGAAGAACCTACAGGAAAATTTAAATAAATTACAATCATAGCAAAATGCTCAAAAAATACAAAAAACCAATAAAAAAATTTGGCGTTTTGACTATATAAAATAATAAGACAATTTGTTAATATATTATTGAAAAACAATACTTAGAATGCGGGTGTTCATATGAAAATAATCGTAGCTCCTGATTCATTTAAGGGAAGTTTAAGTTCAATACAAGCAGCAAATGCAATAGAAAAAGGAATAATGAAAGCAGCCCGAAATTGCCAAGAGCCCGTTGAAGTTATAAAGGTTCCCATGGCCGATGGTGGCGAGGGGACTGTTGAGGCAGTTATCAGTGCAGTTGGTGGAGATATTATATCAACGAAGGTTATTGACCCATTAGGCAGAGAAATTGACTCTTTTTTTGGCATACTTCCAGATAACACGGCAATTATAGAAATGGCAGCAGCATCGGGACTCAATCTGTTAAGTGAAAAAGAACGAAATCCGATGAAGACAACAACCTATGGCACAGGGCAGTTAATAAAAAAGGCTCTTGACTATGGATGTAAAGAAATAATTATCGGAATAGGCGGCAGCGCAACTAACGATGGTGGAGTAGGAATGGCTCAAGCATTAGGTATAAGATTTTTGGACAAGGAAGGAAATCAAATTGCTTTTGGAGGTGGTGAGCTATATAAGATAGAGGAAATTGACACATCTTCACTAGACCCAAGGATTAATGACACTATTATAACAATAGCATCGGATGTAAAAAACACTCTATGCGGACCTAATGGAGCCTCAGCAGTTTATGGACCACAAAAAGGTGCCACACCAGAAATGGTGGAAATTTTAGATAGAAACTTGGAGCATCTTGCAGCAGTCATAAAAAAACAATTGAACAAAGACGTACTAAATGTCCCCGGCTCTGGAGCAGCGGGAGGTTTAGGTGCAGCACTAATAGCATTTTTGGAAGCAGAGTTTTGCATGGGAATTAAATTAGTTATGGAACTTGTTCAATTGGAAGAAAAAATTAAAAATGCTGATATGGTTATAACAGGTGAAGGCTCTACTGATTATCAAACATTGTTTGGTAAGGTTCCATTAGGTATAGCAAAAATAGCAAAAAAGCATAATAAACCAGTAGTTTGCATTTCTGGGTCTTTAGGAAAAGGGTATGAAAATTTATATCAAGAAGGTATCAAAGCATTCTTCAGTATAGTAAACAGGCCCATGAGCCTGGAGGAAGCGATGGATAAAGGGGAAGAGCTTCTTACAAAAGTGACGGAAAATATTTTTAGATTATTGTGGAAATAGATTCTGAAGAAAAAAGCAACCTATATGGGAGGATGAAAAATGAAAAAAGTATTAGTAACTTTTTGGATTCCAAAAGAAGTTGCAGGAGAATATAGTCAAGAAATTGAGCTTATATATCCGCAGGAAGAAATAACTGGTCAATATTCTATGGAAGAAATAAAATCCATGCTTCCAGAAGTTGATGCTGTTTTAATAGGAATGGAGCGATTTACTAAAGAAATCATTGACCTTGGTAAAAATCTCAAGGCGATAGGAAGACTAGGTGTAGGATGCGATAATGTTGATTATGAATATGCAGGCCAGAAGGGAATTGCTGTTATCAACACTCCATCGTCTGTAACACAGCCAACTGCCGAATTAACTATAGCAATTTTATTGAGTGTTGCAAGATGCATTCCCAGTCTGGATAAGAGGGTAAGAAAAAATAAAAGGTGCATTGCAACTCCATCTTATGAAAAGAAATCTACTAACGTTTTTGGTAAAGTGCTAGGAATTATCGGTTTTGGCAGAATTGGCAAGGCTGTTGCAGAGAAGGCAAAAGGTTTGGGAATGGAAGTAATTTATTCAGATATTGTTAAAGCTCCAAAAGAAGTTGAAGAAGCCATTGGTGCTAAAAAGGTTACTACAGAAGAGCTGTTAAAAACAGCAGATTTTGTATCGCTTCACTGCCCGTATGTTCCAGAAAATCATCATTTAATTAATAAAGATACACTTGCCTTAATGAAAGAAGGAGCTTATTTAATAAACGCATCCAGAGGGAACATAGTTGATGAGGCCGCATTGGTAGAAGCACTCAA
>ENA-OWPA01002228-OWPA01002228.1-bioreactor-metagenome-genome-assembly--contig:-NODE-2228-length-10150-cov-2.727291_pt1 | contig 10150 bp, 10 predicted proteins | sample MGYA00238139_ERZ651803 | MGnify/ENA primary metagenome ERZ651803 (study PRJEB26909, sample SAMN07631231) | bioreactor metagenome | isolation source: Switchgrass digestor | place: USA: Dartmouth...
AAGTAAAAAATTTAAGCCAGGTTCAGCAAAACGTATTATTGATAATCAACTCTCCTGCCCACAATCCTACCGGGTATAGCTTAACTTATGAAGAGTGGGAACAATTAGTGGAGGGCTTGAAGGGACTTGCTGAAAACCAAGAAAATAATTTTATTCTCTTTGTGGATATAGCTTACTTGGATTTTGCTCCTCCCGGCAGCCGCAAATTCTTCCGGTTGTTTAGCAATTTACCTGCCAATCTTTTAGTTATCGTAGGTTTTAGTATGTCTAAAGGTTATACTATGTATGGGTATCGCAGCGGTTGTATGATCGGTATTAGTTCAGATAAAGATGTCATTGCTGAATTTTATAACGTGAATCAGTATTCTAACCGGGCAACCTGGTCTAACGGTACCAGAAGTGCAATGCGGTGTTTAGAGGAATTAGGTAAAAATCCGGAGTTGATGGCCCGGGTTAATCAAGAAAGAGAGGAATACCGCTTAAGTTTAGAACAGCGGGCCAAAACATTTCTGGAAGAAGCAAATACCGTAGGATTAGAGGTTTGTCCTTATCATGCAGGCTTTTTTATAACGGTACCTACCGTCAAAGCTAAGGAAATTGCTTTAAAGCTTCAGGAAGAAAATCTCTTTATTGTACCGCTGAAACGGGGACTAAGAATTGCTATCTGTGCCATTCCGGCTGAAAAAATAAAAGGCATGGCTACAAAGATCAAAAAAGCTAAAGATGAACTGGGAGGTTAATTGCTAATGGAGATAAAATTAACACCCGGCCTTGAAGGACAAGCTCAGGAACCGGCTACTCAGGAAAATACGGCCAAAAAATATGGCAGTGGCAGCATAGAGGTCTATGCCACTCCCGCTATGGTGGGTCTTATGGAAAATGCTGCGGTAAATGCAGTAGACCACCTGTTACCTGAAGGTTATGCTACTGTAGGCATACACCTGGATGTAAAGCACCTTAAAGCTACTCCGGTAGGCATGAAAGTAACAGCCAAGGCATTATTAAAAGAAATAGACGGCAAAAAATTATTCTTTACCGTGCAAGCTTTTGATGAAAAAGAACTGGTCGGGGAAGGCACTCATACCAGGTACATAATAGAGGTGGATAAATTCTTGGAAAAAACACAAGGGAAAATTAGCCGGTAATATAAGGGAGGAAAAAAGTAGAGTTCCTATAACTCTACTTTTTTTGATAAAAAATGATTGTTTCTTTGATTAGGCAATGTTATAATTATATAGGCCAACGAGAGCATATGCCTTGTATGGTTACTCTGTTAAATAAGTTAGTGGTTTTAAAGGAAAAAAGTATACCGCTTGGAGCCGTAGTGGACCGAGACGGGAGGTGATAAGGGTTGTATAGTGCCGAATAGACCTTCTGGTTTCTTTGTCCGGAAGGTTTTTTATTTTAAGAAAATATTTTCGTTAACCGTAAAAATTAATAGGTTGACAAAGTGAATATCCTCAACTATAATCAGAGTAGCATTAAACAGTGGGCGAGTGGGAGAGTGAGCGAGTAGGTTAGAATCCTGATGAGCGTGAAACTCCCCTCTCCTCAAGAGGGAGTGTATAAGTTGAAGTTATCTGTTCGGGGAATGGTGTTAGTTGCGTTTTTTGCTGCTCTGATGGCAGTAGGTGCTTTTATTTCTAAAATATGGCCACCTGATGTAATTCCTTTTAGCTTATTGCCTTTATTGTCTATGCTGGCCGGAGTGTTAATCGGACCCCGATTAGGTGCACTAAGTATGATTGTTTACGTTTTAGTGGGTCTAAGCGGAGTACCGGTGCTGGCTTCCCCTCCTTTCGGAGGAATAACTTACGTGTTTAAACCGTCTTTCGGTTTCCTGTTGGCTTTTCCGGCAGCTGCTTATGTGAGTGGGTATATTGTTCACAGCCAAGAAAAACCAGGATGGTTAACCTTTAGTTTGGCCATGTTTAGTGGGATAATAGCTACCTATGTAATTGGTTTACCCTGGATGTATATAATATTTAATTTTTATCTGGGGCAAGCCCTTACCTTTTTTCAGGTAACGGCTATGATGGGGCTCTATATTGTACTGGATTTCGTAAAAGCAGCCTTAGGAGTAGTTGTAGGCAAAACAATTTACGAAAGAATGAGCAAAAGTGTAGAGCTTAGCCACAGCCAGAGTAAAAGTTGATTAGTTTGTTTCTAAAGAGTTGGGGATAATAATAACCCAACTCTTTTTTGTTAAGTGGCTAGTTTTTAGTGGCTGGATTTCTAAGACCTACGGTCGTATGATTGAGGTTAAGGTTAAGAAGGTGAAGCAAACCAGATTTAAGACCCGATAATTAACCCGGACTTAGCCTCAACCTTAACCTTTGCCGTCAGGCGAATTATTAATGAGGAGGTAATAATAATGGAAAATGTTAATATTAAAATCGGTACGAGAAAAATGGTTATAGCCGGTATGTTGGGGGCGGTAACTATTGTCTTAGGAGCTACAGGCCTTGGTTTTATCCCTATACCTAACTTAGCCGGCAGGGCAACAATTATGCATATTCCCGTAATTTTAGCGGCAATCTTAGAAGGGCCGGTAGTAGGTGCTTTCACAGGTTTTATTTTCGGGCTGTACAGCTTTTTAACTCCTACCGGTGCTATACCTGCGGACCCCATTGTTCGAATTCTACCCCGTATCTTAATTGGCGTTTTTTCCTATTATGCTTTTTGGGCTTTTCGTTGGAATACCACTTTGGCTTCGGCAATTGCCGCAGCTGTAGGGACATTAACCAATACTATCGGGTTTTTGGGTCTAGCAGTATTAATTGGTTATTTTCCTTTAGAAATGGCTTATGTTATTATTATTAATAATACAATTTTCGAGGTTCTTCTTGCTATAGTAATTACTGTAGCCTTAGTTCGGGCATTAAAAAAATACCGCGAAAAATTCTAAAAAGAGGTGACTTGGGTGTTATTGGCCTTTGATATTGGAAATACAAATACAGTATTAGGAGTATTCAGTGGAGAAAAGCTTTTGAACCACTGGCGAATAGCTACAGACAAAAAGAAAACAGCCGACGAATATGGAATGCTTGTACAGAATTTATTTCATTATCACAACCTTGAATTTAATAAAGTTACTGATGTTATAATTTCTTCAGTTGTTCCGCCGGTCATTACTGCTCTAGAAGTAATGGCAAAAAAATACTTTAAGGTTAAACCCCTGGTGATAGGTCCTGGAGTAAAAACCGGGATTCCTATCCTTTATGAAAACCCACGGGAGGTAGGGGCTGACCGTATCGTTAATGCAGTAGCCGGCTTTCGGAAATACGGCGGACCATTAATAATCGTGGACTTTGGTACGGCAACAACCTTTTGTTGTATTTCCCAAAAAGGAGAGTATTTAGGTGGGGCAATAACACCCGGAGTGACCATTTCTATGGAAGCCTTGTTCCAAAGAGCCGCTAAGCTTCCCAAAGTAGAGTTGATAGTCCCCAAAAAGGTTATCGGTAAAAACACCATCAATGCTATCCAGTCAGGTATAATCTATGGGTACTGCGGCTTAGTTGACGGCTTGGTCAGAAGGCTTAAAAAGGAGATGGGCAGGGACGATGCGCGGGTTATAGCTACCGGCGGAATCGCCGAGCTTATTTCCAAAGAATCAGAAACCATAGATGTTGTAGATAAATTGCTAACCCTGGAAGGGTTAAGGATTATCTATGAACGAAACAGATAACAATCTCCATAATTTATATAGTGGCTGGTTTTTAGTGGCTAGCAAATTAGTTTCTAGTGACTTGTGACTAGGATTCTACGACCTACGGTCGTATGGTTGAGGTTAAAAATTAGCTCAGACTTAACCTAAACCTTAACCTTCGCCGTTAGGCGAAATATTAGTGTTCATCTGTGTTTATCCGTGGTTTAATTAAAAAATATTTTCTAGCCACCAGCCACTAATAACTAAAAACTAATATTGGGGTGTTATAAAATTGAAAATAGGCAATGTAGAAATCACTAACCCTGTCGTTTTAGCCCCTATGGCGGGAGTCACGGATAAAGCTTTCCGCATCATTGCCAAAGAACAGGGTTGTGGTTTAGTATATACGGAAATGGTAAGTGCGAAAGCCTTGATTTATAATAATCAAAAAACCTTTGAATTAATAGATTTAACAGATGAACAACCACCCATTGCCGTACAGCTTTTCGGGTCTGAACCTGAGATCATGGCCCAAGGAGCTAAAATTGCCGAAGAAAAAGGTGCCGATATCATAGATATTAATATGGGCTGTCCTGTGCCCAAAGTGGTTACAAATAATGAAGGGTCGGCTTTAATGCGAGATGTTAAGCTGGCTTCTCAAATCGTAGAGCAAGTAGCTAAAAGCGTGCAGATTCCGGTAACGGTTAAAATCCGCAAAGGCTGGGATGAAAACAGCATTAATGCGGTAGAATTTGCTCAAAAAATGGAGGAGGCCGGAGCAAAGGCCATCGCCGTTCACGGGCGAACACGGTGCCAGTTTTATTCAGGCACTGCCGATTGGAACATCATAAAAAAAGTTAAAGAAGCAGTTCAGGTTCCCGTTATCGGTAACGGGTATATTTGTTCGGCAGAAGATGCCAAAAGAATGTTCCAACAAACCGGGTGTGACGGAGTCATGGTGGCCCGGGGTGCTCTGGGCAATCCCTGGTTGTTTAAAGAAATCACCTCTTACCTTACCACAGGAGTAAAAGCCCACCAACCTACGCTTGAGGAAAAAATAGAAATGATTTACCGGCATGCTTCTTTAGCGGTTAAATACAAAGGGGAAAATATCGCCATTAAAGAAATGCGCAAGCATGTGGCCTGGTATGTAAAAGGATTACCTTATGCTGCGAAAATGCGTGATAAAGTCAATAAAGTTACGACAATGTCTGAGTTAGCTGAATTATTAAATGAATATTTACTACATTTTAGATGAAAAATATACGTAAAGTGCATAAATTGTGAAAAATTGGTAATACTACTAACAAATCCAAATAAATAGGAGGTAAGTTAGTAGTATGGAAATTCAAACCTTATTAGAAAAAACCAGAGTAATGCACCAATTGCTACAAAAAGCGGCCAGCAATGCTCTGGATTTTGAAACAATAGCCGGTGAGTTAAAAGATGTAATCGGGTGCAATGTTTATATTGTAGGTAAAAAAGGAGTGCTTTTAGGTCAATCCTGCATGGAGGCTGATTCCTTATTTGGCCCGGAAGACCTGGAAAACAAACAGTTCTCTGAAGAATGTACCCAGTGGATTTTCGGGTTTACTCAAACTGAGATAAACCTCCAGAGGGAAAATCATTATATTATCCTGGCACCGATTATAAGCAGTGGTGATAGACTGGGCACATTAGTATACACCCGTAAAGGACAACCTTTTAACCCGGCAGAAGTAATCCTTTCAGAATATGGTTCATCTGTCGCCGGCATGCAGATTATGAAGATTGTTAACCAGAGGATTGAAAATGAAGCCAGGAAAAAGACCGTAGTTCAATTGGCCTTAGAAGTCCTCTCCTATTCTGAACTGGAAGCTGTTAAGTACATCTTTAATGAAATTGAAGGCAATGAAGGTTTCTTAGTGGCCAGTAAGTTAGCTGAACAGTATAAGTTAACTCGCTCAGTCATAGTAAATGCTTTAAGAAAACTGGAAAGTGCCGGTGTTATTGATGCCCGCTCTTTGGGTATGAAAGGTACATATATTAAAGTTCTCAATGACTATCTCTATGAAGAACTGGCCCAAGTCTAAAATTAAAATTTCCTTTAGAAAGCTAGGAGAAAATCCTGGCTTTTCATTTTGACAATATATTCTCAATATGAGAAAATTATTATCAAGTTGAAAAATATTAGGGAAAAAGTAGCGTAACCACTCCTTTTTTTCTGGCATGATTTTTGCACGAATTATAAGCAAGTAAATAAAGGAGTGGTAAGAATGCTAAAGAATAGCTTATTAACGATACTCAAGAAAGAAATTAAACCGGCTATTGGGTGTACCGAACCTGTAGCGGTAGCTTTAGGTGCCGCTATAGTTGCCGATTTACTACAAGAACAAGTTACCTTTTTGGAGGTAAAGGTAGATCCTAATATTTATAAAAACGGTATGGGGGTTTATGTACCGGGGACAAAAGAAAAAGGACTTGTTATTGCTGCAGCCTTAGGAGCAATAGGAGGAAAAGCTCACCTGGAATTAGAAGTTTTAAAAGATATTACCGAAACTCACTATCTCCAAGCCCAAAATCTGGTCCAACAGGGACGGGTAAAGGTAAGTTACATTCCCCGACATCAAGGTGTTTTGGTTAATGTAAAAGGCCAATCAAAGAATAATCAGGCCCAGGTAATCATCAGTAAAACCCATACTAATGTTGTTTACAAAGAGTTAAACGGGGAAGTTTTGCTGGATACCACAAAGAGCATAGATGACCAACAGGGTAGCGATTTAAACCTAATAAAGCAACTGACTATTGAACAAATAATTGGGCAAGTAAATAGTTTTCAGGAAAGTGAACTAAGATTTTTAGAAAAAATCAGGACCGTTAATAAACAAATTGCTGAACTGGGTTTAACCAGGCCTATGGGTATGGGGGTAGGTTATCAATGGTATAATCTAATGACCCAAGGCATTATTCCTAAAGATCTTGTAAACCTTTGTAAGGCTTATACCGGGGCGGCTACCGATGCCCGTATGTCCGGCCAGAACCTTCCGGTAATGAGTTGTGCCGGTAGCGGCAACCAAGGCTTAATGGCCTCTTTACCTGTAATTATAACCGGAGAATTTTTAAAGGCTTCCCCGGAAAAATTATACCGGGCTTTAGCCTTAAGTTTTTTAGTTACGATTTATGTTAAAACCCATATAGGCAGGTTATCTGCTATTTGCGGTTGTGCCGTAGCAGCCAGTCTGGGGGCGGGAGCCGGTATCGGTTATTTATGGGAGCTGGACTCGCAAAAAATAAAGGGAATCATTAATAATATTGCCGCAGATATCTCGGGAATGGTTTGTGACGGAGCTAAACCGGGCTGTGCCTTAAAAATGGTTACTGCTATTGACGCCAGTCTGCAAATGGCTTTTTTAGCCAAACAAGGTGTGATCATAGAACCAAAGAGTGGAATTGTAAGCAGTTCTCCGGAAGAAACAATCCGTAATATTGGTTATTTAAGCAACCCCGGAATGTTAGAAACTGATAAAACAATCCTGGAAATAATGGTTCGGGAACAGGAAAAGGAGCAACAAAAACTGGCTTAAAAAAATCCTGTTTGCTAAGTTTCAGGGGTGAAAAAGATGGTAGAATTAGGCTTAAATGCTATAAAAGATACGGTAATCCAGGTGGCTGAGGCTATTGCTACCGTTTTACATGTTGATGTTACAATAATTGACAAGCAAAAACGACGGATAGCAGCCACAGGAAAATACCGGGACAGGGTAGATAAATATATAGCTACAGATTCGATTTTTACCAAAGTTTTGGAAGAAGAAAGCACCTTGTTTTTTACCGATAGGCAGAGTTCCCTGTATTGTGCCGAATGTTCCGCAAAAAAGGATTGTGCCGATTTAGCCCATCTTTGCTGTCCGATTAAAGTAGAAGGGGAAACTGTAGGTCTCATTAGTTTGATTGCTTTTTCCGAGAAACAAAGACAAGTACTGGTGGCTAACCAAGGGAATTACTTAAACTTTTTATTTAAAATGGCTTCTTTATTGGCCAGTAAATTAAAAGAAGAAAGAGCCAGGGAAAAGCTTTCTGTGCAGAAAGAACAGTTAGAAGCCATTATTAATTCGGTTTCGGAAGGTTTGCTGGCTGTCAATGGAACAGGCCGCATCAGCTTTTGCAACAAAAATGCTGCCGATATGTTAGATAAAGAAATGGAGAGTCTTGTAGGAAAAGATATAAAAAAAGTATTACCATCCTTCAACTTAAAACTTCCTAAAAATACTCAAACCATTATGATCCCCCGCCGGGGTGCAAGGGTCTTTATGCTGGTTTCCAGCATACCTATTGTAACGGACGGCCAGAGTAAAGGTGCTGTATTAACTTTAAGGAGTATCAGGGAAGTTTATGAAATGGCGGGACAGGTAAGTTTCAATAATAATAACTTTAGTTTTGATCAAATAATCGGTAAAAGCGAAAAATTAAAACACACTGTAGAAATTGCCCGTAAAGCCGCCTTACAGGATTCCACCATTTTAATACAAGGGGAAAGCGGAACGGGAAAAGAACTTTTTGCCCGGGCTATCCATCAGGAAAGTAGACGAAAGGACAAACCTTTAATCGCCATAAATTGCGGGGCGATTCCGGAAAACCTTTTGGAGAGCGAACTTTTTGGGTATGAAGAAGGAGCTTTTACCGGAACAAGACCTGGCGGTAAGCCGGGTAAACTGGAACTGGCCCATGAAGGTACAGTCTTTCTGGATGAGATAGGAGATATGCCTTTGCCTTTACAAGTTAAATTACTGCGGTTTTTGCAAGACGGCAGGATCGAACCCTTGGGGGGTACCAGAAGCAAACTGGTTAATGTCAGGGTTATCGCTGCTACCAATAAAAACCTGGAAAAACTAATGGAAGAGGGAAAATTTAGAGAGGATTTATACTACCGTCTTAGTGTTGTTCCTCTAGAAATACCTCCTTTAAGAGAGCGCCGGGAAGATATTGACCTTTTAATAGATTACTTTCTCAATAGGTTCAGCCAGCTTTACGAAAGTAAACCTTTTAGTATTTCACCTTCGGCCAGAGAAATTTTTTATAAATATGACTGGCCGGGTAATATCAGAGAACTGGAAAACTCCTTGGAATATGCTGTGAATATGGTTAAAGGCACCTATATTGATGTAGAAGACCTGCCTCCCCGGATTCGAAAACAGTCAACTTCTAAAAAAATAGTTCCAGAAGAAACGGAATTAATTCCTTTAGAGGAAATGGAAAAAAGGCTTTTACAACTGGCTTGGGAGAAATACGGTAGGTATAAAGACGCCACCCTTTTAATAGCTGAACAACTAAAAATCAGTAGAGCCAGCGTTTATCGCAAGTTGAAAAAATATAATATCTCTTGATATATTTGATCTTAAAGCCGCTCAAGTAAAGTATTTTCATTTACTACGGCACGCTCTAGGACATGAAGATTTCTATAAAAGAGGTCATTGCGAAGGAGCGCAAGTGACTGAAGCAATCCCTTAACCTCAACCTTAACCTTCGCCGTAAGGCGAATAATTAGTATCCATTCGTGTCTATTCATGTGCATCCATGTTTAATAAATCTAGCCATAAGTCACTAGTCACTAAACTTGTTGTAATTTTTGTAAAAAGATGGCGTAATTTATAGATTATATGATAATATAGTCTTAAATAACCGAATATTTTTTCTATTTACTTTAGTAGAAAGATTATTTTATAGGTTTTCCTTTTAAAAGGAGGTGTCCCAGATGAGCTTTTTAAGTCATCTGACGGAACTTCTTTTTCCAACACCCCAAATATGTCCCTTATGTAACACTAAACAGGACAAGCTTATGATTTGTGCTTCCTGTTTGGAAAAATTAGAGAAAATTAAAAAAGACTTAAGTCAATGCAGTCGGTGCGGAACTTTTGGTCGTATTGGTTCGTTTTGTGATAATTGCCGGGACTGGCCTCCTTATATGGCGAAAAACTTTGCAGCAGTGCCCTATATAGATGAATATAAGGAGTTGTTACATAAATTTAAATTTAATAAACAGGGTTGGCTTGCACCGGTATTGGTAGAATTGCTGCTAAAAGAGATCCCTCCCGCAAAGTTTGATTTAGTTCTTCCCGTTCCTTTACATATTGTGCGTTTTCGGGAAAGGGGTTTTAACCAGTCCGCCCTTTTAGCCCAACCTCTGGCATGTGGTTTAAATGTTACTTATAGTGATACAATTTTGCAGCGGAAACTCAATACTCCTCACCAAACAGGTCTTAATAGAAAGGATCGCCGGTTAAATTTAGAGGGTGCTTTTCAGGTTGCTAGGATTAACCTAGTTAAGGACAAAAACATCCTCATTGTGGATGATGTTCTTACCACCGGGGCTACCCTTTTGGAATGTGCTAAAGCATTAAGGAATGCCGGCGCCGGAACCATTTACTGCACTACCTGGGCGGCAGGTGTTGTTTAAAATTTCCCCGGCCTGGTTAAATTAATAGATAAAACAACCGGGTTAGGAGGAATAGATAATGGCTA
>ENA-OWPA01002230-OWPA01002230.1-bioreactor-metagenome-genome-assembly--contig:-NODE-2230-length-10140-cov-3.159595_pt1 | contig 10140 bp, 10 predicted proteins | sample MGYA00238139_ERZ651803 | MGnify/ENA primary metagenome ERZ651803 (study PRJEB26909, sample SAMN07631231) | bioreactor metagenome | isolation source: Switchgrass digestor | place: USA: Dartmouth...
CCTAAGACTTGCCGAATTTACTCTTTCCCGTAAAGAACCTAAGTATGTGGAGCGGGCAAAGAAGGTTCAAGCTTTGGAGAAAGAACGGCAAAGCTTTGTGGCCGGGAAACTGGATGTTACTGCCCTATCTCCGGAATTGCGGGGGCTTGGAGAAGTGATTCTCCAGTTGGCGCCTTCCCTTACGGATTTGGAGGATATTCTTGCCAATACCGGTTTAGGTACCGTTATCTATGCGGTTAAACCAGGGGATGGCTCAGCCCGGGAGCAAGCCGCATCCTGTCAGAAAGTATTGGGAGGATGGGCGAATATTGCTCAGGAATACGCTACTAAACGTTATCGGAGCAACTTAATTAACTGGGGAATGCTGCCCTTTACCTTGGATAAAGATTCTGAAGCCTCCTTCCAGGTGGATGATCTGCTCTTTATTCCCGGTATACGGCAAAGTATTATCAATGAAGAAGGAACAGTCACAGGAAAGCTCTTTACCGCTGAGGGAGTTAAAGAAATTAAACTGCAACTCAATCCTCTCACTCAGGATGAGCGGGAAATCATCTTAAAGGGGAGCCTTATTAACTATTACGCTGCCAATTAAACTTACCGGTACTCCTGATTAAGACAAGATGTATTGCAAAGGTTATTACAAAACCTGTAAAAATAAAAAAGAAAACGTTAAAAAGAAGCGTAATAGAAAAAGCGTGCCAAGCATAGTGCCGGTTCCTGCGGGAAACCGGCACTTAGTTTCTATATATATGTTATTTAAAAGTATATGTAATTTAAAAAATATCAAAAATGAGGGTGTATAACTATATATCTGCTGTTATAATGGAGACTGCATTGAGTGTGCAAGTTAATATTTATGGTTGAAGGAGTTAGCGTCTATGAATCAAATCATTCATCATAACTTAGGGGTGGCAGAATTAGTGGACCTCGCTCTTAAACGAGGAGAAGTGTGCAGACTTCCTCCGGAGCACTGCGGGTGAGTACGGGGAAATACACTGGTCGTTCCCCTTTTGATAAATTTATTGTGGATGAGCCTTCAATACATGGCCAAATTGCCTGGGGTCAGATCAATCGCCCTATCTCGCAAGAGTATTTTGCCAAGCTCTATGATGATGTTAAAGCTTATTTGGCCCAAAAGAAAGAATTATTTATTTTTGATGGGTTTGCCGGAGCAGACAAAGAATATCGTCTCGCCATTCGTTTTATAAATGAGTACGCCTGGCAAAATCTTTTTGTGCATCAACTCTTTATTCGGCCCACAAAAGAGGAGCTTAAGAATCATCGGGCACAATTTACCGTCATTGCTGTACCGGATTTTAAAGCGAAGCCCGAAGTTCATGGCACCAACTCGGAAGCCTTTATTATCTGCTCCTTTGAAAAAGGAATTATTCTGATTGGCGGTACCCGATATGCCGGGGAAATGAAAAAATCCATTTTTAGCGTTATGAATTATTACCTGCCTTTTAAAGGTGTTTTACCTATGCATTGTTCGGCCAATATGGGCAAAGATGGGGATGTAGCCTTGTTTTTTGGCTTATCCGGAACAGGCAAGACCACTCTATCCGCCGATCCTGAGCGCCGCCTCATTGGTGATGATGAGCATGGCTGGTCGGATCAGGGAGTCTTTAATTTTGAAGGAGGCTGCTATGCTAAATGCATCAACCTTTCCCAAGAAAAAGAGCCTCAGATTTGGCAGGCCATTCGCTATGGCACAGTTCTGGAAAATGTAGTTTTGGACCCGGAGACTAAGGTTCCTGATTATTCGGATGCTTCCCTGACAGAGAATACCAGGGCCGCCTATCCTCTTGATTATATTGAGGGAGCTGTTATCCCCGGGGTGGGAGGACAGCCAAAAGTAATCGTTTTCCTCACGGCGGATGCCTTTGGCGTATTACCTCCCATTGCCAAACTTAGCAAAGAGCAAGCCATGTATCACTTCCTCTCTGGCTATACTTCCAAGCTGGCCGGGACTGAGCGGGGAATCACCGAACCTCAGGCCACCTTCTCCACCTGTTTTGGGGCGCCTTTCCTTCCTTTGGCTCCCCAAGTCTATGCGGAAATGCTGGGAGAGAGGATTGAAGCCTATGGCACACAAGTTTACCTGGTAAATACAGGCTGGTCCGGAGGACCTTATGGGGTTGGCCAAAGAATCAGTTTACCTTATACACGAGCCATGATTACAGCCGCTCTCAAAGGAAAATTAGAGCAGGCTGAGTTTAGAGAAGAGGCTATTTTTGGCTTCTTAATTCCTAAGCAGGTGGAAGGAGTGCCCAGTGAAGTTTTGGACCCCAGATCCACCTGGCAGGATAAGGAGGCTTATGACCGAAGTGCCAAAGAGTTAGCTAAACGTTTTATAGCTAATTTTGAGCAGTTTGCCGGAGTTCCGGCCTCCATTAAAGGAGCAGGGCCGAAAATATAAAAAGTAAGCCGAAAAGCAGAATAAATAAAGCAGAAAAAGGCAGAAAACTTAAAGCAAATAAAATGACAGGCAAATACCCAGAGTTGGGAATAGAATATGATAATAATTATGTTCTAAGCCCAGGGGTTAGAAGGTGTAACAAATGACTGAGTTGAGAAACCTGGCTAAAAGAAAAGGAAGTTATATATTTATCCTGCTTTTAATCTTTTTTTTATCCTTATTAGGCTGCACAGCTATGGATTATTCATCCCCCCAAAGCCCTGAGCCTAAAATTGAATCTCCGAACATAAATGATCAGAAGACAGTAGAAGAGCAGGCAAAAGAGCTGGTCGTTACTTTTCTCGACGTGGGGCAGGCAGATGCTGCCCTGATTCAGGTTCCCAATGGCACCAATATACTTATTGATGCCGGTAATAATGAAGATGGCAAGTTTTTAACTTCTTATCTTAAAAATGAAGGGATAGAGAAAATTCATATCCTCATAGGCACCCATCCCCATGAAGATCATATTGGCGGTATGGATAATGTTATTGAGGAATTTGCCATCGGCCAGGTAATTATGCCAAAAGTTACGCATACTACGAAGACTTTTGAAGATGTTTTGGTGGCGATTGAGAAAAAAGGGTTAAAGATCAAAGAAGGAAAAGCCGGGGTTAAGTTGGAATTGGGTGAGATGGCTGCGGGATTACCTCCGATTGCAGCAGAAATCATAGCCCCTCAATCCCGTCAGTATGAAGACCTCAATAATTACAGCGTAGTATTGCGTTTGGTATACGGAAGTCAGGCTTTTCTCTTTACAGGGGATGCCGAAGAGCTTTCCGAAAAAGAAATGCTGGCAGCCCAAACCGATTTGCAAGCTCAAGTTTTAAAAGTAGGGCATCACGGCAGCAATTCCTCTACCACACAAGAATTTCTTGCCAAAGTAAAACCCAAGTATGCCATTATTTCCGTAGGCAAGGATAATGACTATGGGCATCCTAAAGAGGCAGTTCTGAAGCGCCTCACCAAAGCAGGCGCTGCTATCTATAGAACAGATGAATTGGGGACAATAAAGGTAATAACTGATGGTACAGTTCTGAAAATCGAAAACCATAAGGAGTAAGATAGGGCTTAAAAGGAGTTTCCTCAGAAAGGAGCAGGCTTATGCAAAAGGTAGGCATAATTGATCGCTTTGAAGGGGAATATGCTGTGGTGGAAAGGGAGGATCAGGGGATGCTCAAGATTCCCCGGTCTGAGTTACCTCATGATGCCCATGAAGGAGATGTTCTGGTGCGCATTGAGGGAGTCCTTAAAGTGGACCCCGCTGAGACGGCTAAAAGACTTGAGAGAATTGCTAAATTAAGTCAAAAATTATGGGAATAAGTGTTCTGGGCGCGCAATCCGAAAAAAGATAAAGTTTTTCACACATTTTTCACATTAATAATGTATAATGGGGATTGAGCAGTTTGTAACTTTGGAGGTAATTATGCAGCCTAGAAAAATTAATATAGACAAACAGTCTTGGGCTAAGTCCTTGCAAAAGCTGCCCTGGAAATCTCCTAAGGTGTTGGGAGGCGCTTTGGCATTGGCTTTAGTCTTAGGTGGCGGAGGCTATTATTATGCTTCTACGGCGCCGGTAGCTTATGTCTTAGTTAATGGTGAGACAGTGGGAGTTGTCGAAAGCTCTGCTCAGGGTGAAGAATTGGTTCAGGAGATTCTCCAGGAAGAAGGGAGCCCTTTTGGTGAAATAGCCAAGACAAAGGATCAAATCGAGTATAAAAGCGCTCGAGTTGAGAATACATATACCCCTATTTCCAAGGAAGAATTAAAGAGTAAGCTTTCCCTCTATATTGATGCTGTAGAATTAAAAATCGCTGATAGTCTTTCCTTTACCTTTGCTGATCAGAAAGATGTAGATGCCCTTTTAAAAGCCTATCAGGAATTGTTTGTTCAAGAAGATGAGAATAACAAGCTGACTTCAGTGACTTTTGAAGAAGAGCTTCAAGTTCAGGACGTGGAGGCCTTGCCGGAGGAAATCACCAGTGTGGAAGAGGCCTTTGCCATTCTCAAAGAAGGTAATGTCCAAAAAGAAGAATACGTCGTGCAAGAAAATGATTCCTGGTGGTTAATTGCTCGGAAGAATGATTTAAAAACCGTAGAAGTGCTGGCAGCCAATCCGGGAACTACAGTGGATACAATTATCCAACCAGGCCAAGTAATCAATATTGAAAAAGTTACCCCGTATTTGACGGTTGTCTTCGAAGGGACTAAAGTGGTAACAGAAACCATACCCTTTGATGTGGTAACTAAAGTTGATAATTCTATGCCCAGCGGTACTTCCAAGGTGACAAAAGCCGGAGCCGATGGGGAAAAGGTGGTCACTTATTCCTATGTCCAAAAGAATGATAAAGTAGTCGCCAAGGAAGTTGTGGATGAAAAGATAACGAAGGAAGCGATTACTCAAGTAGTAACAAGGGGACCGCAAAAAACAGTGACGGTGGCTAATGCTTCCCGTGGTAGCGGCAAGGTTCCGGCCTTGGTCAGACCATATGGAGGATACATCAGTTCCTATTATGGTTATCGCGGCAGAGAATTCCATACAGGTATTGATTATGCCGGATCTACCGGTGATCCTTTTGTGGCAGCCGCTGCCGGAACAGTAATCTCCGCCGGCTGGCAAGGTAACTATGGCTACTGTATCGTGATTGACCATGGTAATGGGGTTCAAACCCGTTATGCTCATGCTTCAAAATTATTGGTGTCAACAGGAAAGACCGTTGCTAAAGGCGAGACCATTGGTCTTGTTGGCTCTACCGGTCGTGCTACAGGACCCCACTTGCATTTCGAGATCATCGTCAATGGCAGCACTGTAAATCCAAGAAACTATGTTAACTAGGCAAATTGCACTGGGGAGGAAATATGACGAAGCAGGAAAGAGTTTTGGCAATGCTTCAGGGGGATAAGGTGGACAAGCTCCCAAAAGGGGAATTCTATATCGAAGACGGCTTGATCTGCAAGCTCCTTGAGCTCACTCCTTCCCCTGATAGACAAATAATAGATTTTGAGACAAAGATTAAAGCTCATGAGTTATTGGGACTTGATGTTCTTGTCTTTATGGCGGATAAAAAGAACCTCAATGATCCCTGGGCAGAGTTAAGGCAATGGCAAGAGGAAAGTGATTTTTTCCTCTTTTCTTTGCTTGATGGACCTTTTCAAAGTGTTAGTCACAGCTATGAGGATTTTACCGACTTTTTAATGGATACCATTAGAGAGAAGGAAAAAATTCAGGAGTTAGTAAAGCAAGGGGCTGAGAGAAGTTTAGAGCTTGGGAAAAAAGCTATAGAGGCCGGAGCTCATGGTCTTATGATTGCTGATGATATAGCTTATAATCGTGGCTTGTATATTTCCCCTGCAATGATGAGGGAAATCTTTTTCCCCGCTCTTGCTGAGCTAATTTGCCAACTGTCCAAAATCGCCCAGGAGAGCAGAGGAAAAGAACTGCCGTTTTTCTTTCACTCCGATGGGGATATTCAATTAGTTCTTGGGGATTTAAAAGAAATGGGTTTTAAAGGTATCCATTCTTTAGAGCCTGTGATGGATCTGACCAAGGTGCGGGAGATCGTGGGGCAGGAAATTTGCTTGATGGGAGGATATAGTCTCAGTTGGTTTGAAACCGGGGGAGTGGCTAAGGCCAATGAGCTACTGGCAAAAACCCTCCCGGGACGTTATATTTTCGGCAGTGCGGCGGGAATACTGGATTCCACACTTTCCCCCAAGGCTCTTCTGGAAGTCTACAATTATATAGACGCACTTGAAGTGGATAAACTTGCACACAGATGATAAATTGTTGCAAATATTAAGGGCTGACGCTGGATTTTAATCTGGTCGTCAGCCCTTTAGGTTTCACCTTTAATGTGCTTTCTAAAACTTTCACATATTGGTTTCAATTTTTTCACCTGGAATTTTGAAGTTTGCACAAGTTATCAAGAACTTTATCCAATACCTTCATACAGACGGTCAAATCCTCCGAACTGATTCCCTGGGTGATTTCAGCGTTTACTTTTTGGCCTAAAGCCATAAGAGGATCCCGAAGGCTCTTGCCTTTCTCGGTTAAAAAGATGAGATTGGTTCGGCGATCGTGGGGATGTTGGGTTCTGACTACTAGGTTATGCTTCTCCATGGTATTAATAATTCGCGAAACGCTGGGTTCATCTTTGCCTGTGCATTGAGCTAAGCTGTTTTGGGTCTGCCCGTCTTCCCGCCAGAGATATAAAAGCAATCTCCATTGTTCTGTGGTTACATCGTAGTTGTTTGACTTGAAATGATAGGCTAACCGTTGGGTCATCAGTCGAGCGGACTTGTTTACTTTGTGTCCAAATGATGTTCTGGTATATTCTTCGAATGTTGGCATAAATATTACCTCGCCATATTGATTTTTTATTTATATATTACCTGCTTTTTGTTGCATGAGCAAGTATTTCTTGTTAAAATTTTGTTAAAATTTAATATAATATTTTTAAATAAAGCGAATATTAATGCTTTATGGTAAATAAACTTTAAATCTGAAGTGAAAATAGTTATCAATTGGTTCGTTTGGATAAATTTCAGAAAAATATGTATCGTTCTGTTACAGATGTTTTGTAAAATAAGAATTACAGAATATTTGTTGACTTAATAAACGAATAAAAAGAATATTTAACAATAAAATTGATGATTAAAATTAAGTAAAATGCAAAATTATTAAATTTCATAAAAGCCATACTGCAATAAGTAAAATTTATAATTATACATGAAACAATATAAATAGTAATAATGAAAAGTAGCACAATCACAAAATGATAAATAAACTTTAAGCAGTAAAATGTAACAAAAGAGTAGCAAAGTAGTAAAAAATCGGTTAATTTAAAAACATGATTTAGAGAATGGAAAAAATAAAAGCAGATAGCTTATGGCTATCTGCCTTGGTAAACTATTTTATTACCAGTTGCTGCGTTTGCGTGAGCTGTAGCAGTCGCGGCAATACACGGGTTTGTCACCGGTTGGTTGGAATGGAACGGTAGTCTCTACGCCACAGGAAGAACAAGTAGCTGGGTACATTTCCCGTTGCGGACGAGAGTATCCGCCTTGGTTACGATTGTTTTGTGCTTTTCTGGCAGCACGGCAGGATGGGCAACGGCCAGGCTCGTTAGTAAACCCTTTTTCTGCATAGAATTCTTGCTCTGAAGCAGAAAAAACGAATTCTGCTGAGCACTCTTTACAAGTCAAAACTTTGTCGGCAAACATTAAAAAACCTCCACGATTTTAATCTACCCGTTGTATGGGAAGCGCCCTTACTCCCCAAAGCCACAGGCAATCGAGAAGGTATCATCCACAAAACTAACGGTTAATCTATTATAACTAATCTTTGCTAAATAGTCAATAGCTGTAAATTTAAAAAGATATTATTCCTACTGTCACCATTTTGGCAATGTTAGGTGACAATCATTTCGAAAAATGATATAATTTTATTGTTGCGATATGGCTGCATCCATTAATAGCCAGTTAAATCCTTTATTTATAAACAATACCATTTTTTTCTATTATATTTGAAGAAGGTGCAGAGTTTGGTAGACTTGGGTCAGTATATTTCTGCTCAACGAGCAGCGCGCAAAATATCTATGCGCAAACTTGCGCAATTGGCTCATCTCAGCCATACAGAAATCTATCGCTTAGAAAATGGGGAAAGGAAACATCCTTCTCCCTGTGTTCTTAAATCCATCGCTCTTGCCCTTAACTTGAATTACAACGAACTGTTGAAGCTGGCAGGGTATATTGATGAAAATGTTTCTTATAATAGTAAGATGCAAATAGATTGTAGTGATTTAACTCCGGAAGAGCTGGAGGAGGTGGAAAAATTTATTGAATACCTTCGCTATAGGCGTAATTGTAAACAATACGGCATAGAAGAAAGGGCGGGGAAGTTTATTTGAATGTACTTATAGAAAAATTAAAAGAAGTCTTAATATCCGTCGGACCGGTTGTTGTTCTTGTGTTGTTGCTTAATATTACGATAACGCCGATGGAGCCTATTCTTTTGGGGCGATTTTTGTTAGGGGCTCTGCTTATTGTCTTTGGTTTATCCATTTTCCTCTTTGGAGTTGACATAGGTGTTTCAAAGGTTGGTACCCTCATGGGAGGTACTTTGGCCAAAAGCAATAAGCTGTGGATCGTTGTGGTGGCCGGTTTAGCCTTGGGTTTCTTTATTTCCATAGCCGAACCAGATTTGCATATTTTGGCCGGGCAAGTTGATCTGGTTACTTCCGGCGTAATATCCAAATTAAGTATTGTCGTAGTAGTTTCCATTGGTATCGCTGCTATGCTCACCACCGGTTTAGTGCGCATAATTTATAATGTTCCTTTGTATAAATTGCTGACAGTTCTATATCTAATCATTTTTGGCTTAGGGATATTTACTTCACCGGAATTTTTAGCGATCTCTTTTGATTCTTCCGGAGCCACTACGGGAGCTTTGACCGTACCTTTTATGTTGGCCTTGGCTTTAGGGGTGTCATCCCTGAAGAAAGACGGCAAAGCTTCGGAAAAAGACAGTTTCGGTCTGGTTGGGGTAACATCGACAGGAGCCATCATGGCTGTCATGCTTATGTGCATTATCTCGCGGCAGGACAAGATTACCGGGAGTCTTGAGGAATCCATGAATTCCACAACTTCCCTTCTGGGACCATTCTTTGAAGTTATTCCGCAAATGGCTTATGAGATTTTATTGGCTTTGTCCCCTATCGTCGTGCTTTTCCTGATTTTTCAAAAGTTATCTTTTAAACTGTCACGAAAAGCTTATCGGAAAGTTTTAAAAGGTTTAGCCTATACCTTTATTGGTTTGGTTTTGTTCCTGACGGGAGTCAATGCCGGTTTTATGGAGGTTGGAAGTAAGATTGGCTACACATTAGCCACTTTAGATAATAATATAATTATCATAGCCATTGGTTTTATTTTAGGTCTGGTGGTGATTTTAGCGGAACCTGCAGTTTATGTCTTGACACATCAGATAGAAGATGTTACAAGTGGTTATGTAAAGAGGCCTGTAGTTTTAGTTGCACTTTCTATCGGAGTAGCCTTTGCCGTCTCATTATCCATGGTGCGCATCATAATACCGGGACTACAACTGTGGCATTTCCTTTTGCCTGCTTATGTGGTCTCTATACTGATGATGTATTTCGCGCCCAAACTATTTGTAGGGATGGCTTTTGACGCAGGGGGTGTTGCTTCTGGACCAATGACGGCTACCTTTGTTTTGGCTTTTGCGCAAGGTGTAGCTGAAGCCGTCGAGGGAGCAGATGTTATGGTGGATGGTTTCGGGGTAATCGCTATGGTGGCAACCACCCCCATCATCGCCTTACAGGTTTTAGGTTTGCTCTATAAGATAAAATCGGTAAAGGAAGGATTAAAAGAAGATGATATTTAATCCTGAGGGTAAAGAGTTTGAATTAATTTGCTATGTAGTGAATTTCGGCACCGGTAGCAAAGTAATCAAACTTGCTAAACAGAATGGTATTCCGGGAGGAACGATTTTCTTAGGCAGAGGCACTGTCAACAATCCGATTTTAAAGCTTTTGGATTTGGCAGATGTGCGTAAGGAAATTGTTGTGATGATTGCAGAGAAAAATACGGCTGAAAGGGCAATTGCAGTGATCAATGAAAAATTAGCGCTGCATAAGCCTAATCATGGTATTGCATATACAAGCTCA
>ENA-OWPA01002231-OWPA01002231.1-bioreactor-metagenome-genome-assembly--contig:-NODE-2231-length-10139-cov-3.274200_pt1 | contig 10139 bp, 11 predicted proteins | sample MGYA00238139_ERZ651803 | MGnify/ENA primary metagenome ERZ651803 (study PRJEB26909, sample SAMN07631231) | bioreactor metagenome | isolation source: Switchgrass digestor | place: USA: Dartmouth...
CCTTTAATATTATATCTGCAACCTCATCAGGCTTTTCTGATACTATGACCACATTCTTCTTTATATTAAATCCAGTTTGCACTTTATCCAATACGGTATATCCAACGTACATGGCTATTAGTGTATACATAGCTGATTTATATCCAAATAGAAGTCCCGAAAGGGAAACTATTACAGTATTGGCCATCAAAAGACCTGAGCCAATATTTATATTTAGCTTCTTCTTAAGTATTGCAGCTACTATATCAAATCCTCCTTGATTTAGTCTATTCCTGAACATAAGTCCCATTCCAATTCCGTTGATTACTCCTCCAAATATTGAAGCCAGTAATATATCATCTACAACAAAGTAATTTCCTAAATTAGTGGTAAAAGTAAGTATTGAAGAATAAGCCAACATGGATATAAAACCAAAGAATGCAAATTCTCTGTCGACCAATTTAGACCCAATGATGAATATGGGAATATTTAATATAAATACGGATATACCAGCAGGTATGCCAGTTAAATACTGAATTATGATGCTTATTCCACCTACTCCACCGCTTAAAAGCTTATTTGGTATGAAGAATACGTTAAAGGCTATGGAACATAAGAAATTGCCTACTACGATTACTATTAATTTAGTTATGAGTTCTCTTTTGCTAAATTTCCCCAATAATTTGTCCATTTCCATCTTCCCTTTTCTAATTTATAATTGATATTATTATACAGTATTAATATATTATCACTTTTTTATGAACATGTGTACACATATTTTGCTTAACCTACCAAAATAATATATTCTTGCCCTAAAAAGAGCAAGAATGAATATATCACTAATCTCTATAAGCATTTTCCTTCTTCTCAAATATTTTTTTAAACATAAGGGAAACTGCAAACAAAAGTATTACCAATACTATAGATATATAAAAGCCTTTACTGCCAATATCACTAGCCTTATCACCCAAGTTGGTATAGACTATAATCCCCGGCAGAGAACCTATTACCGTAGCCAAGCAAAAATCCATAAGCTTCATATCTGTAAGCCCTGCGCTGTAGCTTACTACTTTAAAGGGAAATAAGGGAATTAACCTCATAATCAATATGAGGAAGAATCCACTATATCCCTTATACTTTTCAAATACGGCTATATCCTTCTTTACTATCTTTCTCACAACCTTACTGCCAAATACTCTGGATATTAAAAATGCTATAACTCCTCCTATCAACGAACCTATGGATGTCAAAATCGTCCCCTTAAAAAGACCAAATAACATGCCTCCTGCAATCACCAAAACTGAATCAGGAAACAAAAGCAAAGGCAGTAAGGAGAGAAGCACCACATATATTAAGGGCGCAAGAATTCCCTTTCCTTCTATAAAATCCCTTATCTCCTCAGGTCCATAGCCTTTGAGAAAGTTGTATTTATTTAGCAAAACCACAGCTATAACTATTAAAACAGCCAATGCTATCCACTTTATTAATTGTTTTTTATCCTTCATATTTCTCATCCTCTTATCTCGTTTTCTTACCTATATATTTTCCCCTATACCTATTAACCCACTTCTTAAATGTGGGGTTGTTTTCCTGCTTCATGTTTTCAAAATCATCATTAAACAACACATCCAATAGATGGAAAGATTTTTTTCCTCCCCTTCTCATGGACTCTACACATTCCTGACAGTAGGTGATTATATACTCAGTATCTGCCTCCTTAGCCCTTCTTTTAGTGTGCTTATAGGCTATATGGCTTTGAGTAACTCCAACCATAGCTCCAGAACCACAGCAAAGAGTTCTCTCTCTGTTAAATTTCATCTCTCTTACATCTATGCCTAATTCAGATATTATCTTTCTAACTGAATCCTGTATAACAGATTCATCCCTAGTAGGGCAGGGATCGTGCAGAGTAACATCATAGCTTAGCCTTTTGCCTATCCCCTTTTTCTCTTGAGGTATGCCTACAGTAGCTAATACTTCCCACAGGGATATGACCTTAACCTTACTGCTTTGGGATAGGGTCACAAAACAGTTTTGACAAGCTGTAACTACCTTCTTTACCCCTCTATTTTCAAACTCTCTTTCAAGTTTTGAAAAATACTCATTAAACTTTTTCTCCTTTCCCAAAAACCTAGTAGGCTTCCCGCAGCATTTATTATATATGCCCATACCTGGAATCTTCTCCCTAAGATAAACATAAGTGTTTTCAACTACTTTAGGACTATAAGACATAAGAGCACATCCCGGAAAGAAAACCCATTGAGATTGGATATTCTCCACATCTGTAGAAAACAATTTTAAAAAGCTAAGCCTTTGATGCATGTCCACTGAGAATGTATTTAAATCCTTAGGCAATTTCCCACCTGTTTGGTCCACTACATCCCTTCTGAGTTCCAAAAAAAGGTTTTTTAAATCCACACCTTTAGGGCACACCTCAGTACAGTAGCCACACAGCATACATGAATAGGGCAGTTTATAGTCAAAGGTTTTGTTCTCTTTAAGCTCCTTTAACAGCTCCTTTGGTGAACTGCAGAATTCTTCAAGCATTGGACATCCCTTCATACAGGCTTTGCAGCCAATGCACTTTTGCTCCTTCTCTATTATATCCATAGTTTTTTGGCTTATCTTCATATTTAACACCTTTCATCTATAAAATATGTTACTTCGTTAAAGGCCATATAGTAAAGTTCGAGCCTCAAAGCTATAAGATTTGTGAAGTATCACAGCTTTTCGCAATCGGCTCTCACATTTCTATTTGTCTTTTTGCTGAAGTTTAGAAAATTGCATAATATATAAAGCCAAGCCCTCCGTTTCCGAAATTTGGAAAGCATCACCACTCGGAAAATCGATTTGCAAAACCGCTTACGCTTTCAGTTGCAAATCTTTTGATTTTCCTTCGTGGGATGCTTTCAACAAATTTCTACAAAGTCGGGCTTTATGCTTTATATATTATGCTTCTAGCTACAGTGAAACCCATATTAACAAAAGCATGAGCCGACTATTTTCCCTTCACATATCTTGGAATCTTGGACTCGTCTTTTGCTATATGCCTTGAAAAAACAGAATATAATACTCCACCTACAAAAAAGGATTGCTTCTTCTGAAACAATCCTTATTTACCATTATCAAACCTATTTTGCCTATCAGTCCATATCTTCTTTATCAAGAACACCAATATGCTAAGAGAAAAGAGTATCAAAAGGCCTGTAACGAACTTCTTAACTCCTCCTGTTAACATACCTCCCACGTAGGAATATACAATAGTTGCTGGAAGCTGTCCTACCCCTGTAGCCCAGAAAAAGGACCACAAGTTCATGGAAGTAAGTCCTGCAGCATAGCTTACTATATCAAAGGACATGAAGGGCAAAAGCCTTGCTATTAATATGGCATATTTACCGTATCTATCAAAGAACCTGTCCACTTCTTCAAGAGCAAACTTGCTTGTCAGCTTTTCAACAGCACCTCTTCCATATATTCTGGCTATGTAGAAACACAACACTGCTCCCACCATAGCTGAACTCCATGAAAGAATTGCTCCTTTAACCCATCCAAATAAAGCTGCATTGGCAAAGGTTATTAGAAATGCAGGAAGCGGTGCAACAAGGGATTGGAACACCATAAGCAGAAAAGAAACTATTGGTGCCCAAATCCCAAAGGAAAGTATATATCCCTTTATGGCTTCCACATCTAACAGCCTAAATAAGAATATTATTCTATTTATGGTAACCTTAACGGGATTTACAAATAAATATATGCAAACTAAAGCTACAAGTATTCCTATTTTTATCCAAGTGGATTTCTTCATGGTTTTCATCTTGCTAAATAGCTCTTTCAAAGCACAAACACCCTTTATATTGTTTATTTTTCAACTTCTAAATTCTCATTTGCTGACCAAACATAGAAACTTGCATCATAATTTCTTGCATTATATCCCATCATATCTAGTACTATTTGCATATGAGCAGAGCGGATACCAGCTGTACAATAAGTTACTATTTCATCATCCTTATCTATTCCATTGCTATCAAGGATAGCTTTAATTTCTTTTGCAGTCTTTAGTGTGCCATCCTTGTTTAAAAATTCATTAAATGGAATATTTATAGCTCCTGGTATATGACCTCCTCTTGCTTCACCATAATTTTGAGCCCCTTCATATTCATCCTTGCCTCTTGAATCTATTACTACCAATTCTCCTAATCTATTTGCCAATTCTTCCGTTTCAATATTTGAATCATCGCTTAATTTTGTTATATTGACTTCTGTTGGAGTTGGCTCTACAGCTTCTTTGGACACTTCATATCCTTTAGATGTCCAATACTCAAATCCTCCATCTAACATCTTCGCATTTTCAAATCCTGCTCTTTTTAGCATCCAAACTATTCTTCCATCTTCTCCCCAACCACCATCAGTTGCTGTATATACTACTATTTCTTTATCAGGAGATATACCAAATTCGGATAGCTTTTTGGATAGTTCTTCAGCCTTTAAAACAGTTCCCCAGTTAGGATTATCTGCTGGAGTTCCTGACATATCAGCAAAGTTTTGCCACATAACAGCTATTGCCCCTGGTATATGTCCCTTATTATAAGCATCTGCTCCTCTAGCATCTAGTATAAGTAAGTTTTCATTGTCTAAATTTTCATTTAGCCAATCAGCATCAACTATGTAACTAGTGTCAACAAATTCCACTGATTCCTCTGTTGGTTCTTGCTTTTCAGTTTCCCCAGCAGAGGTATTATCTGAGTTATTTGAGCATCCGCTAACTACTAATGATAGTGTTAATATCAATGCAAGTATAAACGCAAATCTTTTCACTTTTCCCATCTCCTTTATACTTATGTTTAGTAACTTTCGACATAAGTTTAACACATATTGTCCCTTTAATAAAATCGATAATATCTATGGTAAAAACGGTATCAATAAAATTTATAAATATTCCCTAAGCAACATCTTCATAAAGTCCATGTCAAGATACTTCTTAATGGTATTGAAAGTATCCATGTTCTTTATAGCCTTATCAGGTTTATGGTATTCCACATAAGCATAAGCACACCAGGATAAGGCCCTTAAATAAAGGTAGGGAGTATACAAGTATACCCTTTCTCTTATGTCCTTATCATCCCCTTTGAGGTTTCCCACGTAGGTTTTGAAAAACATCTCCCTTTCCTCTTTACTCAACACATAATCAGTTTTCCAAAGGGTTGTAGTAGGAGATAAGAATTGAGTTAAATCCTGACAAGGATCGCTTATGACTGGCTTTTCCCAATCTATTAGATAGCTTTTATCCCCTATTATGAAATTGTGGGAATTGACTTCCGTGTTGTTTATAACATGCCACTTGTTTTCTATGAAATACTTTTCCTTATGCTTATTCTTTTCCGCCCAGTTTAAAAACTCATAGAAGAAATCCTTCAATTCCTTTGAAACCAAGTCAGAATTGAAAAAATCCTTTAAAAGCCTGCTGCTCTCCTTAATTCTCTCTGTAAACACATTTTCTTCTATTACAAAAGTCTGTTTATCCTCTTTAGTTAGCTCTAAAGAGTGTATATTAGCAAATATCCTAGCAGCCTTGTCCAAATCCCTTCCATAGTCCAAGGGTCTGCCTTCTAAATACTCCATTATAAGTATTCCGTAATCGAAGAAGCTTTTAGTATCATCCACATAAAAAACCTTAGGAGTAACGCCGCTTCTCTCTAAGGACTTTAGGGCATTGTATTCATACCTAATCTGATTATCTAGTTCCAACTGGCTTCCAGTGTTTATTCTAAATACATATATACTGCTATCCTCAATCAAGAAGTTTATATTATATTCCCCTTGAGCAAGAAAGCTCACCTTTGGATTATTGGATAAACTTAACAGTTCCTTTATCTGGCTTCTCTTCAAATATTCATTAATTTGAATTTTTAAGCTGTCTATTAGCATTTTCCTCTTCACCCCAGATTTCCTTTAAGTAGTCAACAGTATTTTTAGGAATCCAATTGGATAGCTCTCCCCTTTTAACTTTATCCATTAAAGCAGATACATCCTCAGCTGTATCTATATCCATATGCTTAGGAGCAAGCCCAACACTTAATCCTAAATCGTTGGCTATGAACATGGTGCTTTCAAATACTGATTTTTTGCCCCATTTTAAGTCTCTAGTAAATATATCCCTATACATCCTTTTCATGCCTATAAGATAGTATCCTCCATCATGGGTAGGCCCTAAACATATGTCATGGTTATCCAGCAGACTAAAAGCCTCGTATATATCACTGGGCCCTATGGCTGGAATATCTGACCCTATTAGCACTACCTTCTCATAGCCCTTACTTAATACAAAGTCTATGGCATTGGCCATCCTCTCCCCTAAGTCTTCCCCTTCCTGAGGAAAAGCCTCTATGTAATCTGGCATCATATCCTTTAGAAGGTGCAATGCACCATCAGGAGTATAGGATAGGAATAGGTGTACATCTTCTTTTATAACATCAAATAGGCTGAATAAATCCTTAAGAAAGCACTTATGCAGCCTTGCACATTCCTCTCCACTTAACACGTTCATAAGCCTAGTCTTGGTCTTTCCTGGTATGGGAATTCTACTCATTAGTATGAGTGCTTTCATCATCTAGCCTCCCTGTACATTTTATTCAGCTTAGAAGGAGAAACCCCCAGCAAATACAGTATCTTTATCTTATGCATGAGCATCAAAGTCTTAAAGGGGCCTCCTTCTTTAAACCTCCTAGCTGAAGTGCCTATTTTAGTATCCAGCAACTTCAGCTTTCCCTTTTTCACAAGCCTTCTGGAAAAATCCCAATCCTCCATTAGCTCCATTTCCTTATATCCTCCCAGCTCATGAAATACATCTCTTCTTATGAATATGGCCTGATCGCCAAAGAAAAGCCCCAAATACTTAGCCCTCCAGTTGGAAGTTGTGGAGACAAACCTCATAAATCTAGTATCCAAATCATAAAAATATATGGAAAATCCCCCTCCTACATACCCTTCTTCTATAGCCTTTTCTATGGCTTTAAGGGAATTTTCGGAAACTACAGAATCAGAATGGACAAACCAGAGTATATCTCCTTTTGAATGTTTAGCTCCTTCATTCATTTGAAAAGCCCTTCCTTTTTTACTCTTTATGACTTTGCAGTATTTAGATGAAATATTTACCGTATTATCTATGCTTCCTCCATCTACAACAATTATCTCCTTATCACCTTTTAGACTAGTGAGCTTTTTTAGAGTATCCTCTATGGTTTTCTCCTCATTTAATACTGGAAGTATGATTGAAATCATAACTACACCCCTAAGTCATCAAAGAATACCAATTGTTCAAAATCTATTTTAATCCCAACTTTATCCCCCACATTGAATAACCTATTAGGTTTAGAAATACACTTAAGTTCCGTTCCATTGACCACAACCGTATAATACACCCTGTCTCCTGCGTACTTTCTCATCTTGACTGTGCCTGATATATGGTGAATATCCTCTATACTAACCAGCTCTACATTTTCTGGATTTATCATGGCCTTTACAGGACCTTCCTTCTTTTCATTTGTATCCAAAGCTATTAAATCTGAAATGAATTTTCCCTTTTCAATACGACCTCTAATGTAATTTCTCCTGCCGAAGAAATCTGCCACTTTCTCATCTACTGGGTTTTCATAGAGCTTTATAGGTTCTCCATACTGCTTAATAGTCCCATCTAGCATTAGAGCAATTTTATCAGACATCATTAAGGCTTCTTCCTTATCGTGAGTTACCAATATGGTTGTAATATTCAACTTCCTCTGTATTTCAACTACAAAGTCCCTCATGGACTCCCTAAGGCCAGTATCCAAGTTGGAAAAAGGCTCATCAAGAAGCAGAACCTTAGGTTCAATGGCTAAAGCTCTAGCTAAAGCAACCCTCTGTTTTTGTCCTCCTGAAAGCTCATCAGGATATTTCTCCTCATAGCCTTCCATTTGGACTAATTTGAGCATTTCCTCTACCTTATCCTTTCTCTTTCTCTTGTCCACCTTTGCCATCTTAAGGCCAAACTCCACATTTTCGTATACGTTTAAATGGGGAAAGAGTAGATACTCCTGAAATACTATTACAGCACCTCTCTTTTCTACTGGTATACTTAAAACAGAACTGTTATCAAACAATACATCTCCAGAATCAGGCTCAATTAAACCTGCTATTATCTTTAAAGTAGTGGTCTTTCCACATCCGGAAGGTCCAAGAAGGGATATGAGCTTTCCTTCTTCTATATCCAAATTTACATCCTTAAGCACCATCTTATCTTGAAATCTCTTTTTTATGTTTTCCAATCTTATATGTGGCACATATATCCCTCCTGCCTGTTATATATAAAAATAGTCTCCTCTTTTGTAGTACTTTTTCAAAAGCCTATCCATAAGCCTTAAGCATATTAAAGACGCAACAATGAATACAATGCTGTATACAGAAGCTATCATCCTATCTCCGCTCTGCACAAAGGGAAACATGACCATAGGATAGGTGATGATCTTTCCTCCTCCAATGAGAAAGGTCAAAAAATACTGGCTAAAGGATACTGTAAACACTAAACTTGCTGCTGAAATGATTCCTGGAGATATAATGGGCAAGGTTACATATATGAAGTTCTTAAGTGGATTTGCCCCTAAGACCTTCCCTTGAATTTGAAACTTATCTCCCACCGTCTCAAATACGTTCTTCAGTATCCTAACGCTGTAGGGTATACAGGGAATTAAATGAACCAGCACAACTCCAAAGAAAGTATTTGCAAGCCTTAACTTTATGAACAGCTGATGGATTCCCATAGCCACAGCAACCGGTGATACTATTAAAGGTGCAAGTATCAATACTTCCACCAGTTTCTTTCCCTTAAAGTCATATAAAGCTAAAGCCTTAGAAGCTGGTATTGTTATTAACAGGGTAATAAAAGTAACGGTTAAGGACAATAAAATGCTATAAATTAGAGTACTTATGGAATTACTAGTTGGGCTAAAAAAATACTCCCAACCTCTTATCCCAAACTCCCTTGGAAATACCAAAGGCCAAGGCCAGTTGTTAGCAAAACTCCAGACTATTATGATTAAAATGGGAACTAGCAGCAATAAAGCAGCTGAATAGGCTATTATCTTAAATATAATCGATCTATTTCTATTCATTGAAATCACCTGTATATTTTGAAATCCACTTAAAAGCCTTAAAATACATCCAAACCAAAATGATGGATATAAAGGTTACTATCATGTTGATTACCATAGCATAAGGCCTGTTTTTAAAATCGGGATTTATATATTCCACATAGGCTTTTACAGGCAGTGTCTTAGGGCTAGTAGGCCCTAAAAGGAAAGGAACTTCATAAGCCCCAAAGGAAAATGCAAATATTATTATAAAGGCTGAAAATATGGAAGGCAGTATAAGTGGCAAAATAACATGTAAAAACACCTGCCTTCTATTGGCTCCTAAGTTCAAGGCTACATCTGTTAATCTTTCATTTATATTATCCAATACTGTATAGACTACCATGGCCACAAAGGGTATTTCCTTCCACAAGTAGGTGATAATTATGCCCATTCCCTTCCTATCATATATCAAGGAAGGGAAATAGGATGGGTCCTCAAGGAACCCTACAGCATATAAAAGCCTTGGAAGTATGCCGCTTTGAGATAGCGTATTGTATACCATTATAACTGCCACCACATGGGGTATTGATATGGGAATCATAAATATTATATCTGCTAGCCTGCCTTTCCCCTGACTTTCAACGATGCAATAGGCAAGTAGCACTCCCAACACTACTGCAATAAGAGAGGAAATAATAGATATATACAGGCTAAATCCTAAGGAAGAAATAAAATCCTTGCTCCTTAAGACCTCCCTGTAATAATTCAATGTAATCTCCGTTAATCCTACAGCTTTAAAATATCCAAGGCTCTGCAATAATCCCATTATGAGTCCCAATATGAATATGCCTATTATGATAACCATAACAGGCATAATCATCAAATAGGGTTTAAATCTGTTCTCCAATTCTACTCACTCTCTCCAGGTACATTTTCCATCCAAATCTTCTCAATTATTGGAACTAGATCTGCTGGCATCTCAGGAATTCTGTGTTCCATTAGCTCATTTTGAGGTAATGTTGCTTCTCCTAGCTTAACGGAATCAAATAGCGCTTT
>ENA-OWPA01002232-OWPA01002232.1-bioreactor-metagenome-genome-assembly--contig:-NODE-2232-length-10133-cov-3.776551_pt1 | contig 10133 bp, 9 predicted proteins | sample MGYA00238139_ERZ651803 | MGnify/ENA primary metagenome ERZ651803 (study PRJEB26909, sample SAMN07631231) | bioreactor metagenome | isolation source: Switchgrass digestor | place: USA: Dartmouth...
AATAAAATAGGAGTTAATAATGTGATGACCGCATATAACACTGACCAAGCAAAGCAGCTGTTGCTTGAAAGAGGTGCGGATATAGTTATTTGTGATATTGAAATGCCTAAGGGATCAGGCCTGGAACTTCTGGAATGGTATCGTGAACAGGAGATGGATGGAGAGTTCTTGATACTTACTTGTCATGAACGCTTTGATTACGCCCTTAAAGCTGTGAAACTCAGAGCTTCTGAATACCTGCTCAAACCTTTCAACGTCAATGAAATGGAAGTTACACTTGAGAAGTTGATAAATGAACTAAAGCGGAAAAGACAGCCTGAAAATGTTTTAATTAACGAAAAAGATGAAAATGTATCCAACAATGAGGAAGAAGTAAAAAAAGAATTTTCTGATTTTAATAAAGCTATCTTTGATTTAGGCAAGTTGGAACAATTTTTACAGGAACATAATAAGCTTGCCCTACTGGGTTATATAAAACAATGTATTAATGAAAGAATGTATAACCAACGTATTGACAAACAATTTCTTAAGAAAATGCGTAATGAGTTACTACAATCAGTATATACATATTTGGGTAAAAAGGATATATCGATAAGTGAACTTCCTTCAAGTGAATTGCTTAACAACCTGGAGGAAAAAGCTGTGTTGTCTGTGACAGATTTCATTAGATGGGCCAACATTTTAACAGAGAGCATATTTATGTATGAAGAAGAAGAGAGGAAAAAATGCCGGTTAAGTGATAAGATTGACCGATTTATTGAACAGCATTACGCCGAGGATATCGGGAGAAAAAAAATAGCCTCAAAATTTTATCTTTCGCCTGAATATGTTTCAAAGGTATATAAAAAAGAAAAAGGTATAAACCTCAACGATGCTATAGCAAAATACAGAATAACTCAGGCAATGATTTTGTTAGAGCGTGGAGAACATGTAAGCGATGTGGCAATGAAAGTAGGATTTAAAAATTTCACATATTTTTCAACAATATTCAAAAAATATACCGGTTTTACACCACATCAGTATAAAAAATATGAAAAAAGATGACCTGGTTGCAGGTCATCTTTTTTTTAAAAAAATAAATCTTTTTTTTTAAAGAAATGAAAAGAGGAAGAAGATAAAATTAAAATGACAAATAAAAAGGGGGTATATTTATGAAAAAAATTATTGTATTTTTGCTTACAATAGCTATGATGATGAGCATCGCTGCCTGCGGTAACACATCTGGATCAACTACCACGTCTGATAGTAATTCTGCTACAAATGGTTATAAGCAAGTTACAATTGCCTATGCAACATTCAACAATATCCCTGATGAAGATGCCCTTGATGACGTTGAGGAAGCCATCAACGTTATCACTAGAGAGAAGATTGGTGCTGAGATTACCCTTATGCCAATTTCCATCTCCGAATATTCCAGCAAGGTACAACTTGCTCTGCAGGGTAGTGAAAAGATCGATATTTTTGAGACGCTCGGGGATCTTAATAATTATATATCCAATAACATGGCACTAGATATTACCGATATGATCGATAAATATGCGAAAGAAGCCAAGGACGTCGTTGGAGAAGACTGGCTTGCGGCTTGCACAAGCAATGGTAAGCTTTATGGAATACCAACAATGAAGCCGATTGCCCTTACCCCTATGGTTGTTTACAGAAAAGACATCGCTGACGAGTTAGGTATTGATATGTCTGCCGTAAATAGCATTTATGATCTTACTCCGATTCTCAAGAAAGTGAAGGAAGCATATCCCAACATGATCCCTGTGTGTGCGGTTCAAACCGGAGAAATTGGTGTTTCGATGAATTATGGTGAAGTCGACTTTCTCGGTGATGACAGATACTCGCCGGTCGGTGTTTTGATGGGCGATAGTTATGAAGTTGTTGACCTTTATTCTACCGATACCTTTTACAATCTCTGCAAACTTGTTAGAAGTTGGTACCTCGATGGTCTTGTGATGAAGGATGCGGCCACCACTACCAGCATGGCACAGGAATCTATGTCTTCCGGAAATTACTTCTGCTTCATAGCAGGCTATAGTTATCCTGAAGAAGATACTGCCGCTTCACTTGAGGCACAGTGCGGAGGCTATGATTTGGGTGCAAAGATCATAGGTGATGCATATCTTAGCACAAGTGACATTAATGCTCTGACTTGGTGTATTTCATCCACATCAGATGTTCCTGAAGCCGCTCTAAGTTTTCTGAATTTAACATTCACAGATGAAGATATTATTAACCTTGTGATTTATGGCATTGAAGGTAGGGACTACGTTAAGAATCCTGACGGCACGGTATCGTATCCCGAAGGCCAGGATGCCACTACGGTTCCATATACTGCACAGCTTAGCTGCGGTACCTTTGGCAACTTCTTCAAAATGTATCCTATGGAAGGTACCAATCCCGAGTCTTTGGAATGGGAACTCGAACAGAATAAGACGGCAAAATGTTCCCCTGCTATGGGTTTCACTTTCGACGCATCTTCGGTAAAGACCCAGTATACTGCAGTTAAAAACGTAATACAGCAATATCTGCCTGGATTGATCTGCGGCAGCCTTGATCCTGATACCGAGATTCCTAAATTCATTGATGCTCTTAATAGCGCAGGCTATCAGGATATCCTCAAAGCAAAGCAGGAACAGCTAAATGCTTGGCAGAACAACAATAAGTAATTATCGTGCTGGAAAGGAAAAGCCGGATGGTAATGACAAAAAAGACAGGTAACAGAAGACGATTATCCAATCTGTCCTTGACATTATTAGCTCTGCCCGGTATCGTCTATCTGCTCATAAACAACTATATACCTATGTTTGGAATATTCCTCGCGTTTAAAAAATACAACCATGTAAAAGGAATATTCAAGAGTGACTGGTGCGGTTTTGAGAACTTCAAGTTCCTTTTTAAAACAAAAGACGCGTGGATAATGACGAGGAACACAATATTATACAATTTTGCCTTCATTGTCATTGGAACAATAATGGCAATATCAGTTGCGATAATGATGGCAGAGCTTGGTAAGCGAAAGCGGGTAAAATATTATCAGGCATTGTTGCTGTTACCTAATTTGCTTTCATGGGTTGTGATTGGATTTATAGTATACGCATTTTTGAATGCAGACACCGGATTTGTTAACAAAACGGTCCTTAAGGCACTTGGAATAAGTCCGATTTCCTGGTATATGACTCCTAAACCATGGCCTGCGATTATAATTATCGTATATATTTGGAAAAATATAGGCTATCAGTCGATAGTCTTCATGTCCAGCATTGCTGGAATCGATCCGACACTGTACGAAGCAGCGGCAATTGACGGTGCTTCAAAATTAAAGCAGATTTTCAAGGTTACAATACCAATGCTTAAACCGACCATAGTTATTATAGTACTCATGAGCATTGGAAGGATTTTTTACTCAGATTTTGGACTTTTCTACCAGGTGCCTCAAAACTCGGGAGCCCTGTTCAGTGTGACGCAGACAATAGATACTTATGTCTATCGTGGATTAATGCAGTTGAATGATGTAGGTATGTCTGCAGCGGCAGGCCTCTATCAATCGTTGGTCGGATTTATACTAGTTTTGATTACCAACAGCATCGTACGTAGGATTGATTCGGAGAACGCGCTATTTTAAGGAGGTCAGGGATGTTAGAGAGTAAAACATTTAATACAGTGGCCACTGTTATTCTTACCATATTAGTTTGTTTAGCAATGCTTCCTATACTCTTGATTGTCATTGCGTCCTTTACCGAAGAGACGGTTCTGATACGCAACGGTTACTCGTTTATACCAGAAGCGCTGAGTGTTGATGCCTATTATTACATGGTCAAGCAGGGCACAATGATATTAAGGTCATACGGTGTGTCCTTATTCGTAACAATAGTCGGTACGTGCCTGGGAGTTCTTATAACAACAATGTTGGCCTATCCCATGTCAAGGAAAAACTATAAATATCGCAACATATTGTCGTTCTTTGTTTTCTTCACCATGCTATTTAGCGGCGGCATTGTTCCGGCATATATTATGTGGACAAGATACATTCATATAAAGAATACGATATGGGCTTTGATTATACCAAATTACCTTGTCCAGGCATTCAACGTAATTTTAGTTAAGAACTACATGCAGAACAACATCCCTGCTTCTGTGATTGAAGCTGCCCAGATAGATGGCGCTCCTGAATTCACCATATTCGTAAAAATAATAATGCCGATGTCTGTTCCGGTAGTAGCGACAATTAGTTTGTTTTCTGCTATCGCTTACTGGAATGATTGGACTAATGCATTATACTATATAACCAATGCCAAACTGTATAGTATTCAGCAGCTATTGATGAAAATAATGAACAATATACAGGCTTTACGTTCCAATAGTACTGCTACGTTTCTCGGAACCGGCTCGGTCGATCTTCCAGGCAACTCCGTGCGAATGGCAATGGCTGTTATTGGAATACTTCCGATTGTGATAGTTTATCCATTTATTCAAAAGTATCTTGTTAAGGGTATAGTGGTCGGAGCGGTGAAGGGCTGATATATCCGATTGTTATGGGAGTATAAGCCCCTTGGCAGTTTCAGTGGACGGAGAAAATGCATGACCAAGATATTAACAATATATACAAATATTAGGCAAATTATTAAGATAAAAGGGAAAAACGGAGAAGCAAAGATGATTTTGTTTGATGGAAGATCGGAAAGTGAATTCTTTAGAGGAACTGTATGTTCCGGGGGCGTGGATACGCAGAAACAGGAGATTGGGAAGGTTATGACCCTTTCTGCAAGATATGTTTTAGAAGGTAAAGATTATACAGGCCGTGGCTGCAGGATATTCATTGAAAATAACGCCGAAATTACCGGAAAAAATTTTATGACTAAGCCTGAAATATATACCGATTCAGATGCACTATCATTCCTGGAAAAAGCGGAACTCTCAGGGACTCTTACTCCTTACAAAGACGGGGTTGTAGTTCATATATACTGTTCCGATAAAGATGTTCCTGCAATAAATAAGAGTAAACGGAGTGGTATTTGAGATGTCTGAATTATATGTCAGAATGTTTGCGCCATCAATTATGCGTTTTACATCGTTTACAATGGTACTTCCTGTTGATGCCCCATCTTTTATTACAGAAGGCAATTTGCATTATAAGAGACCAATTAAAACACTGTTCTTATTGCATGGTTTCTCTGGTAATTCTTTTGACTGGATTTCGGGAAGCAACATTAGCGAATTATCCGGTAAATACAATATTGCTGTGGTTATGCCGCAAGGAGACAACAGCTTCTATTTGAATGGAAGAGGTAGCTGTAATAAATATGAGGATTTTATATGTATAGACCTTGTCAATTACATAAGAAAAGTGTTCGGCCTTGCCAAAACTCCGATGGAAACGTTCATTGCAGGTCTGTCCATGGGTGGATTTGGTGCCATTCATAGTGCACTTGCCCATCCGGATGTTTTCGGGAAAATGATTGGCTTATCGTCCGCCTTTATATGCGATGCAATATCCGGAATGAAACCGGGTACCTTCGATGGCATGGCGGATTATGATTATTATGTAAATGTTTTTGGCGACCTCGACAAAATAGACGAAAGTCCAAATAACCCCAAATATCTGGTGAAACAAAGGCTTGCAAGAGGTGATAAAATTCAGCCAATATTTATGGCCTGCGGTACAGAGGACAACCTTTTGCAGGCAAACAGGGATTTCAGAGATTTCCTTGAGAAACACAATGTGAATGTCTGCTACATAGAAGATAGCGGAAAGCATGACTGGGCTTTCTGGAACAAATATCTTGAGCCGGCTATAAAATGGGCTTTACAAGAGGAAGTGGGCGTATGAAAATACAGGATGTTGTGGATTCAATACTTAAATATCACCCAAAATTTCCAGAGTATTACAATGGGTGTGATGGTTTTAAATGTGGTGATCCAACGGCTGAATGTACAGGAATAGTTACGGCAATTACCCCAACCATTCAAGTAATAAAAAGGGCAATTGAACTTAAGGCAAATCTGATAATTGTGCATGAGCCGTCATTTTATTCGACTCCCGATTATCCGGGATGGAGGGCTGATTTTAGGAATACCGTTTACGAAGAAAAAATGAAAATCCTTACTGACAACGGTATTTGCATATGGAGAGATCATGATCATATGCATGCCCATAAGCCCGACTGTATTTTTACCGGGGTCATTAAATGTTTGGGCTGGGAATCATACCAAAAACCGGTACCCAAAGGGGTTCCATTGGCCTATTATTTCGAGATTCCTGAAATTACCGTGTCTGGATTGGGGGATGAGCTGAAAAGAAAACTTAACCTTAACGGCCTTCGTTACATAGGCAATCCTAACGGAATAGTACGCAGTGTGGCATTGGTAGGTCACTTGTGTCCAAATGCTTTTGGTACTGATTTTGTGGATGAAAACGGTTATTTGCATGAGTATGCCACAGATGTCATTAAAATTATGGAATATGGGGTCGATGCCATAATACCGGGAGAAGTAATAGACTGGACTGTAATATCTTATATCAGAGACGCAGTGATGTTAGGTAAAAACAAGGCTGTATTTAACGTCGGTCATTTCAATTGGGAAGAGCCAGGTATGAAATATGCGGCGGAATGGATAGGGGAGCTTATAGATCATGCTCTGCCGGTAACCTTTGTACCGGCGGGAGACATATATGATTTTATGTGAGGCATTGGAATATGTTGAAAGAAAAACTAAGAAATCAAGACTACACTATTCCCTTGTCGGTGCCTGACGATATACCCCATGGAGATATGCCTGGAGATATAGTGAGAATAACAAAAGAATACATAGCAAAGGCGAACGTTATCTTTCCAATTTTAATAGAAGAGCTGAAAAAGTATGACGGCGACAAAATCGTCATTTGTGTTTGCGGAGGTTCCGGTGTCGGGAAAACCGCAATTTCTTCCATTCTTGCTTATTATTTAAACAGCAACGGTATAGGAACATACGTCATGTCGGGAGACAATTACCCTCGTCGGATACCAATGTACAACGATGCCGAGCGCATCCGGATTTACAGAGAAGGAGCGCTGCGAGGCATGGCAAGGGAGAATATCCTGACGCCTAAGCGTTTGGAAGTTATTTTTGCCTTACAAAAAGAAGACAGGGATGCCGACAAGACTCTTATCAGCAAATATCCTTGGCTGGAGTCTTATATTCGCAATGGTCGTGCGAGCCTTGCCAAATATCTTGGAAGCCGGGATGAGATTGATTTCAATGAAGTGCAGGGCATAGTCGAACAGTTTAAAAGCGGGCAAAAGGAAATATGGCTTAGACGTCTTGGCAGAGATGCCACTTCGCTGTGGTATGAAAAGGTAAATTTCTCGGATATTGATGTATTGATTATTGAATGGACGCATGGAAATAGTGATAATTACTCAGGCGTAGATTTACCCATTTTCCTTAATAGTACTCCACAGGAAACTTTAGCTCATCGGCGGGCAAGGAATCGCGATAAAAATACGGACTCTCCTTTCACAGAAATGGTCCTCGAGATTGAACAGGAAATGCTTAGGAAGCAGGCATATAAAGCTAAGATTATTCTGTCGAAGAGCGGTGAGCTTCTTAGCTATAGAGATTATCTGAGAATTGTGGAGGAAGCAAATGGGCAAAATTAACGCTGGACCAATGCTTAACTCTTATCCGGACAGCTTAGGCGGAACGTTAAGAGATATTGTTAACTTCCTAAAGCGCCCAGAGGTGAAAGGTACATTCACTTCGTTTTATATTTTGCCTAGTCTGTATCATTCCGATCTAGACCGAGGATTCAGTGTAATTGATTACGACATAAATGAAGAACTTGCTAAGCCAGAGGATCTGACGGCGCTTCGGGAAATGGGAATAGATCTTAAGTTAGATTTTGTATTAAATCATGCGTCGGTACTGTCGCCGCAATTCCAGGATTTATTGATGAAGGGAAATAAATCTCAATACAGGGATTTTTTCATTAACTGGAATGAGTTCTGGAACGGCTATGGCGTAATGACTGGACAAGGATATATACAGCCTGATGAAAAATACATCAAGGATATGTTTTTCCGCAAGCCGGGACTTCCAATATTAATGGTTCGGTTTCCCGACGGCAGCGAGGTTCCATATTGGAATACCTTTTATCAAAAGGTATGGGAAGAGAACGGCGAGAGAAAATATCTCGGCCAAATGGATCTCAACATAAAATCACCCAAGGTTTGGGAATTTTACCGGGATACACTTAAGAAACTTTCGGATTACGGTGCAAAAATTATTAGACTTGACGCTTTTGCTTATGCGTCTAAAGAACCTGGTAGAAGAAACTTCATGAACGAACCTGAGACATGGGAACTGCTGGAATCTGTGAACGCCATTGCGAATCAATACGGGTTATTACTGCTGCCTGAGATTCATGCAAGCTACGAAGAGGGAATCTATGAGAAGATTGCGGATAAAGGGTATCTGATTTATGATTTCTTTCTTCCCTCGCTTATTATAGACGCATTGGAAAGCGGCAACGGTGCAACGCTTGCCGCTTGGGCTAACGAGCTTATTAAGAAAAAGATCAGAACAGTCAATATGCTTGGATGTCATGACGGAATCCCGCTTCTTGACCTGAAAGGACTGATACCTGAAAAGAGAATACAAAAGCTGATTGACATTATTGTATCACGTGGCGGCTTAATTAAAAATCTGCATGGTAAGAAAGATATCTATTACCAGATTAACGCAACTTACTTTTCGGCACTCGGCGAGGACGAATCGAAACTGCTGCTGGCAAGAGCGTTGCAGTTGTTTATGCCTGGTAAGCCTCAGATATGGTACTTGGATTTGTTTGCGGGGAAAAACGATTATGAAGCTGTAAGTAATGCCGGCCCGGGAGGTCATAAAGAGATAAACAGGACCAATTTAAGCAATGACGACATAGAAAGATTACTGGCATTACCTGTCGTAAAGCGGCAACTTGAGCTTCTCCGGTTTAGGGCAAGTTGCCCTGCATTCGACTTTGACAGCGATATAAAAGTGAGTTCGGCCGGCGGAACGTTAAGTTCAACATGGAATAAAAATGGTTATACGGCTACACTGAATGTGGATCTGAGAAATTTCACATATACTATTTCTTTGCGGAAACCTGACGGGGGAGTCGAATTGATATGAATTATAGTATTAACGAACAGCTTCTCAGTTTCGACAGGGTGTTGCTGCGCGGCGATGAAGTGCCGGCTCTGGTCAAAGATTCAAATGGCAGGTATATTCTGCAATTTTATGCACCAAATGCCAGAGAGGTATCATTTGTTATCCAGGAGATAGAGAGGAAATGTATAAAAGGCTCCGACGGGGTCTGGCGGACAGAGTATCCTCTTAAGACGGCCATGAACTTTGTTCAGCTAAGAATTGATGGAGTAGATGTCCTAACTCATTTGCTACCTATATCCTATGGATACAGCAAACCCTACAATTATGTTGCCTTGGACACGGAGGAAAAAATGTGTGAGATAAGAAATATTCCTCATGGCTGCGTGAGAAGGGAATATTTTTTCTCAAAGGTTACGGGAGAATGGGATAGCTGCATGGTATATACGCCTTACTGTTATGACACGGAAGTGGACAAGGTATTTCCAATCCTGTACCTGCAACATGGTCACGGCGAGAATGAGGTTAGCTGGATTGCGTCGGGCAAAGTCAATTTTATAATGGATAACCTTATTGCAGAAGGCAAAGCGGTACCGTTCGTTATTGTGATGAGCAACGGCATGGTGCAAACCCAGGATGATAAGCATGGGAGGTACGTAGACTTTCGGCTTTTTGAGAGAAAACTATTTGAAGACATTATACCTTTTGCAGAAAGCAGATTCCGTGCCGGCGGCAGCCGAACGATGCGTGCGATGGCAGGGCTCTCCATGGGTTCTCTTCAAACCTGCATATGTGGTTTTACTCACCCGGAAGTCTTTTACGCCCTGGGAGTATTCAGCGGTTTTGTATCCGATATAATAACGGGTTCGCCGTTGGACGTTCCGGATAGGGGTCCGGGCGATAATTCCCATCTTGAAATTCTTAATGATTCCAAAGCGTTTGCCAGATATTTTCCGGTGTTTTTCAGGGCCATGGGGGATAAGGATCCTTTCTGGTGCTACTTT
>ENA-OWPA01002233-OWPA01002233.1-bioreactor-metagenome-genome-assembly--contig:-NODE-2233-length-10124-cov-2.741216_pt1 | contig 10124 bp, 6 predicted proteins | sample MGYA00238139_ERZ651803 | MGnify/ENA primary metagenome ERZ651803 (study PRJEB26909, sample SAMN07631231) | bioreactor metagenome | isolation source: Switchgrass digestor | place: USA: Dartmouth...
TATAAAAAATATGTAAGCAAAGGTATGCAAGCATGTGCTGGGTACTCACGCAAGGTATGCATGAAGGGGTTTGCTTTCAAGAGTTTAATTTCGAATACTTTCATGCAAGTGATTTGCTTGTATAATTGATTGAAAGAATGCTGATATCAAATTTCTAAAAATGTATTAAATTATAGAAAAATTTTCTTAAATAGATTATAATACATATCGATATAATTAAAATTATTTTAAAAGTTTAAACATTAATATACACCAGGAGGTTTATCATGAAGAAAATAGGCATCATAGGTGCGATGGAGGAAGAAGTTAATATATTAAAAGGTAAGATGCAGTCGGTTAATACCAGGACTATAGCTGCCATGGAATTTAATGAAGGAGTGCTGGAAGGTAAGGAAGTAGTTGTTGTTCGTTCAGGCATAGGCAAGGTCAATGCTGCTATATGTACACAAATTTTAGCTTGCATTTATAATGTGGATGCTGTTATTAACACCGGTATAGCAGGCTCGCTTCGCAATGAGATAGATATAGCAGATATTGTTTTATCTGTTGACACCTTGCAGCATGACATGGATGCAACTGGCTTTGGATATGAGCCAGGGGTTATTCCAAGGATGGAGACCAGCATTTTCCCTGCTGATGAGGGGCTTATCAGGCTGGCCAAAGAAGTATGTGCCAAGTGTCTGCCCGAAGTTGGTGTGCATATCGGCAGGATAGTAAGCGGAGATCAGTTTATATCTGATAATGCAAAGAAAACATGGCTTGCCAAGCAATTCGACGGCTATTGTACTGAAATGGAAGGGGCTGCAATAGGGCAGGCAGCATATCTCAACAATTTGCCATTTCTTATTATCAGAGCCATTTCTGATAAAGCCGATCATAGTGCAGAAATGGATTTCTCAACTTTTGAGCAGCTGGCAATTGACAATACAGTAAAATTAGTGACAGGCCTTCTGGCAAGATTATAAGAGGTTAAAGCAAGCTTTTAAGTAGCTTAAGACTAAAACCTTATACAAGAAAATAGTTAGCATATGAGGTATCTTATGCTTGAAAAAAGTAAAAAGCAAGAGGCACCTTATACATTAAAAGAGTAAGAAGTAAACAGCATCTTAAACATCAAGAGAACACGCATAAGCAGCATCTTATATAGCAAAACAGAAGACATAAAGACAGTTAAGAGGGGCAGGATGATTTAAAATAAATACCTAAAAGGAGAAGGATTGTCTTATGGAAAATCAAAATAAGATAGCAGCTATTATTCAGAGCATGGAGCAAATAATTGTTGGAAAAAGAGATGTAATTGAGCTATCTCTTATTACTTTATTGGCCGGAGGGCATCTGCTTTTGGAGGATGTACCAGGAGTAGGAAAGACAACACTAGCCAAGACACTGGCAAATACTATAGACTGCGGTTTTACCCGAATACAGTTTACTCCTGATACCTTGCCGAGCGATGTGACCGGCCTTTCCATATATAATATGCAGACAGGAAAATTTGAATATTCCAAAGGCGCCATTATGAATAACATTATTTTGGCGGATGAAATTAACAGGACCTCTCCCAAGACCCAGGCCAGTCTTTTGGAAGCAATGGAAGAAAAGCAGGTTACTGTAGATGGTGTTAGCTATCCTCTATGCAAACCCTTTATGGTAATAGCAACTCAAAATCCAGTAGATTATCTGGGTACATATAATCTTCCTGAAGCCCAGCTGGATCGTTTCATGATGAAGCTTTCCATAGGATATCCTCAAGCTGGTGAAGAGAAGATGATGGTTGACCGCTTCCTAAGCAGGCAGTTTGAAAAAAAGCCAGAGCCTGTTGTTGATGGCGAAACTGTAATATCAATGCAGGAAGAGGTTGAGCTTGTTAAGGTTAATCAGGACTTGATTACATATACGACCAGAATCATACAGGAGACCAGAAAAGACTCCAATATAAGTCTGGGTGCAAGCCCCAGAGCCACACTTGCATTAATAAGGGCATCACAGGCACGTGCCTACATAAAAGGAAGAAACTATGTAATACCGGATGACATAATCGAGCTGGTGCAGCCTGTAATATCACACAGACTTATTTTGTCACCTGAAGCAAGAATTTCACAAATAAAAGTTGATAGAATATTAAAGAACATAGTATCAAGAATTCCTGTTCCTGTGTTAAAAGGTGAATAAGATGAGAATAAACAGATTGATATGTATTGCTGCCATTATTGGAAGCGGCATTTTTGCTTCCTATTACGGTGGAAATGCCGTATATGCATTGTTTTATCTGACCATTCTGACACCAATTATAGCCTTTTTATATACTGTATATGTCTATATTCGCTTCAGGCTCTATCAGGAAATAGGGAGCCATTTAATAACTAAAGGCGAATGGAACAATTACTCATTTGTAATAGCAAATGAAGATATTATTACTTACAGAAATATTAAGGTTAAATTTCTAAGTGACAAATCTACCATTGAAGCTGCCAATCAAAGTATAGAGTATAGCCTTTTGCCAAATGAAAAAGAAAAGCTTGAGACCAGAATAAAATGTCATTACAGGGGTGAATACAACGTAGGAGTAAATCAGGTTGAGATTACTGATTTCCTGAATCTTTTTACCATTACCTATCCCATGTCTTCAAAGCTCAAGGCATGTGTTCTGCCAAGAGTGGTGCAGATTGAACAGCTGGCTATAGCACCTCCTCAGGCTGATGTTAAGAATCCGGTTCGCTTTTCTAATGATGCCCAGGAGGAATTGGATACGGAAATGCGCAAATATAATCCAGGCGACAGCAGAAAAAGAATCCACTGGAAGGCATCTGCAAAAGCAGGAGAGCTTCTATCAAGAAAATATCAGTATATTCCCAAGGCACAGACAGTAGTTTTTATGGATCTTGTCAAAATCAGGGATGAAGAAATAAAAGTGCTAAGTTATGAAGACAAGATCATAGAAAGCGTGCTTGCCATAGTTAATTATTATGTGAAAAGAAATGTTGTATCCCATATAATCTATGGGTTGGATAAGATTGAACACATTCCCATATCAAGCGATGATGATTTTAATGTATTTTATAAATCCTGTGCTAAACTAAGTTTCTTTGGTGCTTTGCCTGTTAATAAGCTTGTTGAGGATAGACTTAAAATTGGCGAAGAAGGCATGTTTTATATTATTGTCACCCATTCCCTTTCAAAGGAACTTTATATGACAGCCCTTAAGGTCATCTCCTGCCAGAACAGCATAAGCATCATTTTTATTAGTGATGATGTGTCGGATGAAACTAAAGAGCTGATTAACAGTATGAGATTATCAGGCATTGGAATATATCAGATTATGTCGGAGGATGAGATTGCTGATATATTATCACAGTAGGATATGATCTTTGATTTTGCAAAAGTTTATCTGCAAGTGATAATTCCTAAGGAGGCAGCTTCATGTTTAAAGATAGAATAAAGATATATCAGCTGTATCACACGGTTATAAGCACTGCGCTTACCTGGGCGGTGGTACTGGTCGTTAACCAGTATTTTGTCCTGCGTGTCAATTTTTTGTTAAGCATAATTTACTGCCTTATACCTGCCGCATTGCTCTATCTGTTCAGTCTAAACAGAAAGAGCAGTATAGGTATACTTTTGCTTGCAAGTATAATACCTGTAATGGCTTTGGTGTTCTGGGCTGCAAAAATTAATACCCTGACATTATTTAAAAATATCCTTGACTGGTGCTATACGTATAACGGAAGCGAAGAACTTTATGTGGCTGCTTATGCCAACATAATTCTATTTTTTCTTACTGTCATAAGTTCAATAATAATCTATCTGCTGACAATCAGGCAACTTACAAAAGTACTTTTGGGTATTGCCAATTTTACTGCACTAATAGTGCTTAGCATATATGGCTTTGATATTAATAAAGTAGTTGTTGGAATTAGCTTTCTGTATATATTGACTATAATTCTTGAAATATATGAAAAGTTCTATACCAGAAAAGCAGGAAGAGCGGAAAAAAGGGAAGGTATTCTTTACCTTGTTCCGGTTTGCTTGTTGCTTGTCCTTTTGTCTGTTTCCTTGCCCTCAAAGTCGGAACCCATACAGTGGAAATTATTCAAAATCATATATAATACTTTATCTGACAAATTTGATGAATTAACAGTTAATTTAAATTATTATTTTAGTGGAAGCAGCTCAGAATTTTCTATAAGCATGACAGGTTATTCAGAAAAAAGCGGCAAGCTTAAAACAAGCGGCAGATTGGTCAATGACGAAAAAATCCCCTTAAAGGTCTCTGATCTTAAAAAGGGTGATGCTGTTTACCTGATTGGCTCTGTCAGTGACACATACACAGGATCAAGTTGGGAAAAGAGCTGGGAAAATGGCAAGACAGGTTTTGTGGAAGGCTATGACGATTATTGGCTTGACAGTGTGGAATTATTCTATGCACTGGCAAGGCTTGAGCCTGAGGTTGTTAAAGAAAACAAATTCATTGAATGGCATTCACTAAGAATTCTATATAACAGCATAAAAACCAAGACTTTTTTTCATCCCGGCAAAATGACCACATATAGCTTTTATTCTACCTACGACAAGATAGATTTAAGAAAGCCGCAGATTACCTTTAAAAAACCAACAGGAAAGAATACTTTTTATCAGACAAACTATTATGAAATGAATTTAAAAGGAGAAGCATTTATTCAGTTGCTTAAAGAGATGGATTCATTTTCATACAACGATCCTCAATACATTAATAATGAAACAGCAGATTACCTTCAATTTAATACCATCAGGCAGAGTAAATTAGGCAGCATTTTTGACAGTGATTGCATTAGCGTACTTAAGGAACGTTCAGAAATAATTAAAAACAACTATACAGGCCTGCCTGATGATTTGCCTGACAGAGTGTATCAGCTTGCTGCCAGGATTACTGATGAATATGAGACTAAATATGAAAAACTGAAAGCTATTGAAGCATATTTGCTTAATAATTATGAATATTCCCGGTCTGCTCCCAACGTGCTACCGGGTGTAGATTACATAGATTATTTCCTGTTCGAGGATGGAACAGGCTATTGCACATCGTTTGCTACAGCCATGGCTGTTCTTGGAAGATGCATAGGAATACCTACAAGGTATGTGGAAGGATATATTGCCAGGTTCGAAAATAAGGACAATGATAACATGTACATAGTGAAAAACAGCAATGCACATGCCTGGGCAGAAGCATATTTTGAAGGTATCGGATGGATACCATTTGAAGCAACAGCCCCTTATCACAATGTCAGATATACGGAGTGGAAGACAAATGATGATAAGTATAATTATAAAGTCGAAGTCGATGATGACTACTGGAAAAGATATTATGAAATGAATAGCCCGCAAGTAACTCCTGCAGTCGTAATGCAGAAGGAAGTGGATGAAAAAGAAGACGATATGGAATCATTAAGGGTTATTATTGCTGCTGTTATAATAATATGTGTTATATGTACAGTAATAATAATTTATTACAATGTCCTTAAATTCAGATATAAAAGAGTCTTTGACAAATCTAATTATAACGATAAGTTATATATGCTGTTTTTGCGAATTTTAAGACTGCTTAAGAAAGAAGGCTTTGAAATGAGCCCGGATGAGACTCTTATCATGCTTGCAGACAGAGTAAAGGATCATTTCTGTTATGAAGGTGTAAGCTTTTATGAGGTTGCAGAAGTGTATATGCGCTTCCGCTATGCAGATGAAGAGATAACAGCCAAAGAGTATGAAAAGGTTGCTGTTTATCAGCATGGCATGGCTAACAAGTACAGAAGCGAAAACAGCAGGTGGAAGGTATGGCTGGATGAACTTATTTTCCTAAGCAGGGCAAAAGTATGATAACTTTTTTACCGGACTAGGCAGGGATATAATTCCATAAAGACAGACTTTTTTAGGTGTAGCAGTTGGTATCGGCTGCTACGCTTCTTTTTCTGCCTGGAACTGTGTCTGTATTGCAAAGAGGGCTTAAATGAATGAATTTACATTTAAGATAAGTTCTTCGGACTACAGACTACATGGTTAATTGTGCTTTATGATAATTAAATGTTTTGAATTAATGATTATGAAAGAATAATATAGTTACTTATCTTCAGAAATATTAATAAAATTAACTCCTGTATAATAGTATTCCAAAATCTCTTTATATGTGCTGCCTTCTTCTGCCATTGCATTGGCCCCGTACTGGCTTAGGCCGATTCCATGTCCGGAGCCATTGCATATTATGCGGACGTCACCCTCGTAATTTTCTATATAAAAATGATTGGACGGCAAGCCAATGACTTTGGCAAATTCTTCTCCTGATATGCTTATTTCATCCAGCTTAACCTTTAATACATATCCGGCACTGTCCCTTGAGTCAACTTTAACCCTATCAAAAAAATTATCTTCAGTCAGCCTGATATCAGGATAGAAGCTGGTTAGGGTAGTAATAAGATCAGGGATAAGAAATTCTTTAATTTTTAGATAATTGATGGAGGTTACATCCTGCTTGCTGGGGACACTCACCAGGTAAGGTATATCAATACCCCAGGCTTCGCTTGCATTGCGGGTAAAGCCAGAGCCTGTATCAAAAAAAACCGGGAGTATCAGTTCGTCATTGTAAACAAGAATTTCACCCTTTGTGCCGTAAACTGCATTTTCAAATTTTGTAAAGTACTCGTTGTAGTTATCACTACCCCAGAATTGCTCAAGCATATCAAGTCCTATGTATGAAAGCCCCAGCTCTGATGTACTGAAGTTTTTTTGCCCCGGATTTCTTTCTGATAAAAGCTGTATATTATACAAGGCGTAAGTTCTTGCGATTACTGCCTGCGCCTTCAGTGCATCCATCTGATATCCTGGCGGCATATTGGCAGCTACAACTCCCAGCAGATAATCATCAAAGCTTAGATCTTTTTTTATACCGTTAAGCTCATAGTAAATGTTAAAATCAAAAACATCTATCAAATCAGTCTTGCTTTGCCTGGAAAGAACCGTTGTAAGCAAAAAAGGAACCAACAGGACTGTAACAGCAGCAATAAGCCCTTTATAGATAATTTTTTTCATACCTTGCTCCATGCCTTTCTGTAAGCTGTGTTGGAAGATTTAAGCCTGATTCTGGCAGCTATCTAACTACATTATATTTTACAAGCTATGGGAATATGTGAAAAGGAGAGAGTTTCCAGTAAAAAAGTGATCAGAAAGTATACACATAAAGATAAATATGAAAAAAGCCGCTAAACAGCTTTGGAAAGCTTGTTTACCGGCTTAAACATGTTTTATTTATTTTATCTGACATTTTTGATAGAATTGTATGGATTAGAGGATAACCTCGCCCATTTGATTCTTGCCTACAAATGCAGCATTTCCTTCATCTGTATCAATGTGCATAGCTAATGCGAAATCATCTCTAACTCTAACTACAACATCATCAAATACTACAGGTCTTCCTGTGTCAAGCTTAACCTTGACAATCTGCTTGTCCTTTACACCAAATTCTTCAGCGTCCTTAGGAGTCATATGAATATGTCTTTTTGCTACTATAACTCCCTTGTCAAGAGTTACTCTGCCTTTTTCTGTTTCAAGAACTATACCAGGTGTTCCTTCAATATCACCTGACTCTCTTAAAACACCTTCAACGCCAACAGAATAGCAATCGGTTAAGGAAAGCTCAACCTGTGATTCTTTTCTGGCAGGGCCTAATATAGCCACGTTATTAAGAGTTCTCTTTTTTCCGACAACATTAACACGCTCTTTGCAAGCATATTGTCCAGGCTGAGATAGCCATTTATCCGGGGTTAACTGATAACCTTCACCGAATAATATATTCACATGTTCTTGTGATAAATGCACATGTCTAGCAGAAACCTCTACCAATACTTCTTTCTTCATATCCTGTCTCCATTCTCGCTAATTTGCGTAATAATAATTAATTACTACACTTTAATATATAATGTTTAGTTAATTTGGTCAATCTAAAATTGAAAAATAATAATTTATAGTTATAATAAGCATGTATTTTAGTTATAAAGCTTGAAATTTGCAGAAGTCTATAGCTTAAGGCAACTTCTAAATATAGTTTATCAAATCTGAAAGGGAAAATACAAATCGGATTCGAAAAGTTTCATTAAAAAATGAAAGTTTAAGGCCTCATATTCTTACTTAATGTAATAAAAAAAAGACAAAAAAGCCATTGTAGACAGTTCATTAATTAAAATAATGTAAAGTACAGGTTTTTCCTTTACAAAGCTTTTCTAAAGTGTTAAAATATTGTCGATTTACAAGGCCATATGACCTTTGCTTATATAAAGGAGGATTTTAACATGTCTAGAGCTAAACAATCAATGGATGGCAATACCGCCGCGGCTCATGTCGCGTATGCCTTTACAGAAGTTGCGGCAATCTATCCTATCACACCTTCAAGCCCTATGGCTGATTATGTTGATCAGTGGTCAGCTTTAGGTCGCAAAAACATTTTTGGTGACCAGGTTAAGGTTGTAGAGATGCAATCTGAAGCAGGTGCTGCCGGATCAGTTCACGGTTCTCTTGCTGCAGGTGCATTAACAACAACATTTACCGCATCACAGGGTCTTCTTTTAATGATCCCTAATATGTACAAGATCGCTGGTGAGCTGCTTCCTAGCGTATTCCATGTATCTGCTCGTGCAGTAGCATCACACGCACTTAGCATATTTGGTGATCACAGCGACGTATACGCATGCCGTCAGACAGGTTTTGCTATGCTTGCTGAATCAAACCCTCAGGAAGTTATGGACCTTAGTGCTGTAGCTCATCTGGCTACTATTGAGGGTAAAGTTCCTTTCATCAACTTCTTTGATGGTTTCAGAACTTCCCATGAGATTCAGAAAATCGAAGTATGGGATTACGAAGATTTGAAAGAAATGTGCAACATGGATGCTGTTAAGGAATTCCGTGATAAAGCACTGAATCCTGAGAAACCTTCTATGCGTGGTTCACACCAGAATGGTGACATATTCTTCCAGCACCGTGAGGCTTGCAATACAGTATATGACAACCTGCCAGCTGTTGTTGAGAAATATATGGCAAAAGTTAATGAGAAGCTTGGCACAAATTATGATTTATTCAACTACTATGGTGCAGAAGATGCTGAGCGTGTAATCGTAGCTATGGGTTCAGTATGTGATACCATTGAAGAAGTAGTTGACTACTTAAATGCTGCAGGCGAAAAGGTTGGTTTAGTAAAAGTTCGTCTGTATCGTCCATGGGTATCTAACTCATTCCTTAAGGTACTTCCTAAGACAGTTAAGAAGCTTGCTGTTCTTGATCGTACCAAGGAGCCAGGTTCACTTGCAGAGCCTTTGTATCTTGATGTGGCTACAACACTTCGTGAAGCAGGACTGAATGATATAGTTCTTGCAGGCGGACGTTATGGTCTTGGTTCAAAGGATACACCTCCGTCATCAATCTTTGCAGTTTACACAGAGCTTTTGAAGGATGAGCCTAAGAAGCGCTTCACAATTGGTATCGTAGATGACGTGACCAACTTAAGCCTTCCAGAGGTTAAGCCAGCTCCTATTACAGCTGCAAAAGGCACAGTTGAGTGCAAGTTCTGGGGTCTTGGCGGTGACGGTACAATCGGTGCTAACAAGAACTCAACAAAGATCATTGGTGATCATACAGATAAATACATACAGGCTTACTTCCAATATGACTCTAAGAAAACAGGCGGTGTAACAATTTCTCACCTTCGTTTTGGAGATAAGCCAATCAGAAGTACATATTATGTTAATCAGGCAGACTTGGTTGCATGCCACAGCCAGTCTTACATCTTAAAGGGCTACAGAATGGTTCAGGATGTTAAGCCAGGCGGAATCTTCCTGATTAACTGCCAGTGGACAGATGAGGAACTTGATTCCAAACTGAATACTGAAACACAGATATATATAGCTGACAACAATATTCAGCTTTACACAATCAATGCTACTGATATAGCACAGAAGTTAGGTATGGGTAAGCATACCAACACAATCCTTCAGTCCGCATTCTTCAAACTTGCAAACATTATGCCTATTGAAGATGCAGTTAAATACATGAAGGATGCTGCTAAGAAATCATATGGCAAGAAGGGCGAAAAAGTAGTCAATATGAACTATCTC
>ENA-OWPA01002235-OWPA01002235.1-bioreactor-metagenome-genome-assembly--contig:-NODE-2235-length-10119-cov-4.475802_pt1 | contig 10119 bp, 7 predicted proteins | sample MGYA00238139_ERZ651803 | MGnify/ENA primary metagenome ERZ651803 (study PRJEB26909, sample SAMN07631231) | bioreactor metagenome | isolation source: Switchgrass digestor | place: USA: Dartmouth...
ATGATCCTTGACGAAGCAACCAGCTCCGTGGATACGGTAACCGAGCGAAAGATCCGTCGTGCCATGCTGAACATCTGTAAAAGCAGGACATCTTTCATCATTGCCCATAGACTGTCCACGATACGCGACTCTGATCTGATCATTTTGATTGAAAACGGAGAAATCGCAGAACAAGGCACCCACGACGAGCTCATGGCTGCCGGCGGAAAATATGCATCCATGTACCGTACCCAAACAGGAGAATGACAGGAAAATCATCCAAGGAAACAACTTCCTTCATAAAAATAAATCCGGAATACCAGGTTTGATACTGGTTTCCGGATTTTTTGCTGTTATTCCCATTCGATGGTAGCCGGCGGCTTCGAAGTGATATCATACACTATCCTGTTTATATGTTTAACTTCATTCACTATCCTGTTGGATACTCTTTCCAGCACATCGTAAGGTATCCTGGCCCAGTCCGCAGTCATAAAATCAGTAGTGGTAACAGCCCTTAAGGCAAGGGTGTAATCATAGGTTCTCTCATCCCCCATGACACCTACGCTTCTCATGTCGGTGAGCACGGTGAAGTACTGGTTGATCTCCCTGTCAAGACCGGCTTTCGCTATTTCTTCCCTGAAAATGTAATCCGAATCCCTCAGTATCTCCAGCTTCTCCCTGGTTATATCACCAATTATCCTGATCGCCAGACCCGGACCCGGGAAAGGCTGTCTCCATACGATATGGGCCGGTATTCCCAGTTCTTCCCCGACCTTCCTTACTTCATCCTTAAACAGGTTTCTCAAGGGCTCGATAATCTCCTTGAAATCCACATGATCCGGCAATCCGCCTACATTGTGGTGGCTCTTGATTACTGCCGCATTGCCGGTGCCGCTTTCTATAACATCGGGATAAATGGTGCCCTGTACCAGAAAATCCACCTTGCCTATTTTCTTTGCTTCATCCTCAAAAACCCTTATGAATTCCTCTCCGATTATCTTTCTTTTCCTTTCAGGATCGGAAACACCTTTAAGCTTGTCCAGGAATCTATCCTGAGCATTCACCCTGATCAGGTTGATATCATACTGTTCTTTAAACACCTGTTCCACCTGGTCGGCTTCGTATTTTCTCAAAAGCCCGTGATCGACAAATATGCACGTCAGCTGTTTTCCTACCGCTTTATGTATAAGCACGGCAGCCACCGACGAATCCACACCGCCGGAAAGGGCGCACAAAACCTTCTTGTCCCCTACCTTTTCCCTTATGGATTTTATCGACTGCTCCACAAAGGAAGACATCTTCCAGTCCCCGGAACAGCCGCAAACCTTATAGAGAAAGTTATGGAGCATCTCCCTTCCCTTGGGAGTGTGGACAACCTCAGGATGGAACTGTACACCGTAGAACTTTTTCTCAGTATTCTCCATGGCTGCTATCGGACAGTTGTCGGAACCTGCAATCGCCACAAAGCCTTCCGGAAGTTTTTCAACATGATATGTATGGCTCATCCAGCATGTGGTTTCGCAGTCCACCCTATCCATCAAAAGGCTATTTCCTTTGATACGGATGTCCACCTTTCCATACTCCCTCTGGGGAGCCTTGGTAACACTTCCGCCCAGCATTACAGCCATAAGCTGCATACCATAGCATATTCCCAGTACCGGCACTCCAAGATTGAACACTTCCCTGTCGCAGAAAGGAGCGTTTTCATCCAGAACCGATGCTGGTCCTCCGGTGAATATGATCCCTTTTGGATTCATGGATTTTATACGTTCAATTGAAGTATTGTATGGGAGAACTTCGCAGTAAACATCTGCTTCCCTTACTCTTCTGGCAATAAGCTGGTTGTACTGCCCACCAAAATCCAGCACCAGCACTAACTCATTTTTCAACTTTATACACCTCTTATCCAAAATTAAACGAAATTATCCGTATTTCTCATCGCCCATGCAACACACTAAACCGGCCTTCCATGTAAAACCGGCTGAAGTTGGTTTGACCCTGAGCCTTTTTAATATAATGCAATATTATATATAAATTTATGCCGGATTGTAAAGCAAATTTAAGAGAAGGGGCATTGCCCTGCCAGTGATAGCAATTCAACCCATTGTGCTGGCATTTTCTAAGATAGGTTACTTGCTAAAGAGCTGAAATGGATGACAAAACTTAAATTAAACCCGCATAATTCATGACAATCATATATCCGCCATAAGTGCGCTTCCATTGAGGTAGTTAAATTTGCTGCCCTGATATCGGCCTTCCCTCATCATCTTTTCCTCAATTTCATCCCTTATCTTCCACCAGCTGGTCCCCCAGTTGCAAAATAATGTCCTCTCTTCGGGCGCCCGGCCTAAGAGCCTTTGTACCACTATTTCCGGATTCAGATATTCCAGGAAGGTTATTGTCCGTTCGATAAATTCCTCCTTATCAACAGGAGAAATCTCCCCTCTCAAATACATGTCGCCCATGACGGTACCTTCCAGTATATAAAGGGAATGGCATTTCACCTGCTTTACTCCCAACGCCGAAAGAATCCTGGCTCCTTCCTTCACATCCTCCCGGTCGTCCATCGGCAGGTCGGCAATGTAATGGGCACAAGCCTCCAGCCCGTACCGGTTTATACGGCACACGGCATCGATAAACTCAGCCAGGCCATGACCCCGGCCAAGCTGCTTCAAAGTATGGTAGTTTACTGTCTGAAGGCCCAGCTCTATTACAATGTCAATATGCTTTTCATCTTTCACCCTTGCCATAAAATCCAGATATCTTTCATTGATGCAATCCGGCCGGGTAGATATATAAATAGCCACAACATCGTCCAGGCAGGCCTCAAGAATATATTTTTCAAAAGCTTCCAGAGGAAGATAAGTGTTGGAATAATTCTGGAAATATGCTATGAACTTATCGGAATTGTATTTTCCACCTATATATTTTGAGTTCTTTTCCAACTGCTCCCTCACACCCATGGAGCAAGGCAGGTTTTCGAAACCTGCCCCTTCTTCGCCGCAAAATATGCAGCCTTTGCTGTTTAGCCTTCCATCCCTGTTTGGACATGTGACAGGGATGTTCACCGGCAGCTTGTACACTTTTGATCCGTATCTTTTTTTAAGGTAATCAGAAAATTTATTATATAGCATCCTTTACACCCTTTTAAGCCGCAGCGGCATATTTCAGCAGCATCACAAAAGCTCCGGTGCTTTCCTAAGCACCAATTCATAGACTTCCCGAAGAGGCATTCCTGTCTTTTTTGCTATTCTTTTGCAGTCCTCATATTCGGGAGAAAATTTCCGAATATCGCCGCTGGTTGCAATTTTTAGACCCACCTCACCATAACCGGTTTCCACAACTGCCATTTCCCTTTGCATGCAGTATCTCTTTGTAGTTCTGCTCCTTATCCCCAGCGTGGATGTCTCTTTCATTATAAGCTCCGCCATCCTGCTCTCCTGTCCTTTTTCAGCCAGCACCGTCAGCATCACGGCAGGACGGTTTTTCTTCATGTAGACCGGGGTATAAAAAACATCCAAAGCTCCGCTTTCCAGGAGAAGCTCTGATACATAACCCAGTATTTCAGGGCTCATGTCATCAATATTGGTTTCCAGGACGGATATTTCATCCTCGGTATTTTTATCCTCCACCCTTCCACCATCTACAACGGAACCCAGGACCACCCTCAACGCATTGAATCTGCCGGTATCCCTTTTTCCCATGCCATAGCCAACCTTATCCACAGTCATGGCAGGCATGCTGCCGAAACCGGAGGCAAGGCATTTGATTATGCCCATTCCAGTAGGTGTGACCAACTCAGTATTTATATCCTCAGAAATCAACAGTATGCCGCTTCCGGACAGCATTTCCATAACTGCAGGCACCGGGACCGGAATCGTGCCATGCTGACATTCAATAAAGCCATGTCCGTCGTGCAGGGGAGATGAAAAAACCTTGTCCACCTTAAGCATATCAAGGCAAATTGCCACACCTACAATGTCAACAATGGAATCTACAGCTCCCACTTCATGAAAATGAACTTCATTTATATCCTTGTTATGTACTTTTGCTTCTGCCCGGGCTATCTCCCGGAATACTTTCTTGCTGAACTCCTTCACGCTTTGATTCAATTCAGAGGCGTCTATAAGCTCCTCAATATCCTTGAGATTGCGGGATATATGGGAATGCTCATGAGGATGCTCATGGTCATGCTCGTGAGCATGTTCATGACTATGCCCATGAAGATGTCCATGCGAATGCTCATGGGAATGTGCGTGGTCATGAGGATGACCATGATTATGTTCGTGAGCATGCTCAACGCTGTGCTGGCGTACATGGCTGCATGAGCTGTCACCGGAATGTCCATCGGTGCATCCAAGGGTATCCCCATGGGAATGCCCTTCTGCATGCCCTTTTGTGTCATCGTGGGTATGCCCATGCGCATGCCCGTCGTTCAGCACCACCTGCACATCGGTTCCGGTGATTCCGTTTTTTTGCGTATTCCGTATTACTATCTCATATCCGTCTAATTTTAGCTTACCCAGTTCTTTTAAAAATTTATCCCTGTCTATTCCCAGGTCCAGCAAAGCTGCCATCGCCATATCACCGCTGATACCGGAAAAACAGTCAAAGTAAAGGATTTTCATTCCGATTTCCTCCGCTTCACTATAATTTATTTATCATACTGGCAAGATAACCTGCGCCAAAACCATTGTCTATGTTCACCACACCAATGCCGCTGGCGCAGCTGTTGAGCATCGTAAGCAGGGCTGAAAGCCCTCCAAAATTTGCACCATAGCCAACGCTGGTAGGCACGGCAATAACAGGTTTGTCCACCAGACCACCCACTACGCTGGCCAAAGCGCCTTCCATACCGGCAACCACTATAAGCACATTCGCCCGCATCAGGGCATCCGTATTGGCCAGCAGTCTGTGGATACCCGCCACTCCCACATCATATATCCTTTCAACCTTATTTCCCATCGTCTCCGCTGTAACCGCAGCTTCCTCCGCAACAGGCATGTCGGAAGTTCCTGCAGTAACCACTGCAATTATCTTTTCCGATTTTTTTACCTCCACCCTGTTGACAACCACTATCCTTGCCATTTCATAATATACCACATTGTCGGCTATTTCCCTTATGCCCTCATATACTTCCCGGGAAGCCCTCGTAGCCATGATGTTATTGTCCCTGTCCATGAGCCTCTTGGCAATCGCTTTTATCTGTTCCACCGTCTTCCCCTGGCAATATATGACCTCCGGATATCCGTTTCTTATATTTCTGTGATGATCCACCTTGGCGAAACCCAAATCTTCAAAAGGCAGCTTTTTCAGCTCCTCCACAGCCTCATCTATCCCTGTTTCACCTTCTCTCACCTTTTCCAGCATACGACGTAAGCTTTCCTCATTCATGAGACCACCTCCAGTTCCGAAATGTTATTACTTTCTTCCGCCCATACGGCCGCAAAATCCATTAAATTAAATATCCATTTTAACTCATAGAATATATATTCCACTAAACTTACGAATATAAATTACAAGCTTGCAAATACAGCTTTCCTTTTTAATCCGCAAAACCGGCAAAATACCGGCCGGATATATAAAACAGCAGGTATAAGAAGCAGGAAGCTTGATCAAGCTTCCTGCTTCTTATTTGATATACTCTTTAAATACTCGTTTATAAACCCGTCAATGTTTCCATCCATGACCGAATTTACATCGCCCTCTTCATAGTTGGTCCGGTGATCCTTCACCAAAGTGTACGGACAGAATACATAGGACCTTATCTGGCTTCCCCATGCGATTTCCATCTGTACGCCTTTGAGGTCTTCTATTTTCTCCTTGTTCTCCCGTTCCTTCAATTCCAGAAGCTTTGCTTTGAGCATCTTCATGGCCGTCTCTTTGTTTTGGAACTGGGAACGCTCGGTCTGACATGATGTTACAATGCCAGTCGGGATATGGGTTATCCTGACAGCCGACTCAGTCTTATTTATATGCTGTCCTCCGGCACCGCTGGATCGGTAGGTATCTATTTTCAAATCATCCGGATTGATCTGGATATCCAAATCATTCTCCAATTCCGGCATTACTTCCACAGACGCAAAGGATGTATGCCTTCTGCCGGATGCATCAAACGGTGATATCCTTACAAGGCGGTGCACTCCTTTTTCCGACTTTAAATAGCCATATGCGTTCTCACCGATCACATTTATTGTTACGCTTTTAATTCCGGCTTCTTCACCGTCGAGGAAATCGAGGGTCTTAACCATATACCCCCTGCTTTCAGCCCACCGGGTATACATTCTCAGAAGCATTTGAACCCAGTCCTGAGCTTCCGTTCCTCCGGCTCCTGCATGAAGCGTCAGTATGGCGTTATTTTTATCATATTGCCCTGTGAGCAAGGTCTCCAGCCTCAGCCTTTCCAATTCCTCCGTCAGCTCTTTCAGACCTTCCTCCACTTCCGGTATGACACTGGCGTCACCCTCCTCAAGGCCCAACTCATTTAAAGTTTTTAGGTCCTCCCATTGAGCTTCCAGCTTTTCAAACCTCTCAAGCTTTGTCTTAAGAGACTTGGTTTTTTGGAGAACCTTCTGGGAATTCTCAATATCATCCCAGAATCCTGGTTCAGCAGCCTTGTTTTCCAGCTCCTCTATCTCGTTTTTCAGCCTGGCGATGTCAAAGAGAAGCCCTCATTTCGTCCAAATCTCTCTTTTTTGCTTCAATCTGAAGTTTAAACTCTTCCAGTTCGAGCATTTTATCAACCCTTTCAAAATAGCATTATATTGCTAGTATTTTTTCTCTTATATTATCTATTTAAAATATAATGTTGTCAATGTCATATACGACATCTAAGCGGCAATTGACTAAATTCAATATCTATAGTATAATTCTCATAAAATTATTGGGAGTTTTTACAATGGATGATTCACCTTTACCTGAGCGATATGTATTAATGTTGGTAATAAATATGGTAATATTGCTATAGCACGGGGCAAAATAGATATTAATATCTATTCTGTTTTCGTGCATTTTTTATTGGTAATGCAATATCCATAAGAACTGACATTTATCCATTATCGTTCAAATATGTGCATTTGGGAGGTTATATTGTTGTCCGAAGGAGACTCTATATTTTGGCAGCTGGTTTTGCAGCTTATTCTGATTCTTATCAATGCAATATTTGCCTGTGCTGAAATCGCAGTCATTTCAATGAATGACACCAAACTTTCAAAGCTTGCTTCAAAAGGCAATAAACGTGCTAAAAGGCTTGTAAAGTTAACCGAACAGCCATCCCGGTTTCTTGCCACAATACAAGTAGGTATAACTTTTGCCGGCTTTCTCGGCAGCGCTTTCGCCGCAGATAATTTTTCAGACAAGTTGGTAAATTGGTTGGTCGGCATGGGCGTTGAAGTTTCTGTGAAAACCCTCGATACAATCTCGGTTATTGTTATAACCCTGATTCTTTCATATTTCACTCTTGTATTGGGAGAACTAGTACCTAAGCGGATTGCCATGAAAAAGGCTGATGAGCTTGCCCTTGCCATTTCTGGCCTGGTATATTTCATCTCAAAAATATTTGCTCCTCTGGTATTGCTTCTGACTGCATCTACCAATGGCATATTGAAGCTTTTAGGCATCGATCCGAATGCCGAAGATGACAGGGTTACTGAGGAAGAAATCCGTATGATGGTACAGGCAGGCAGCGAAAAAGGAACCATTGATCAGGATGAAAAGGAAATGATACAAAACGTTTTTGAGTTTGACGACAAAACTGCCGGAGATATAATGACTCATAGGACTGAGGTTTCTCTCCTCTGGCTTGAAGAAAGCGATGAGCAGTGGGAAAAAACCATAACCGAAAGCCGACATACCATGTATCCTGTTTGTGATGGAAGCACAGATAATATCATAGGTGTTTTAAACACAAAGGATTATTTCAGGATTAAGGAAAAAAACCGGGATATTATCTTAAAAAAAGCTGTAAAGCCCGCATACTTCGTTCCGGATACAGTACGTACCGATGTATTGTTCCGCAATATGAAGAAAAGCCGCCATCGTTTTGCCATAGTGTTGGATGAATACGGAGGGATGGACGGTATAGTTACAATGAGCGATATTCTGGAACAACTGGTGGGAGATCTGGAATATGATGATTCTGTGCCAGAAAAGCGACCCACGATTGAACGGGTTGATTCCCATACATGGAAAGTATTAGGTTCACCTCCTCTGGAAACGGTGTCAGAATGTCTTGGCATAGCGCTTCCGCTGGATGACTATGATACCTTTGGAGGGCTGGTCTTCGGCCTGCTAGGATATATCCCTGAAGACGGAAGTACTCCTGAGATTGAGGAATATGGACTTTTGATCAAAGTTTTGGAAATAAAAGAACATCAACTGGAAAAAGCCATAATCTATCTGCAGCAAAAACCTGAAGACGACGACACGAAAGAATAGAACAGCATCGTTCATAACACAACAGATTGAATTGCATAATTGTAACATCCCTTTAAAATCTCTGATCAAATCTGACAGTTTGAATCAGAGGTTTTTTTATCTCTTAATGTGCATAACCCTTCTTTGTAAACATTTCCGTATGCAGCTGACAAATTCAACAAACAATTCCTAAACGAATAAAAAAATGGATGCAAGAAAATAATTAAACAGAGATTCTTTAGCTTTTTTTAAAAATTTTTCATCAGCTTGGAAGGAAGGAAGATAGCATGAAAAAGAGAAAACTATTGGCTCTTTTACTGATATTGATTATTACTGTTAGCCTGGGAGCATGCAACGGCGCCGGCAATGGTAATGACAAGGATAACGTCGGCAATGACGGAAAAACCAGCCTGGGTACAGCGGTGGATATCCACGTTGCCTCCTGGAACAACGCAGCAGATAATTTAAGCGAAATAGCCGAGAAATTCAATGCAGCAAACGGAGATAAAGGAAAGGTAATCATCGACTATTCCGACAGTGACTATTCAAAACTGAAACCCGCCCTGGCATCCGGTAACGGTGTCCCGGATATCTTTCAAACCCAAAGCCGTGATATACCTGCTTTTTTTAACAGCTACGGCCTGAGGGCTTTTGCGGATCTGTCGGATATCATTGCCGACGATGCTGAAAATTGGGTCGATTTTGCTCTGGAAACCTGCAAAGGAGAAGATGGAAAATACTACGCAATTCCATGGGATATAGGTCCGGTCGGTCTGTATTACAGAGCTGATATTTTTGAAGAGGCAGGCATTGATGTAAATACCCTTACCACCTGGGACAAGTATATTGAAGCCGGCAAACTTCTAAGGACGAAAGGCGATTATTATGTTGAGGCATTCAATTTCAACGGCGCTACTTCCACAGACGAATTCCTGATTTATTTTAACCAGTTGGGTGGTCAGTTTTATGACGAAAATGGCAATGTAAACCTTGCCTCCGAAGAAATGATAAGGGCAGCCGAGTTATGCTTAAAGATGATCGATGCAGGGGTTGCCATGGATATCCCGAATGCGTGGGATGACAGGATTGCTGCCATCAATGAAAACAGGCTGGTGGCTTTCCCCTATCCGGCCTGGTACATGGGCACCATGAAAAACTCCTGTGAAAATACTGCTGGAAAATGGAGAATAACAAAAATACCCGCTTTTGAAGAAGGCGGAAATGTCTATGCCAATGCAGGCGGTTCTGTTCTCGCGGTTTCCTCCACTACCAAGAACCTTGATTTAGCCAAGAGATTTCTTGAGTATGCCATAAAGAGCAAGGAAGGAAGCGATATCAACATGAAATACGGTGAATTTCCGTCTTACAAGCCTGCCTATGAGACAGAGTACTTCAAATCTAAAGACGAATATTTCGGAGGCTTGGAAGTAGGCACCATTTTCGCCGGTTTGACCGGTGCGCCGGCAACCAAGTGGGGACCTTATTTCACCGACGTTTCCGAATCCATGAAAACTGCGGCAGGCAACATCCTTGCCAACAGGATGGACCCCAGGCAGGCTTTGGAGGCTGCGACGAAAGATGCTCAGAGCAAGATAAACGCAAAATAGTCCCCTTTGATCTACCAACGGGCAGATAGCCATGTTAATGACTAAAACCTCGCGCCAAGATGTGGGTACGAGGTTTTAGTTTTTAACTTGAAAATATTTAAATCAGGAAGGAGAAGTG
>ENA-OWPA01002236-OWPA01002236.1-bioreactor-metagenome-genome-assembly--contig:-NODE-2236-length-10119-cov-3.264489_pt1 | contig 10119 bp, 9 predicted proteins | sample MGYA00238139_ERZ651803 | MGnify/ENA primary metagenome ERZ651803 (study PRJEB26909, sample SAMN07631231) | bioreactor metagenome | isolation source: Switchgrass digestor | place: USA: Dartmouth...
TTTGACAAAGAACCACAAAAAAATGAGGCCTTTACCCACGGGCAAAGTCCTCGTCGGCAAAAACCTCGTTCTTATTGGCCAGCGTATTTAACTATATACTTGATAAAATCTTAATTCGCGGGTTTATAGCCTTCCGCATACTCAATATTAGCCTTGGCTTGATCCCGAAGTTCTGCAAAATAGCTTTCAAATTTCTGGCTCTTGGCCTCAGCCAAAGCATCCTCAGACACTTGATCCTTGACGGATTCATAATCAGCTAAAGTTGCAGGTTTATGATCTTCCACTAAAATAATGTGATAACCAAACTCCGTTTTCACCGGAGTCTTGGAATAGGTCCCCACTTCTTGGGCAAAGGCCGCTTCTTCGAATTCCGGCACCATTCTTCCTTTACCAAAATAACCTAAGTAGCCACCGGAGCTTTTTGAACCTGTGTCTTTAGACTTTTCTTTGGCCAATTCGGCAAAATCCGCTCCGGCATCCAATTGGGCTATGATCTCTTTTGCTTCCTCTTCTGTATCCACTAAGATATGACGAGCCTTAACTTCTTCCCCACTACCGCCGTAATACTCTTGGTTATTGGCAAAGAAAGTTTTGATTTCCTCTTCACTCACCGTTACATCTTTAGTGATCTCCGCTGATAAAGCAAAATAATTCCTTACTTCTTCTGAAGTCATGGCTTGTTGTTTAAGCCACTCCTGGTATGAGTTTTCATCCCCAACCATATTAATGATATTTTGTTCCTGCTCGATAACCGCCGAAGCATTCGGATCCAAGTCAAGTCTTTCAACTTCCTGGATAACCAGCTTAGCGGCAATCATGGCCTCTAAAATCTGGGATTTTACTTGCTCTAAAGCTTCTTTACCCTGGTCAGTACTAAAATCCATACCATAGCTTTCATAGATTTTCTTGACATTAGCCACACGGGTGTCAAAGTCTTTTTTTGTAATGGCCTCCCCATTTACTTTGGCCACCCATTGGTCTGAACTTGCTCCACAGCCGGCCAGAACCAGGGCTACCACTATCAGTACCGCCACCATTTCCTTGCGGAAACTTTTCATTTTTAACACCTTTCTTTCCTATCCGTTAAAAGCAATTATATCAGGATGCAGATTTAGGCGCAATACCATAAATTACCATTAATACTTTGTAAATCGCTTCCAATATTTCTTCTTGAGCCACTGACCGCAAGCGAACCTTAATCTCCAAATTTCCACCGGTTGTGGTGCCAAAAGCAACCGGATAAGGGGACTTTTCAGCGATTTTCATGAGCAATTCTCCGGAAATTCCCGGGTCCTCAGCAAAACGGAAAACAGCTTGTTGCTTAAGCTGTTGAATCTGTTCAATTTTCATCCCTGAAGCAATCCACTTAATTCGAACAATCTTTAAGAGATTCTCCACTTCCCGGGGAGGAGTGCCAAACCGGTCAATTAATTCATCCAGCATCAGGCTCAAATCTTCTTCATTGTCGATGGAAATCATGCGCTGGTAGAGGGATGCTTTAAGCTTGCGATCGCCAATATAGGTGTCCGGCAGATACGCATCCACTTGCAACTCGATACTGGTTTCCACCTTTTCTTCGACTTTTTCCCCTTTGAGCTCTTGGACCGCTTCTCTGAGCATCTGGGTGTAAAGCTCAAAACCTAAGGCTGCTAAATGCCCGTGCTGCTGAGCCCCAATAAGGTTTCCGGCGCCGCGAATTTCCAAATCCCGCATAGCGATTTTCAGTCCGGAACCAAACTCGGTAAATTCGCGAATTGCCGCTAAACGCTTTTCCGCTACTTCCGTCAAAACCTTCTCCGGTTTATACAAAAAGTAGGCGAAGGCCCGGCGATTGGAACGGCCAACACGCCCTCGCAGCTGATAAAGCTGCCCCAGGCCAAGGCGATCTGCTTCATCAATAATCAGGGTATTGACATTGGGCATATCTAAGCCTGTCTCAATGATGGTAGTACAGACCAAAACATCACTTTCGTGTTCTAAAAAGGCCAGCATCTCTTGTTCCAGCTCTCTTTCGCTCATCTGACCATGAGCAACCCCATAGCGGGCTTCAGGCACAAGCTGGCTCAGATAGTGCACCACCTGATCCATGTCCTCCACCCGGTTGTGAACATAGAAAACCTGACCTCCCCGTTGAATTTCCCGGCGAATGGCTTCCCGCACGACCTCCGGGCGAAATTCCGCCACATAGGTCTGCACAGGAAAACGATCCTCAGGAGGGGTTTCAATCACACTTAAGTCTCGCACTCCGATCAAAGACATGTGCAAGGTCCGGGGAATAGGGGTGGCAGAGAGAGTTAAGACATCCACATTGGTTTTTAAAGTCTTAAGCTTCTCCTTATGGGCTACCCCAAACCTTTGCTCTTCATCAACAATCAATAAACCCAGATCTTTAAACTTGACCGATTCCGAAACCAACTTGTGGGTTCCAACCACAATATCGATGGAACCATCTTTAAGTCCCTGGAGAATCTCTTTCTGCTCCTTGGCTGAGCGGAATCGACTCAGCATCTGAATGGTCACCGGATAACCCATAAAACGCTCTTGAAAGGTGTTAAAGTGTTGTTGAGCCAGGATTGTCGTCGGTACCAACACCGCTACTTGTTTACTGTCCATGACCGCCTTAAAGGCAGCTCGTAAAGCTACTTCTGTCTTCCCATAACCCACATCCCCGCAAAGCAAACGATCCATGGGGCGGGGTCGCATCATATCTTCTTTAACCTCTTTAATGCACTGGAGCTGGTCCGGTGTTTCTTCATAGGGAAATTTCTCTTCAAATTCCTGCTGCCAAACATTATCCGGCGAAAAGGCAAACCCCCTGGTTGCTTCCCGTTGGGCATAGAGTTTCAATAAATCAAAGGCCATTTCCTTAATGGCACTTTTGGCCTTGGCCTTAACTCTTTTCCATTCCGATCCGCCCAACTTATAAAGCTTCGGTTGAACATCGGCATCACTGCCAAGATATTTCTGTAAAAGATTCAATTGATCCAAGGGTACATAAAGCCTGTCCTGTCCGGCATATTTGACCGCAAAATAATCTTTTTCCACCCCACCTACGGTTATGCGCTCAATCCCGATAAACTGGCCAATACCATGGTGCACATGGACTACAAAGTCACCGGGTTTAAGATCCGTAAATTGGAGTTTCTCCGCAGTTTTTTCCGGTGCCTTTCTGCGCTTGGCAGGAGCCTTGCGCTCCCGCTTATAAATCTCTGCCTCACTAAGGACAATCAATTTGCTCAAAGGGAGCTCAAAACCTTGGTCCAAAGACAAGGGATAAACATAGACCCCACCCTCTTTCACGGGCAAAGAGAGTTCATGCTTTTGGGCGATGGCTCCCCGGTCTTTCAGGCCTTGGAGCATTCTCTCCGCATGCTCTTCATCCCCCACAAAAAGGGTCACAATATAACCGGACTTTTGCCAATGGTCAATTTCATCGGCCAAAGCTCCTGTTTTCCCCATAAATCCGGTAAGGGGGCGGGCATTAAGGTTAAAAATCCTTCGCGGGGCTACACCGGGAATTTGACGAGGCAAAGTAGACATTAAGATAAAAGGATGCTTTTCTCCATATTCTAAAATCTGCTCATATGTTATAAGGCTATCCTCAGGGCTTAAGAACAGCTCCCCTTTGGCTAAGGCTTCCGTATATTCTTCAAGCCTTTCTTTATGTTGGAATTCCAGCTGCTCCTTCAGACGCAGAGGCTCATCTAAAATCACAAAACGATCTTCGGAAAGCAAAGAGAAAAAGGACTCTAATGGTTCTTCCAAGAGACTTAAATAAGGGTAGATGCTTTCATCCAAACGGCCTATCTTCAGTTTATCTTCCAGGCGCTGAGCTTGCTTCATAACCAATTCCGCCACTTCCTGACGACCATTGCGGTTCAGGCGCCCGGCCTGTTTCCTGGCCTGGGCTCGAATCTCCCAGCCCAGCTTCTCCAGTTCTTCAGGGCGAATGACCACTTCCAGCGCCGGAGGGATTAAAACACTTTTTAAATTGGCCGTGGATTTTTGGGTATCAAGATTAAAGATCCGAATAGAGTCCACTTCATCATCAAAAAACTCAATCCGTAATGGCTCTCCGGCCAGTGGCGCCACATCCAGGATACCCCCACGTATGGCAAATTGGCCTTTCCCTTCAACGACGTCCAAACGCTCGTAGCCTGCAGTAACTAACTTCTGAGCCAGCTCTCGGAGATCATAACTGGCTCCCTCTTTGAGCTCTATAATGTACTCCTGCCAGCGGGTGCGGGAATACATTTTTTGATCTACTGCCAGTGCCGTAGCCACTACCGTACAGTGATTATCCTGAGCCAATTGATTCAGGACCCTGATTCTCTCAATGGTTGTCTCCCGGCTTCTGCCCAGGACCTCAAAAGGCAACCATTCCGTAGCAGGAAAATAGAGAATGGTTTCTCCAGGGAGCCAGGTACGCAAATCATTGACCCACTTTTGCGCAAGCTCCTCCGAATAGGTAAGGATAAGACCAGGCTTTCCTTGCTGCAGAAGCTGGGCAGTAAAGGCCGGTTTTTGACTTCCTGTTAAATTATAGATCATTTGTGGCCATTCCTTAGAGGAAATCGCCTTGTTTACTGCCTCGATATCGAAGCCTAAACGCAAATAGTGGCTTAACGTTTTCAAAGAATCCATCCTTTCGGGCAACACAAAATCATGGACATCCTGCAAGAGGACCCCCATTCGTGCTTGGTTAGTATTATCTGGATAGTATTGTATGTTAAATTGAGAAAATCACACAGAAGCTTGTGCAAGACTGAACAAAGTCAAAAGCGAAACTATCCTGCCTTCTATATTAAGGAGGCAGGTATCAGGCTCCTTATCCGGTCTGGACCATAGACTCATGACCGGTCCGGGCCTTGAAATCCAAAGCCTAATTCAAAAAACGATATTCTCCTACTTCAAGTTCATTCATGCAATCGGGACAAAGGGCATAAGCCACATTCCCAGTGATATTTATTATAGAGTCCCCGTAGGCCGAGGTCAAGTCATCATCCATATTCAGCTCACCTAAGACCTTGTCACAGACCTGACAAACCCGCATAACCAGCATAAAAAAACACCTCCCTAGCATAGGTTTGCCTGGGAAGCGTTGGGTTATTCACCATAACTTTTGGCCAAGGGTATTTAAGTTTTTAGCGATTATACAAATTCATGGCTTTATTTCCTTCTCCTTTGAGCCAAAGAGTTAACGCTTTCATACCTTTCTCAATAATCTCCTCCAGGACAGGTATCTCTTCTTTAGTAAAGGAGGACAAAACATAGCGGGCAGGATCCCAGCCTTCAGGCGGTCGACCGATCCCGATTTTCAAACGCCAAAAATTCTCCGTTCCCAGCTCAGCTATGGTGGACTTAATACCATTATGCCCCCCGGCACTTCCTGAGCTTCTCAGCCGCATACGCCCAAGAGGCAGATCCATATCATCATAGACCACCATTATATCTTCAGGGGTAAGCTTATAAAATTGGGCTAACTCCCGGATAGAACGACCACTTAAATTCATAAAAGTTTGGGGCTTCAGCAAGTAGACTTTTTCCCCTTCCAGGGTTGTTTCAGCCACCAAACCTTGAAATTTGGGACGAAAATCTAACTTTAATTCCTCCGCTAAGCAATCCACAACGAGAAATCCGGCATTATGCCGGGTCTCGGCATATTGCAGGCCTGGATTGCCTAGACCGGCGATGAGCTTCATTAAACTCACTCCTCTAAGCATATTGTAAACATCCTGTGAATACATTGATGATAGCAGATTTAGGTGTTCTTGTAAAAGAAATAAGGGGGTATTTTGGATGAAACCCAGCAAAGAGTTTTTATCTTTGCCAATCGTCTCCCTAAGCGAAGGACAGCATATCGGATATGTGAAAGGTCTGGTCATAGATGCCCATTCCAAATCTTTGGCAGCTTTGGTGATTGACCCTAAAGGGTTTTTCAAAGACCAACGTATCATTCCTTATGCTAAAGTTGTGAGTGTGGGAGAAGACGCCATTACCATTGACAAAGGAGCCTATGTGGAGAAATCCACCAGCCTTCCGGAAATTTTAAATCTTATTAAAGAAAAGCTAACGATCATTGGCACCCGTATCCTTACCCAAAACGGAAAAACCTTAGGAATTGTAGAAGAATATTATATTGACCCGGAAACAGGAAAAATCACTCATTTGGAAATATCCGGGGGGAAAATTGAAGGGCTTTTCAACGGGAAAGCCCTGCTGGATGCCGAATATGTACTTACCATCGGCCAAGATGTGATTGTAACTCAAAAAGGATGCGAAGCCCACCTGATGGTCGCCGATAAAGGAATCAATGATGCTTTTAAATCTGTATTGCGTACTACTTCCAACCTGGCCTCTGAGACAGGCCAAGCTTTCAGCAAGTTATTTAAAAAGAGCAAAGATAATAATAAATCCCGGTTTTTAGCCCGGAGAAAAAGCAAAGGCGCAGTCTCTCTAAATGGCGACACTATAGAGACAACAGATGATTTTGCAGAAATAAAAGATGTAACCTCTCCAGACATTCAGCCCATTCAGGTATCCACCTTGGATGAAGACTCCATCCAAGCTGCCGATGCTCCAATATCCTCACCGGCATCTTCAGATGTGAATAGTGAACCTGATGTAGCTGAGTCTGAGCCCTGTCAAGCAGTCAATCAATCCCCTGCCAACTCCCCTAAAGACCCCCTTTGTTAATCCCCATTGTTAAGCTGTCCGCCCCAGATATTAGGTCCGCATTATGCACACCTGATATCTGGGATTTTAATTAATTATAACCCACTGTTCAAAAAAGGAATTTTAAGGTAACATTTTAGTAAACCAAATATAAGATTACCTCCTTATTTTACCGGAGAATTGAGTATAGTCTTTCTTATATGGAAAAGCCTGATATAGGTATAGGTATAGGTATAGGTATAGATAAAGATAAAGATAAAGATTTAGATTTAGATAAAGCATTTATTTGATAGTCCATCTGGAGAGCTGGTGAAACTATGGACACTTATCAATTAAAAATCTTCATTGCTGTATCCAAATTTCAAAGTATTTCCCGGGCGGCTAAGGCATTGCACTTAAGTCAGCCCGCAGTGAGCGCTCAAATCAGGAACTTGGAGGAATATTACAAAGGTCAGTTTTTCGAGCGCACCCAGCAAGGAGTTTACCTTACGAAAGCAGGCCAGGTCTTTTACGACTATGCCCAACGCATCTTAGCCTTGCAGGATGAAATGGAACAGCAATTGGAAATAACCATGCAGCATGAAAACAACCAAATCGCTGTTGGAGCGAGCACAACCGTTGGCAATGTTTCTCTTCCCTGTTCAATTTACTTATTCAAAGAGCAATATCCCGAAGTGAATATCCGGCTGGAAATTGCCAATGCCGAAGAAATCCTGCGCAAAGTGCGAGAAGAGGAAATTGATTTTGGGGTGACTGAAGTAATCCCTGATGTCCCGGGATACACCACCCATTACGTCACTGCCGATGAACTGGTGCTTATTGTGCCCCCGTCCCCCCATTGCCAGAAAGACACCATAAGCCTGGAAGAATTCTTTAAACAACCTTTAATAATGCGGGAGCCGGGCTCAGGCACCCGTAAAGTATTGACTCAATACCTGGAAGCCAAGGGGTATACAACAAGCCAGCTTAATATTATTGCGGAAATGTCCACCATAGATGCCATTAAATCCGCAGTACAGGCTGGAATGGGCGGGTCTGTTGTCCCCAAGTTATCCGTAAAAAGGGAAATCTATCAGGGGACGCTAAAAGCTCTAAAAATCTCCGACCTGGAAATGCCTTTGAATTATAACATTATTCGGCTTAATCAGCACTATTTGTCATCCAAGGCCAGACAACTCATTAAATTTCTGACTGATCCTGAAGAGCGGTTCTTATGTTAATAATGCTATTAGAGGATGAAGTCTGACGAAGATTTCATCCTCTTTAAGTGTTATAGCCAAAACACTATAACCAAAACACAGATGTAATAACTAAAAACAAATAAAAATGCTACAAAAAATCTCAATAAATAAAACGAAAAAGAGGCAGATTCTCCTGCCTCCGTTATCAATCATTAAATTACTATTAGGGATGTCCTGTTAATTTATCCGTATGACATGCTGTACAGTTCATTTTTCCTTGCTCATTATCCAAGACACTCTTAGATCCATTATGACAGGTGAGACAACTAGCAAACTCTGAGCCGGGAGCATAAGTAGGAGTGAATTTCCCTGCTTTCCAGTCATTAAGAATCATAGCAGCCTGAGCGGCAGTATCCCCTGTTACTTTAGCACAACGGTCAGCTTTTTCATCAGAGTTGATTTTAGCATTAGCAGCATTAGCCCAAAGGCTTACAGAAATATGACATAACGGAGAACCGGCTACTGTGGTAACTTGGTTAGGGAATTTGGCATAACTGTCCATAGCTGTCGTTGGGAAGGGAAACATGGTATACCAGCCAATGAGCTCATCACCCAATTTAGTTACATCATCGCCGGCCACTAAGTTCATTACCAGCAAGCTGCCGTTTAAAGCTCCGCATAGTGTACCCCAACCCACGGCTCCTCCACGACCATACTTAAGCATTTCCGGAGGAAGAGTACCCCAAGGTCCGCCTACTTGTTCTTTGATGGTGTCAATTAAAGCTTTTCCTGCAGCGTAGCAACAAGCACCTTCAAAGTAGTTTTCATATCCCCGTTTGCGCACAACTTCCGGGTCAATGGGTTCATAAGCCCAGGGTAAAGCTTGATAGCCATCACCGGCAGTAGGATTAGCATTTGCATTAGCGGTATCATTAGCTGAAGCTACTGACGTGGTGGCAGGACTGGCTTGCCTATTTGCTCCACATCCCATTAAGCAGGCCCCTGCTGCAAAACCAACACCTGCAGTAATGAATTTCCTCCGTGATAGGATTAAGTTTGACATAGATCTCATCAGCCTCCTCATTTCTCTTTGAGTTTGCACTTGTAAGTATTTTTGCAATTCCATTATAAGGGAGGCTTTAAAATCTGTCTTATAACAGGTTACTATATTCCTATCACACAAATCGATAATTTTATTTACTAATCTTAATAATATGTTTTCTTAATAATCAGACAATAATCGGGAGCAAAGCTTTGAGTGAATTTTAGCTTAGTGGGATATAAAGGCAAAGTGCTTCTTATAACAAAAAACGCAACAATAATTTGGCTCCCACCCAGGCTCCCACTAGCACAGCAAGGGTAAAGATCCATCCTGCAAGAGAGCTGGAAGCAATCCCGTTAAGAACTAAGCCGATATTGCAGCCATGGGCAATACGGGCACCATAACCCATAAGAATTCCGCCCAATAAAGCAGAGATTGCAAACTTCTTATTTTTCAGTGGCCGGAAACGGGCTTGGGAAGCTACTACTGTAGCCCAAAAAGCACCCAGGATCAGGCCTAAATTCAAATAGGTTCCATCCGTCAAAAAGAGTTCTTTCAAAGATAACACCTGATCACGATACAGGCCAATTTGCCCCGCCAGCCACATTGACCATTCTTCAATGTTGGTGGTGATTCCCCACGGTCTTTGTCTCACCAACAAGACTATAATGTTTAAAATTGCTAATACTACTGCCCCTACCCAATATTCCCAAGGTCCTTTATAAATGACTTTAAATTTCTCTCCCATTTGGCTCCCCTTCTCCGCTAGCGCATTTTGGTCAGCTCTATCCTCCATATGCCGTTGGCTACTTCCTCTTCCTTAACCTTATGCCCATGTTCTTGAGCCCACACCACTAAAGCTCTGCTGGTACAACTATGGTCCGTTTCCAAGACTAAGGTATCACCACATTTTAATTCTTTGAGTTTACGTTGCGTTTTAATTATGGGAATGGGGCACATTTCCCCCCAAATATCCAAATAATAAGTTGCCATCCTTAAGTTAACTCCTTCCGCTTTCTCTGCCATCTTCTAATCAATTGCCATATCAGAAGCAAGATCAAGAGCTGAGTAATAACCGCCGGAACCCAACCCATAATATTTGGAAGAAAAACTGCCGGAAACTCGTGGAAGATTTGCAGCCAATAAGGTAAGGACACTTTACCCAAAAAAGCCCCGATTATTAACCCTACAAGAGCGATCATTTGCATAGCAAAGCCTTCC
>ENA-OWPA01002238-OWPA01002238.1-bioreactor-metagenome-genome-assembly--contig:-NODE-2238-length-10116-cov-2.955573_pt1 | contig 10116 bp, 9 predicted proteins | sample MGYA00238139_ERZ651803 | MGnify/ENA primary metagenome ERZ651803 (study PRJEB26909, sample SAMN07631231) | bioreactor metagenome | isolation source: Switchgrass digestor | place: USA: Dartmouth...
AAGGGCACCCAACTGCAGAAAGTGCCGGATGTAAGAGGAATGGACCGGAGTGCTGCCGAAGTAGAACTGCGCAACTATGGATTCAGAGTTGGAACCATTGATAAAATGTATGATGAAAAGTATGAAGAAAATCAGGTAATCTCCCAGAATCCACGTGGGGGTACTGAGGCTGAACCTGGAGAATACGTTGATCTTATGATTAGTGAGGGCCCGGCACCGGAGCGTATAAAAATGCCCAATTTGCTTGGCCTGGACCTGGAAAAGGCCCGCCAGACCCTGCAAGAACTTAATCTTCAGGTAGGGGAGATAACCAAAAAGGAAAGCGATGTTTATTATGCCAACCAGGTGATGGACCAGGATACCCAGGCCGGTGTGCTGGTCGATGAGAAGACGATAGTTAATCTTACGGTCAGCCAAGGGCCGGGACCGGCAGCACAGGCACGCAGTTTGGAGTTTCAATTGCCCCAGGAACAGGATTTTTATAAAGTCGTAATTAAAGTTACCGATGCCCGGGGTGAGAGAAAAGTATATGATCAATTGCATGAAGGCGGAGATCAGGTGGTAGTTGGTATCAGTTATTTTGGCAATGGCCAGGCAGAAATTCAATTAAACGGTACCCTGTACCGTACTATCAACCTATAAACATAAGGAGGTTTTTATGACCGGTCAGGAATCCGTAGGACTGGTATTTAAGAATTACAGCGGATTTTATTATGTGCAAACTCTGGATGGACAGGTCTATGAATGTAAAATCCGCGGCAAGCTTAAAGAGACTGTCGTAAGCGGTGACTGGGTAACCTTTACGACCTTGGATTCCGGACGGGGCATCATTGAAAATCTGCAGGAGAGGAAAAACCTGTTATACCGGCCCAAGATAGCTAATGTAACTATGGTACTCATAGTCATGGCAGTTGACAAACCGGCTCCCAGTCCCATACTGCTGGACAGGCTGCTGTTGCTGGCAGGCCTGCAGAATGTTGTGCCATGTATAATACTCAATAAATGCGATATCGAACCTGATCCTAAAGCAGTTTTGATCAAGGATTATTATCCCCAGGCAGGATTTAAAGTGCTGTCCGTCTCTGCTAAACAGCAGCACAACCTGGAAGAGGTTCGCGACCTGCTCAAAGGCCAGATTGCGGTGCTGGCCGGCCCCAGTGGAGTGGGCAAGACCAGTCTGATCAATGCTTTAACCCAATATGACAACTTGAAAACCCAGGAAGTAAGCAGGAAAATTGGACGAGGCAGGCATACCACCCGTCATGTAGAGCTTTTTCCCATTGAACAAAATGGATGGATTGCTGACACTCCGGGATTCAGCGTTCTGGACCTGCCTGCATCATTGAAGAGTACTGAATTAGCGGATTATTATCCTGACTTTTTAGAACATAGACAGGAATGCAGGTTTACCGATTGTCTGCATTTCCGGGAAAAAGACTGCGGAGTGAAAAATGCCCTGGACAGCGGGAAGCTGCCTGAATTCCGTTATAATAACTATATTCAGCTTTTGGAAGAAGTAATGGCAAAGGAGAAAAACTATCGATGATAATGCTAGCCCCCTCCATATTATCAGCAAATTTTGCCCGGTTGGGAGAAGATATTTCCAAGGTGGAGCAGGCAGGAGCTGATTGGCTGCATATCGATGTAATGGATGGACATTTTGTACCCAATATAACTATTGGTCCTCAGGTGGTAACCGACCTGAGAGCAGTAAGCAAGCTGGTATTCGATGTTCATCTTATGATTGAAAACCCGGATATGCATATCCCAGCTTTTGCTAAGGCAGGAGCCGATTTTATTACCGTTCATGTGGAAACCTGCCGTCATCTTAACCGCACCATTAATTTAATCAGGGAATGCGGATGCCGTCCCGGAGTAGCCTTGAATCCAGCCACACCCGCGTGTTTGGTGGAACCCAGCCTGGCAGATATTGATTTGGCTTTGGTTATGAGCGTTAATCCTGGTTTTGGAGGTCAGGAGTTTATAGCGGGTGTAATAAGCAAGATTCAACAGGTAAAGAAGATGTCTGCAGAAATAAATAAAGACCTGCTGATTCAGGTAGATGGGGGAATTAATCCTGAAACCGGACGAAAGGTAGTTCAGGCCGGGGCCAATGTTTTGGTGGCGGGGTCTTTTATATTTCGCTCACCTGATCCAGCTCAGGCCATAGCTGACCTTAAGAAAGCGGTGGACTATTGACCACTGCTGTAGGTAAGTGCTAATATTAAGGCAATTGAATAGGATAATTTTTCTTCGGGGATGGGTGAAATTCCCTATCGGCGGTATAGCCCGCGAGCCGAAAGGCAGGATCCGGTGCAATTCCGGGGCCGACAGTGACAGTCTGGATGGGAGAAGAAAAATAATATGGCGTGGCGTTTTCTGTGATGCCATATTAATTGTGCATTTAAACTCCGAAGAACCAAGCGGAGTTTTTTTTATTTCCATTATAAGATTCAGGGTGGAATTTCCATGAGTAATGATGACCGTCATTACATGCAAAGAGCTTTAGAGTTGGCCGCACTCGGTCTGGGACGCACCAGTCCCAATCCGGCGGTGGGAGCAGTAATAGTAAAGGAAGGTACAATAGTCGGCGAAGGTTATCACCAAAAGGCTGGTACCCCTCATGCCGAAATACATGCTCTTCGCCAGGCAGGAGAACACGCCCGGGGAGCAGATATCTATGTTACTTTGGAACCCTGCAGTCATTACGGGAAAACTCCGCCCTGTGTCAATGCTTTAATCGAAGCCGGCATTAAGAGAGTGGTGGCTGCGGTGCTGGATCCCAATCCGCTGGTAGCAGGGCAGGGTATTAAAATACTGCAAAATGCCGGCATTGAAACAAAAATTGGTGTTTTGGAAGAGCCAGCCCGGCGGCTTAATGAAGCTTTTTTCAAATATATAACCACCCGGCGGCCTTTTGTGGCTCTTAAAACCGCTATGACCTTGGATGGAAAGATAGCTACCAGAGAGGGAAATTCCCGCTGGATTACCTCTGCTCCAGCCAGACAATACGTGCACCAGCTTCGCAATCGCTATGATGCCATTATGGTTGGTATAGGTACGGTGCTGGCCGACGATCCCCTGCTGAATACCCGCTTGGAAGATGCCTCAGCTCGAGATCCGGTGCGCATTATTATTGACGGTCAGCTTAATCTGCCCCTGGACAGTAAGATTGCCCAGACCAGTAATAACCAGCCTACCCTGGTATATACATCCCGAAGTGCTGACCAGGGAAGAGAAAAGGCTTTAAGGGAAAAAGGATTGGAAATAGTTCGTGTGGATGGAACCCAGGATAATCTTGACCTGAGACAGGTTATGGATGACCTGGGCAAGCGAGGCTTGATTAGTATTCTGGTGGAAGGAGGAGCAGGACTTAACGCTTCCTTGTTGGAGCAAAAGCTGGTGGACAAACTTTACTGGTTTATTGCCCCTAAAATTATAGGGGGCAGTCAGGCTCCTGGGCCAGTGGGCGGAACAGGAGCAGCTATTATGGACGAAGCCATAATTCTGCATGATATACAACAGCAGCAAATCGGAGATGACCTGCTGGTTGAAGCTTATACAAGGTGGTGAGGTAGTGTTTACCGGGATCATCGAAGAAATAGGTTATGTACAGCGTATAAATCAGCAATCCAACTCGGCTCAGATTCAGATTAAGGCCAGCAAGGTATTGGAAGATGCTGCAGTGGGAGACAGTATTGCGGTTAATGGGGTTTGCCTCACCGTAGTCTCCTTTGACAAACAGCACTTTACGGCTGATGTTATGCCGGAAACCATAAGTAAAACCAATCTAAGGGAATTAAAACCAGGCAGTCCGGTCAACCTGGAAAGGGCTTTAAAACTTGGCGGCAGGCTGGGAGGACATATAGTTCTGGGACACGTTGATGCGGTAGGAACTATTGTCCAAAAACAGGTTTTGGAGATTGCTATCATTTACCGGATTCAGGCAGAGCCAGATTTCTTAAAATTTGTAATTCCTAAAGGCTCAGTTGCTATAGATGGGATTAGTCTTACCGTAGTGGATGTTTTTAGCGACAGCTTTACTGTATCATTGATTCCTCATACTGCCCATGCCACCATTCTAGGCAGTAAAAAACCCGGGGATAAAGTGAATCTAGAAAGCGATATCATCGGCCGGTATGTACATTTCTTAATGAGGAATAATGAATCAAAAGCTAAGCAGGAATTGGATTTATCATTTCTAGCCGAGCACGGTTTTATGTAAGGAGGAACGACATCATGTTTAACACCATTGAGGAAGCAATTCACGATATCCGGGAAGGCAAAATGGTTATTCTGGTGGATGATGAGGACCGTGAAAACGAGGGCGACATCATTGTAGCTGCCGAAAAGGCTACTCCGGAAATCATTAACTTTATGGCTTCTTATGCCAAGGGGCTTATCTGCGTGCCTATGACTGGTGAGCGGCTGGATGAATTGGAGATACAGCCCATGGTTCTGGAGAATACGGATAATCATGAAACGGCCTTTACGGTTTCGGTTGATTATAAAACAACCACTACCGGCATTTCGGCCCATGAAAGGGCTGCGACGGTAGCGGCTTTACTGTCTCCTGAAGCCAAGCCGGCTGATTTTCGCAAACCAGGACATATCTTTCCCCTACGGTACAAAGAAGGGGGAGTCCTGCGCAGAGCAGGACATACTGAAGGCTCTATAGACCTGGCGCGGCTGGCGGGGCTGTACCCCGCTGCAGTTATCTGCGAAATCATGAGCAGCGATGGAAGTATGGCCCGGGTTCCGGAATTGATGGAGTTTGCCAGGGAACATAACCTGAAGATTGTTACCATAGCCGACTTGATAGAGTACCGGCGCCGTACAGAAAAACTGGTCACCAGAGTAGCTGATACCAAGCTTCCCACTCACTATGGAGAGTTTACCGCAGTAGCCTATGAGTCCCTGTTGGACAACAAAGGACATCTAGCTCTGGTTAAAGGAGAATGGGACGAGGATGAACCGGTTTTGGTTCGGGTGCATTCTGAGTGTCTCACCGGAGATGTTTTTGGCTCCAATCGATGTGACTGCGGTGAACAATTGGCTACGGCGCTGACCATGATTGAAAAGGCTGGGAAAGGGGTACTGCTCTATATGCGCCAGGAAGGCCGCGGTATTGGCCTGGTGAACAAGATACGCGCCTACCATCTGCAGGATCATGGCCGGGATACGGTGGAAGCCAATTTGGAATTAGGTTTTCCTGAAGATTTGCGGGACTACGGTATTGGAGCTCAAATTTTGGTTGATTTGGGTGTTCGCAAAATGAGGCTTATGACTAACAACCCCAAGAAAATTAGAGGCTTGGAAGGATACGGATTGGAGGTAGTTGAGCGAGTTCCCATAGAGATCCCCAGCAAAGCGGAAAACCGTTTTTACCTGCAGACCAAAAAAGAAAAGATGGGCCATATACTGGCTGGAATATAAACTGAAGGAGGAATTACAGTGCGGGTATTGGAAGGAAAACTAGTAGGAGACGGGCAGCGAATAGGTATAGTGGTATCGCGTTTTAATGAATTTATAACCAATAAACTGCTGTCAGGATGTTTGGATACCCTGATGCGTCACAATGTTAACCAGCAGGATATTGATGTGGTATGGGTTCCGGGGGCTTTTGAAATACCTTTGGCAGCTCAAAAGATGGTACAGCGCGGTTATGATGCGGTGATATGCCTGGGAGCGGTTATCCGCGGTGCCACCCCCCATTTCGAATACGTTTCTGCTGAGGTTACCAAAGGAGTCGCTCAGGTGGCGCTCAGCTCAGGGATACCCGTAATCTACGGAATAATAACCGCTGATACCATTGAACAGGCCATTGAACGTGCCGGAACCAAGGCAGGTAACAAGGGAGTAGATGCTGCCGTAAGCGCTATCGAAATGATTAATCTAATGAAACAGCTTGGCTAGTTAACTTTACAAGACCTCTGCCGGGCTCAATAGGGCAGAGGTCTTTATTTTCCTTCATTATTTTACATTTCGCCTTATCCTTTCTTGTCCGCCCAGTCCAGCTAATGGGTAAAATGGTCGAAAAACTGTTCAGACTCTCCATAATGGGTTGCCTGATTGCATCATAGTGAATCAGATCTGGTTCACTATGATGCATTATCGTAGCAGAGCAGGCAGGAAGTTGGTTTATACGTGGCAGTTTTTATATCTATCGGGGTTCCTGATATAAAATCCAGTTAGCAATAAGGTGATTTGATGCAGACTTGAATCATAAGATGGGCAAATGCAACACCTTAGGTTAAAGTATGGCATTAAATGGCATACGGAATTTTACTAAAAGTGTGATAAAATTCGACCTGCAGGTATCTATACGGGGGGGTTTATAATAATGAAAAAGGTCATTACGTAATTGATGTAGTTGGCACGATAATTGCATTAATAAAGGTCAGGATCTCAAGGGGCGCAGGGGAGGAATGATTTTCCCGGTGGATGATTATACCTCAAACAAGCGCAATGAGGATAAAAAGAAAATGAGGTGATTTATAGTGGCATTAAAAACTCCGCAGCAATATCTGGATGAACTTCGTCAACTCAAAATCAATCTCTACATGTTTGGTGAAAAAGTAGAAAACTATGTTGATCATCCTATTATTCGCCCTTCCATTAATGCTATGGCTATGACTTATAAACTGGCATTGGATCCTGAATATGAAGACCTTATGACTGCAACATCCAGTTTGACCGGACAAAAAATTAACCGGTTTACCCACCTGCACCAAAGCACTGAAGACCTGATAAAGAAGGTAAAGATGCAGCGCCTGTTAGGTCAAAAGACCGGCTGCTGCTTCCAGCGTTGTGTTGGAATGGACGCATTCAATGCGGTTTTCAATACTACCTATGAAATCGATCAGGCTCATGGTACCAATTATCATCAGCGCTTTATCGATTTTATGAAATATGTTCAGGAAAATGACCTGGCTGTGGATGGTTGTATGACTGATGCTCGCGGTGACCGCTCCAAGAGCCCTGGACAACAGCCTGACCCGGATGCTTACCTGCACGTTGTAGAAAGACGGCCGGATGGAGTTGTGGTACGTGGATGCAAGCTTCACCAGACCGGTATGATAAACTCTCATGAAATACTGGTAATGCCGAACAATGCCTTGAAAGAAGACGAAAAAGATTGGGCTATTTGTTTCGCTATTCCGCTGGATACTCCTGGTATGATTTATGTTTACGGACGTCAATCCTGTGATACCAGAAAACTCGAGGGCGGAAATATAGATATAGGCAATGTTCACTTCGGCGGACAGGAAGTTATGACCATCTTTAATGATGTATTTGTACCCAATGAGCGGATATTCATGGATGGAGAGACCGAATTCGCCGGAACCCTGGTAGAACGTTTTGCCGGTTATCACCGTCAAAGCTACGGCGGATGCAAGGTTGGAGTTGGCGACACTCTGATAGGTGCAACCAAGGCTATTACCGATTATCAGGGTGTAAGCAAAGCGTCTCACGTTAAGGATAAAATCATTGAAATGTGCCATCTGAATGAGACTCTGTACTCCTGCGGTATCGCCTGCTCGGCAGAAGGACGCAAAACCGCTGCCGGCAATTACCTGATTGATCTGCTTTTAGCTAATGTGTGCAAGCAGAATGTTACCAGATTTCCTTATGAAATTGCCCGCATAGCCCAGGATTTGGCTGGTGGTTTAATAGTGACCATGCCTTCGGAGAAAGACTTTGAAAATCCGGAAATTGGCGATCTGGTTAAGAAGTATGTCAGCACCGGCACTGTACCGGCAGAACATCGCCAGCGCATGCTGCGCCTGATTGAAAACCTGACCATGGGCTGTGCAGCAGTTGGATATCTGACTGAATCCATGCATGGTGCCGGTTCACCTCAGGCTCAGCGTATTATGATTGCCCGGTTGGTTGATCTGGAGCATCGTAAGGAACTGGCTGAAAGACTTTGCGGTATTAAAGAAAACCCCGATGTTGATTGGAACTAAGAGTTAAGAATTACTGGCCGAGATGTAGCAAGATTAACTGCATAGTCATAGCTTAAAACCTAATTAATTGATGGTATTAATCACAGTACGGACGGATCAATTTATGCAATCAACATTACAGTAGCTGTTCCCAGTACAAGCCAGTATTTATGTATAGCCGGTCTTCAAACATCAGGAGAAATGATCAAATGAAGCTACGTATTAAGTATTGCGGCGGATGTAATCCCATCATTAATCGCTCTAGACTAGTAAACGAAGTAAAAAATGAACTAGCTAAAACAGTCAACGTGGAAATAGTGGATAAAGATGCGGACGTAGGACTTCTGGTCGGTGGTTGTCAGGTATGCTGCCCTAATCTGTCGCAAATTGAAGATCAGGCTAGACAATGGGTAATTGTCGGTGGAGACCTGGTGGATTACCTCCCGGTTTCCATCGACCAATTACCATTTAAAGTAGCAGAAAGAATATTATCAAAGCTGCCATGAAATAGGATTCCCCCTAGGCCAAAACCGTACTGATGCAGTAGGCAGTGCGGTTTTGGCTTGTTTTTTGAAAATTTTAATTTGCGCTTAAAATTGAGTTCAGTTTGAATTAAACTAATAAAGTAGGCCAACTACAGGAAACATTATAGTAATCGATGCATAAGGAGTGATAGTTGTGGTAATACCCGGCCTTATAGTTATTCTGCTAATGGTTTTAGTTCTTCCCTTTGTCATAAAGAAAATAGAAGAGAATTTGGAACCTTTCTTATTTGTAATGGGTGTAGCAGCAGCACTTATCTCCGGAGTAATGACCAAGGAGTTGATAATAGAAGCGCTGGAAGAGCCTATTATGATCGCTTCTGCTGTATTGATAGCCGGAGCTTTATTCTATATTCTGCGCAATCAATTTGCCCGTTTTATGGATAAAGTGTATCAGGTAATACCGGTACCGGTAGTAGTATTCATGGTTGTGCTCATTCTGGGATTAGCTTCAAGTGTTATCACAGCTATAGTAGCCTCAATTATTCTGGTGGAAGTTATCTTCCTGCTGCCCCTGGAACGCAAGCACAAGATAGTCATCTGCGTGCTGTCCTGCTTCTCCATCGGTTTAGGAGCAGCTTTGACTCCTCTGGGTGAACCCCTGGCTACCATTGCTGTATCTAAATTAGACCAGGACTTTTTCTATCTGGTGCGCCTGCTGGGTAAATTTATTATTCCTGCCATAGTTGGATTTGCAGTTTTAGGTGCTGCCTATGCTGCCTGGGCACTGCGCAGCCAACAGGGCCAAAGTACCAGTGAAATGGCTTTAACTGCTGAGGAAGCTGTTGAAGAAGAGGAAATTGAACAGGAAACCTGGAAAGGCATTATTGTTCGCGCTCTGAAGGTATACCTGTTTGTCATGGCTCTGGTATTCCTGGGAGAAGGTTTTCACCCCCTTATCGACGCCTATATTCTGAACTTGGATTACCGCCTGCTTTACTGGGTAAATATGATCTCCGCCGTTCTGGATAATGCGACCCTGACCGCTGCAGAGATCAGCAACCAGATGAGCACAATGCAAATCGAGGCCATTTTGATGGGCTTGCTTATCAGCGGTGGCATGCTAATCCCCGGCAACATACCCAACATTATTTCGGCGTCCAAACTGCGCATCACCAGTTCCGAATGGGCTAAAATAGGTGTTCCTTTTGGACTGGTGATTATGGCTCTCTTCTACTTTATTCTTTTCATATAAGGATCATGGACAACAGAACGGCGAAAAGGTGATGGATTTATGGCAGGGAGAGTTCGATTCTCCCTGCTGTTTTAACATAACAAAGATCTGACATGGCTGGTCAAAGCCGCTGCCCTTTTATCATTGGGTATCCGGCTTTATCCGACAGTTGAAAAAGCAATTATTAAAGTTCGGCAATTATTAAAAAACATACAAGGGGATGGTATTAATGGATTTCTCGTTAAGCAAGGAGCAGAAACTCATTCAACAGGTGGCCAAAGAGTTTGCAGAAAAATATGTGGATCCGGTCAGCAACCAGATTTATGAAGAAAAGCGTATTCCAGAGGGTATCATTAAGGCTTTAGCCGAATATGAGCTGTTAGGGATACCCTTCCCGGAAGAGTACGGTGGAGACGGTGCCGGGTATTTAAGCTATGTGCTGGACCTGGAG
>ENA-OWPA01002239-OWPA01002239.1-bioreactor-metagenome-genome-assembly--contig:-NODE-2239-length-10104-cov-3.014860_pt1 | contig 10104 bp, 9 predicted proteins | sample MGYA00238139_ERZ651803 | MGnify/ENA primary metagenome ERZ651803 (study PRJEB26909, sample SAMN07631231) | bioreactor metagenome | isolation source: Switchgrass digestor | place: USA: Dartmouth...
AATTCCAAATCTCATCTACACCAATTCCCAGATATGTTACAGCTCCCATGCCGTTTATTACTACTCGCCTTTTCATACTTATCCCCCTGTATAAAGTATATGATTCAATTACTTGAAGTCATTTTATTATAATCGTGGTATATATAGCAATAAAAAAATTTTACAGTTCCAAAAAAAGTCCCGATGATGGGACTTTTTTTTATGAGTTATTTTTAATGTACTCAACCGCATCTCCAACGGTTGTAATTTTTTCGGCTTCACTGTCAGGAATTTCGAGGTCGAATTCCTCTTCGAGAGCCATTATTAATTCAACGATGTCCAGTGAGTCTGCACCAAGATCGTCGATGAATGATGCTTCCATTGTCACATCGTCTTCATCAACCCCCAACTGGTCAACAATAATTTTCTTAACTTTTTCAAATACCATTTACTCACCTCCTCTCAAAGAGGAATTTACTTACTGTAATTATTTAATGGACAGATGATTGATTATTATATTTATATTCGTCCATTTCATAATTGTTGTAAGAAAACTGCATTTATGGAACAGCGTTATTATACTGCCCAAAACTCTAAACATAAAAGTATTTTAACTTTTACATTTAGATATTATTACATAACTAGTCCTCCGTCAATATGTATTACCTGTCCAGTAATATAATCTGAGTCTTCTGAAGCGAGAAAACCTACAACATTAGCCACATCTTCAGGTGTCCCAAACCTGTTCAGCGGAATATTATTTAAATAGGTTTCCTTCACTTTATCAGGTAGTACATCAGTCATATTACTCTTTATTAATCCTGGTGCCACTGCATTGCATGTTATATTTCTTGACGCGAGTTCTTTTGCAGTAGATTTTGTAAGTCCTATAAGACCGGCTTTAGAAGCAGAATAATTTGCCTGTCCGGGATTTCCCATTACACCGGCGACAGAGGAAATATTTATTATTTTACCGCTTTTTTGTTTCATCATTATTTTTGATACAGCCTTTGTGCAGAGAAATGCACCTTTAAGATTTATGTCAAGTACGTCATCCCAGTCTTTTTCCGTCATTCTGAGCATAAGGGTATCTCTTGTTATTCCGGCATTATTAACCAGAATATCAATTCGGCCAAAGGCTTCAACAGCTTTATTTACCATGTCCTCAACATCATCAAAATTTCTGACATCTCCCTTTGTCACAATTACGTTGAAACCCTCTGCTTTGAATTCTTCTGCTGTTTTGTCAATTGAATCGGAAGTGGGTATATCGTTGAGAACAATATTTGCTCCCATCATGGCAAGTTTTTTAGCTATAGCCTTTCCCAGTCCCCTTCCGGAACCGGTTACAACAGCAGTTTTCCCCTTCAATTGCATATTATACATCCCTTTCTCATGGAGTAGTTTTTGTTATGCCAAAGCTGACAAAGTTGCGTTTAGAGAATCCAGATCATCAACGTTATATGTACGGACTTCCTTATTAATCTTTTTCACAAAACCACTTAAAGTTTTTCCTGGTCCGATTTCTATAAATGTATCTACCCCGTTATCAATCATGTTCCTTACGGATTTTTCCCATAATACAGGACTTGATACCTGTTTTATAAGAAGATCCTTCACTATTGAGCTGTCAGTCACATATTCAGCGTTTACATTTGCTACAACAGGAATGCTCATTTCATTAAATTTTATTTTTTCAAGTTCCAGTGCCAGTTTCTCACCTGCAGGCTTGAGCAATCTGCAGTGGAAAGGAGCACTTACTGCAAGAGGAAGAGCACGTTTTGCGCCTTTTGCTTTACACAGCTCCATTGCCTTCTCAACTGCTTTAACTTCGCCGGCAATAACAATCTGACCGGGACAGTTGAAATTCACAGGTTCTACTATTCCAGATGGTGCAGCATCATTGCAGCATTCAATCACGTCATTGTCCTGAAGTCCAATTATTGCAGCCATCATGCCTACACCCACAGGTACAGCTTCCTGCATATATTTACCCCTCTTTTTAAGAACGGCAGCAGCATCCATAAGAGAAATAGTGCCGGCGGCAACATGAGCACCGTATTCACCAAGACTGAGTCCGGCAGCAACGTCCGGCTTGATGCCGTTTTCTATAAGTGGCTGCATGCATGCCATACTTGCTGTAAATATTGCAGGTTGTGTATTTTCAGTTATCTTGAGTGTTTCTTCGTCGCTTTCAAATACAAGTTTCTTCATGTCCAAGCCAACTGCTTCTGATGCTTGCTCAAAAACTTCGTTTGCTTTTGGGTAAGCCTCAGCTATTTGTTTTCCCATTCCTACATATTGAGCACCTTGCCCGGGGAAAATGAAAGCTATTTTTGACATAGATATCCTCCATATTATTTAATAATATTATAAATTTATAATAATATTTATAACTTTAGAATTCATCTGCTTTTATTGTTTGCTCCATTTTATAAGTGCCGAAGCCCATGTAAGACCTCCACCAAACCCAACAAGGACAATATTGTCACCTTTAGTTATCTTACCGCTTTTCCAGGCTTCATCAAGAGCTACAGGAATTGATGCCGAAGATATGTTTCCGTACTTATGTACGTTGGAATAAACTTTTTCTGTAGGAATTCCCATCTTTTTTACTGCCCCATCAATTATTCTTATGTTAGCCTGATGAGGTACTATAAGCTTTACGTCGTCTAATGTCATATTGCATTTACTTAACACTTTTTCTACAGCATGAGCCATAATTTTCACTGCAAACTTAAAGACTTCAGTTCCGTCCATCCATATTACCATCTTATTTTTATGCAGACGCTTCTTTTTATCCTCATCGCTGAGGTGACAGCAAGGTATTGTTATATAATGTCCTAGACTGCCATCAGCACCTATTTCAGTATTTATTATTCCATAATCCTTTTCAACTGCTCCTAAAACTGCTGCACCGGCTCCATCACCAAATAGAACACAAGTGTTGCGATCCTCCCAATCCACGACTTTTGAGATACCCTCACATGCAACAATCAATATATTTTTATAATAACCGGTTGCGAGAAACTGCTGGGCTGTAGTTATTCCATATACAAATCCGGAACATGCGGCATTCAAATCAAATGCTGCAGAATTGACCGCTTTAATTTCTTTTTGAATAATGCACGAAATGGAAGGAGAAAGATAATCTGGGCAGGAAGTAGTAACTATTATCAAATCTAATTCTTCAGGTTTGATCCCTGCATCTTTAATGGCTTTTTTTGCGGCTTCAACACCTAGAACATATGCTGGCGTTTCACTTTCGAGAATTCTTCTTTCAGATATCCCTGTCCTTTTTATTATCCATTCATCAGAAGTATCCACCATCTTTTCCAAATCATAATTGGTAAGTATCTTCTCAGGAACAGCACTACCTAATCCTAGAATCCCGATTCCTTGAGTTAATCTATTAAACATTTCCAACCTCCAAGTTTTTTAAACTAATTTGTATCTTCTCCATAATAGAATTTTTAGCCAGATTATTAGCTTTTAATACTACATGTTTTATTGTTTTTGCATTGGAATTTCCGTGGCTTTTAATTACCAATCCGTTGACTCCTAATATAGGAGCGCCTCCGTCTGCATCAACATCTAACTTCTTTTTAAACTCTTTCATATCTCTCATAACAAAAAGTAGTGAGAGTTTTGAAAAAATAGTTTTTTTAAACATCCCTTTGAGGTAAGCCATAAAGAATGACCCTGCACCTTCAAGGAATTTTAAAAGCACATTCCCCACATAACCGTCGCAAACTGCTATGTCAACGTTTCCTTCTGGTATATCTCTGCCTTCTACATTTCCGATAAAGTTTAAATCTGACTTTGATAACAGCTCGTATGCATTTTTGAGAACTTGTGTGCCTTTTTTTGCTTCTGTACCCATGTTTACCAGCCCAACAGTTGGACGCTCTATACCATAAAGTTCTTTAAAGTAGATAGAACCTAAAATACCAAACTGTATGAAATTAATGGGCTTACATGAAGAGTTTAATCCTGCATCTATCAAAAGTGCCTTTCCTTTCTTGGTTGGTATAATTGCACCAAGAGCAGGCCTATCTACACCCTTTAACCTTCCGAGAATCAACAAGGCTCCAGTAAGGAGAGCACCGGTATTTCCTGCGGAAATTAGCACATCGCCTTCTTTTTGCTTTAACATGTTAAATCCAACTACCATGGATGAATTTTTTTTCAGCTTAATCGCCCGAGTAGGAATATCTTCATTCGTGATAACCTCTTTAGCGTGTATCACTTGAATCCTGGGACTGTTAAACTTCCTGGCTTCAAGTATCTTAGTTATCCGAGCATTGTCACCTATAAGGACAACATCAAATCCTGTTTCACTTTTTACTGCATCTATACAACCATTAACTATAGCGTCTGGAGCATTATCGCCACCCATTGCATCAACTAAAATTCTCAAAGTATTCACTCCCGGATAGATATTTTTTCACTGTTTAATGTAATATAAAAATACTATTTTTTCAGCTACTTTTCAAGTGAAACTAATATAAATTTGCCCCTGAATACCTCGTTTTGCCTCTCAGTAATTCTGACCCAGACAATATAGTTTCTTTCCCTTATCCTTTTGACTTCAGCTTTTGCCAGGAGTTTATTTCCCGCATACACAGGTGTCTTATATTTGATGTTTGCGACACCTACCAGAGCAACTTTTGCATCAATTACAGCTATTGCAAGCGATTCAGCTAATGAGTATATAAAATGGCCTCTTACAATTTTTGTCTTTTCAAAAGCCATGCTGCTGTTAGTTTCAAGTATAGATATACCACTTTTATTTAAATTTAATTCCAGCAACTCTCCAACAATTTCTTTGCTGTTAAGAGATTTGACTTTGTTGTAATTTTCTTCTGCTACAGTCTTAATCCTTTCTCTGAGCTCAGGAATTCCAAGTTCAAGTCTGTCAAGCCTTATAGTAGGAATGCTGACATGAAAAATTTCAGCCAGCTCTTCGTCAGTAAGAAACGGATCTTCGTGTAATTTATTTTTCAAAGTATTTTGTCTTTCCTTTTTTGTGGAGGAAGACCTGCTCATCTTTCCACACCTCATTAGTAAATAAATACGCCCACTTAAAAAGATTTATTACCAGATAATAATTTCTGATGCTAAAAGTATATAATAAAAATAGAATAGATGCAACAATTTCCCGAAAAAAAACCACAAATCACGACTACCCTTAAAATGGGCGGCCTGATTTGTTCAAGCTGTAAATGGGACAAAAACCTTGCTTATCATGTACTCATCACCCTGCCATCCTCTATCTATAAGTTTTCCCATATATTCACCAACATCATCACTCATAGTCATAAGTGATGTAAAAATTTTATCATCTCTTTCTCTTATGACCTCTCTCTCCTGTGTCCGATATCACACATACTTATCAATGACACTGTTGCAGTAATAATAAATAAAAAAGCCAGGCTTTCGCATAAACCAAAGCCAGGCTTCCTCTTATTACTTTATTAGGCCAATTTATTTTACCTTATACATTTTTCATTACCTGTTCATTTTCCGCTACTTATACATTTTCCTATATTCAGACGGGGAAACGCCAACCTTATCTTTGAATAATCTTGCGTAATAGCCGTTATATTCCATATTGCATGCGGCAAAAGCCTGTGCGATGGATTAATATAATACTCATGTGGTGTTACACCGGTATGCTTCTTAAACAGCTTGGTAAATACGCTTTGCTGAGACATGCCGCTTTTACCGTTTTGCTCAAATTAAAAGGTTCTTGCCAGTGGCTTTCGATGTATTGTCCGCCCGTCCAATTTCTTCTCTTCCCTGGTATATTTTTTTAAAGATAAAAACGGCAGCAAAGTATTCTACCGCACCATCTGTATTCACCAAAGGGAAACATGTAATGTCTGTGTCTATGGTCTGTATATCTGTGTCTTACACGTTAAAATACTTGATCATATCCCGATTTATTATTTTTCTGATTTTAACACATGTAAATTTTTTGCAATGTAGTCATAGCCGGAATATATAGTGAGAATAACAGCAATAAACATTGCAAATTTATCAAAACTGAAAGTTGTAAACAAACTTAAAGGAAAATTATTAAGCAGCGCTGCAGATATTGCTATAACCTGTGACACCTGTTTTATCTTTCCTAATTTGCTTGCAGCTATTACTATACCCTCTCCGGCTGCAACAAGCCTTAAACCTGTAACAAGGAATTCTCTTCCTATTATAATCATTACTGACCAACCCCAGACATCTCCTAATTGTACAAGGGCTATCAATGCAGCGGTTGAGAGCAGTTTATCAGCAATAGGATCTAAAAACTTTCCAAGATTGGTAACAAGATTTCTCTTTCTTGCAATATGTCCGTCTATACCGTCAGTACAAGAAGCAATAATAAATATTGCAGCAGCAATATATCTACCGTAATTAATTATAAAATTATTATATGCGGTCAATTGCTCGTTCATAAAGCTTAAAACACTGCTCTGGAGAATCCAGTCAGGCAATGGTATTATAAATAGCATAAATATAGGAACAATAAAAATTCTTGTAAACGAAATCTTATTCGGTAGATTCATAAATGACCTCTCCTATTAAATCATATTCATCTTCAGAAAGTATTTTTATTTTACAAAATTCCCCTATTTCCAAGGGCTCCATGCTGGTGAAATAAACTACGCCGTCAATGTCCGGAGCTTCAGCGTAAGTTCTCCCATAATAGAAAATACCATCATCGGCAACCCCTTGAACAATTGCATCATAAACACGACCAACTCTGCGGCTGTTTTTTTCCCGGGCTATATTATACTGGATTTCCATAATTTCATTATATCTTTTCTCTTTTACATTGTCATCTATTTGTTTGTCCATTTTATAAGCAGGTGTACCTTCTTCTCTTGAATACGTAAATACTCCAAGTCTATCAAACTCAGCTTCTTTAACAAAATTACACAGTATTCCAAAGTCACTCTCATCTTCACCGGGAAATCCTACAATAAATGTAGTTCTTATAATTATTTCGGGAATTTCACTCTTAAGTCTTACTATTAAGTTCCTTATTTCCTGAGAATTACCCCTTCTTCCCATAGCTTTCAGGATATTATCACTTATATGCTGTATAGGTATATCAATATATTTGCATACTTTGCTGTTATTTTTAATTTCCTGAATCAGCCTGTCATCAATTTCTTCAGGATAACAGTAAAGCAACCTTATCCATTTAAGCCCGTCAATCTTGCTTAACTCCTGTATTAGTTCAACCAGCTTTTTTGAGCCGTATAAATCAACACCATAGCGGGTAGTATCCTGTGCAACAAGTACTAATTCCTTTACACCGCTGTTAACAAGTTTAATTGCTTCAGAGACGATATTTTCAATCTTTCTGCTTCTGTAGCGCCCCCTTAATGAAGGAATTACACAGTAGGTACAAAAGTTGTCACATCCTTCTGCAATTTTCAGGTACGTGAATCCGTCTCTGTTTGAGAGATATCTGTTGTTCTCAAGATACTCAACTCCGCATAAATCACCACATATTATATTTTTTTCTTCAGGAAGTGAATTTTCTATAACTTCAATAATTTTATCGTAACTTCCAGTTCCAATAACCGCATCAACTTCAGGAATCTCTGAAGTTATCTGTTCCCTGTATCGTTCAGCAAGACACCCTGTAACTATAAGCAACTTGCATTTATTCTTCTTACACTCAGCCATTTCAAGTATTGTGTCGACTGACTCCTGCTGAGCAGATTCAATAAAACCACACGTGTTGACGATTAATACTTCCGCATCGTCTTTATCTGGTGTAAATTCATAACCTTTTTCATTAAGCATTCCTAGCATAATTTCACTGTCTACAAGATTTTTAGGACATCCAAGTGAAACAACGCCTATTTTTTTACCCAAGCCCTAACCTCCTTAAATTGTTGTGCTAATATTTTAAAAACATAACCCCCTAGCTTAAAAGCTAGTCAGGCATAAATATCAAACAGGACATTCCTTAAAACAGCAGGAATATTTCCTGCTCAAAAAGGTATCTCTTTCTTACCTTAAATAATATACACCTTGGAAACAACTTAAACAATATAAATTTCAATAATTACTTACATCTTAACAAGGATTTTATACAAACATATCATACAAACGTAAGGTTCAAACATATCAATGAACATGCCTAACAAACATACTTAGCAAACATACCATGTAAGCATACACCAGGCAAGCATATCTTGCAAGTATGTTAAACAAGCATATCAAACAAGCATGTCAAACGAGCATATTATACAAGTATATCATATAAACAAACCATGGAATCTTGAAATATATGAAATTATCTCAATTATATAAATGATAAATATTATAAAGGAATCCAAATACAAACTATTCTTTTATATGAATGCGCCTCAATATGAATAATTCATTGAAAGTAATAATTTAGAACAATAATGTATTAATTATGTGGAAATTATTGCATTAAAATTTGAATTATAATATACTAAATGTATAATTTATTACCAGATAATAATAGTAAATCCTAAATTTGAAGGAGTGTGTGGCATGGAATATTTCCTTACTGAAGAACAAAAGATGATAAAAGAGCTTGCTGCAAGAATAGCTGATGAAAAAATAGCTCCTTTAGCTATCCAGTATGATGAGGAGGGGACTTTCCCACACGATATAGTTAAAATACTGGCAGATTCAGATCTTACCGGTGTATATATTCCAGAGGAATATGGCGGATTTGGCGGCGGAGTGCTGGAAATGTCACTTGTAGTTGAGGAGCTAAGCAGAGCATGTGGAGGAATAGCTCTTGCATTTGCAGGCACAGGACTAGGTACATTCCCTATAATTCTCTTTGGTAATGACGAGCAAAAGCAAAAGTATCTTCCTGATATAGCAGCAGGTAAGAAATTAGCAGCTTTTGCCTTAACGGAAGCAAATGCAGGAAGCGATGCTGCCGGCATACAGACGACTGCTGTTCTTGACGGTGACGAGTACATATTAAACGGAACAAAACAATGGATAACAAATGGCGGAGAGGCTGATGTATACACTGTAATTGCTTGCACTAACAGGGCAAAAGGAGCACGTGGTTTTTCAGCTTTTATAGTTGAAAAAGGAACACCCGGTTTTTCCTTCGGTAAAAAAGAAAACAAAATGGGCATTAGAGCTTCATGTACAAGGGAATTAATTTTTGAAAACTGCAGAATCCCCAAAGAAAACCTCCTCTACCGTGAAGGCATGGGCTTTGTTGTGGCAATGAAAACTCTTGACAGAACCAGACCCGGAGTTGCTGCACAGGCTCTTGGTATAGCTCAGGGTGCCTTTGATGAGGCTTTAAAATATTCAAGAGAAAGACAGCAGTTTGGTCAGGCAATTTCATCCTTCCAGGCTGTACAGCACATGCTGGCAGACATGGCAATCCAAATTGAAGCTGCGCGGGCACTTGTTTATCAGACCTGCAGGCATATTGACAGCGGAGCCAAAAACATATCAAAGGAATCTGCAATGGCAAAAGTATTTGCCTCTGACGTTGCAATGAAAGTAACTACAGATGCTGTCCAAATCCTGGGTGGTTACGGTTATATGAAAGAATACCCTGTTGAAAAAAGAATGAGAGATGCAAAAATAACTCAGATATACGAAGGTACTAACCAGATTCAGAGAAACGTAATTGCACTTGAGCTTATTAAGGAAATGTCAAGTAAGAAATAGGAAGATATATACGCCTTTTATAAGTTTTACTCTACGCATCAACTAATAAATTAACAGTAGGGGGATTGAATACTTTTGAATGTCATTGTATGTGTGAAACAGGTTCCTGGAACCAATGAGGTCAAAATAAACAAAGAAACCAATACTATAATAAGAGAAGGTGTTGAAGCTATTCTTAATCCCTTTGATGCCTATGCAGTGGAAGAGGGCTTAAGAATTAAAGACAAAACCGGCGGAAAGGTAACTGTAATTAGTATGGGCATTCCTTCCGTTGTAGATATGCTAAAAGAAACTATTGCTCTTGGAGCAGATGAAGCTGTACTTCTAAGCGACAGAGCTTTCGCAGGTTCAGACACTCTCGCAACCTCCTATGCTCTTTCAATGGGTATAAGAAAAATAGGTAATTACGACCTGATTATATGCGGA
>ENA-OWPA01002240-OWPA01002240.1-bioreactor-metagenome-genome-assembly--contig:-NODE-2240-length-10101-cov-6.164006_pt1 | contig 10101 bp, 14 predicted proteins | sample MGYA00238139_ERZ651803 | MGnify/ENA primary metagenome ERZ651803 (study PRJEB26909, sample SAMN07631231) | bioreactor metagenome | isolation source: Switchgrass digestor | place: USA: Dartmouth...
ATATGAAGAAGTGGTGAATTTTGCAATAAGCCTTGGCGTGGAAAATGGATTTATCCAGGAGGGAGAAACAGCTCTGGAAAGTTTTATACCGCCATTTAACAATGAAGGCGTATAGTGCATTATTATTTCATATCATGAAAACTTACCTAGAATCAGACAACGAAAACAGCCTTCCAGAGATGAAGCGAGTAATAGTATCCTATAAAGACCAGATACTCATGAGGGAAACTTTAAAGGAAGCCTTAGAAGAAATATTTGGCAACATAGACTATACTGATGATGGAACAGAGCCTTCAGAAGAACCAACAGAAATAGATGGAGATTTACAAGAGTTGATAGAAAGAGCAAATGAGCTATTTAACAAGGCAAAGGAAGCATCCCAAAATGGCAACTGGGCAGAATATGGAGAATATATAAACCAATTAGAAGAAGTACTAAAAATGATGCAATAGGGACAGTCACCCTTGCATTAAAAAGCATCTCAAAATGACGGGATGCTTTTCTTTTTGGAAGAAAAAGTAGATAAATATGGTATAATGTAGAAAAAAGGAGGGGGACTTATGACGCTTATAGTTAATTTAAACCCTTCTATTGACCGATGGTATAAAATTGAAGACTTTAGGCTATTTGGCTCCTACACAACTAGAGATTACACCATAGTCCCTGGAGGTAAAGGAATAAATGTAGCCAAGGTCATAAAGAGTTTTAATGAGCCTGTAGTAGTTACAGGATTTGTAGGTGGAGAAGGGGGCAGTTTTATAGAACAGAAATTGTACAAAATGGATATTTCCCATAGATTCATCCGTGTAAAAGGAGAAACTAAAAACAACATAAGAATACTATCATCCAATGGTTTTTATACGGAAATAAAGGAAAAGGGAAGTTCCATTTCCATTGATGATGCAATTTCCTTCTACAAGCTCTACAAGGAGTTAATATTTGAACATGACATAATCTGCATCTGTGGAGATAAAGGAATTACTCTGCCTACTGATATCTTCAAGGAACTCATAGTCCTAGCTAATGAATACAATAAAAAGGTCTTTCTAAATACATCTGCTAATCTATTAAAAGTAGCAGTGGAAGCTAGTCCCTATTTTGTAAAGCTAAACAAAAGCCAAATGGAAGAATACCTAGGCTGTACAGTTATTAATGACATAGACATTATCCAAGGAGGTAAATACCTATCAGAAGATGGAATACAAATAGTAATTATAACTTTAGGAGAGGAAGGGCTAATAGCATTTCACAACCAATACATATACAGAATACGAGTTCCTAAGGTGCTTATAGTAAATTCCATAGGAGCAGGGGATTCAATGGTAGGAGGCTTTATATCTGGTCTTTTAAGAAATTACGACTTTGAATTTTCACTAAAAATGGCAGCAGCTTGTGCTACTGCCAATGTAATGGAAGTTGAACCAGGGAAGGTGGATATGAACAACATGAAGAAAATAATGAATGAGATAATAATAACTAAATCCAGCTTTTAAGTATACTTACTATTTCATCTAATAACAAATCCCTATTTTTCTCAGTAATAGTTATAATTTTCACATCATCTCTACTCTTAATACCATCAATAAATTCACAACTACTATCCTGCAAAACTCCAAATACAATCTTGCTACTATCCAATATTTCAAACACCTTAGAAGTAAACTTAGAAATTCCATTTTCCGAAGAACCTAATTCATCAAGGACTATTATATCCTTACTTAAGCTTTTATCCAATAGTGGAACTAGCTGATTTTCAAAAACTAAAGGAAACCACTCCTTTGAGTCATCCCTAGAGTCCACTTTGATTATAGTGTAATTTTCTTCTGGCTCACTAATGGATTTGGCAACATATTTTCTATAATAACCATCAAATACTCTTTCAGTAATATATCCACCTTTAGATAAGTCCAATTCATTTAAAGCTTTCTTAAGGAGAGTAGATTTGCCAACTCCCTTTTTGCCAGTTAAAAATAGATTTTTCAAATAAGCACCTCCAATCTACACACAATAGTTTAACATAAATTTTTAAGAAGATTTCTATTAATTGACAATATTTTCATTTTTCTATATAATTCAATTGATTTCTTTTATAAATGGAGGCATCTATATGCTAAGTAGATATCTAAAAAGATTCACCATATTTGAAATAATTTTAATGGCTCTAATGGCCACTATAGGCATTGCCATAAAGCCAATTATTGTACCCTTAGCCCATATTATAACAGGACCACTATACATACCAGGAGGAGCAGTAGCAGGAGGCATATACATGATGTTCATAGTACTAGGGGCAGCCTTAATAGGGAAAAAAGGCACTGCTACATTAATCTCAATAGTACAAGCTATTATGGTAATAAGCCTAGGCATTTACGGTACCCATGGTATATTAAGCTTGTTAACATACATACTTCCAGGTATAATAGTAGACCTATACCTACTTCTCTTTAGAGTAAAGGAATTTGACTTAGGAAATTACTTCATAAGTGGAATACTAGCCAATATAAGCGGCACATTTCTAGTAAACATCATATTCTTCAGACTTCCCTTCATACCACTAATACTGACCTTATCTGCAGCTAGCTTATCAGGAGGCATAGGTGGAATTATAGCCTACACAATAGTAAAAAGACTTAAAAAGAATGAAGTACTGAAAAACTTCATAAACAGGAGGGCTTCCAATGAATAGGAAAGTCATGATAATACTTTTTGTGCTATTATCAGCATTTTTAACAAGCTGTGGAAATGAAGAATACACAGGAGGCTTTGATGAACCTATGGATGTAAATATAATCACCAGTGAAGAAAATATTAAAACTATAGACTTAGACACAGTAGAAGCCACTTTCACATTGGAGGACATACTAGATGAACCAGCAGAAGAAGCTCTCCTTATGGGAAGATTTGGAGAAGTGAGAGCTATTGAAGGAGGATATTTTCAAAACAGTGGCCAATCTATAGATTATATAACTGAAGAAAATGAAAAAGTAGAAGACATAGTTGGTATAATCATAGAACCGCCAAGTTTAAGCATTACAAAGGCCTATTACCACATGAAAGAGGAAATGGAAAAGGGGAAGGTTATGTTTCTCCTACTAGATGGCTTTGGATACCATCAGTATGAATATGCAAAGGAAAAGGGATATATTCCTTTTTTAGAAAACCAAGAAGCCTTAAAAGCTCTAGGAGTATATAAGCCTGTAACAAATGCAGGACTAGGAGCAATCATTACAGGAAAAACTCCAGAGGAAAATGGAGTATATTCTAGAGAACAAAGGGAACTAAGAACAGACTCCATATTTAAAATAGCTTTAGACAGTGGCAAAAATACAAAATACATAGAAGGAAATATAGGCATACTGAATACTGAAATCCAACCTATATTGAACTTAGATGAAAACAAAAATGGATATACAGACGATGAAGTATTTGCTTCCATATTAAAAGCTATTGAAGAAAATACTTCATTTATATTTGGCCACTTTCATGGAATAGATGATGCAAACCACAGATATGGACCATTATCGGAAGTTGCAATGGAAAGGGTAAAAACAATTGATACTTATATAGAGGAAATCGCTAATAGATGGGATGGAACAATCATAATAAGTGCTGACCATGGTGCCCATACCACAGAAGATGGAGGAGACCATGGAGAATTTAGATATGAAGATTTAATAGTGCCATATATAATCATAAACAGGGGGAATTGATTTGAACAGCAGAAAGGTTAAAATAACCGTTATTTTTTTAATAATAATACTGGGGGTCTTTGGATTTATGAACAGACAATACCTTAAAGATAAAGGCTATGCCAATGAAAATGCAGAAATAATAATAAAGGAAGGGGACATGGAGAAGGTTCTAAACTATGAAACCATAAAAACCTTAGGAGAAGTAGAATTTACAGCTACATTGGATACAAGTGATACAGGTCCTGAAGAACAAACCTATACTGGAGTGCCCCTTAAAAATATAATTGAAGAAGCTGGATTACTTTTAGAAGAAGGCAAAATAGTAGTAGTAAGAGGTATAGATGGCTATACAGTTGCCTTAAGCAGTGAAGAAGTATTAGATGAGGAAAATGTCTACTTAGCCTATGAAATCAATGGGAAACCTTTAAAGTCTAAATCCCAAGGAGGCAGCGGTCCTTATCAGGTAATAGTGAGAAAAGACCAGTTTAGCCAAAGATGGTGCAAATTTGTAGTGGAAGTAGAGGTAAGATGATGAATCCAATAGAAGTGGAAAATTTGTACTTTAAATATAAGGAAAATGGAAAAGAAATATTTAACAGCTTAAACTTAACAGTAAAAAAAGGGGAAATACTAGCCATAATAGGAGAAAGCGGCTCTGGTAAAAGCACATTATTAAACATCCTATGCGGCATAATTCCCCATATTAAAAAGGGAAAGGTACAAGGTAAGGTAAGGCTCTTTGGAAAAGATGTAAAAGAGATGGAAATAAGGGAAATAACCAAAAGGGTAGGCATAGTATTTCAAGACCCAGACAGCCAGCTTTTTCTGCCAACTGTTGAAGATGAAATAGCCTTTGGCCCTGAAAACCTCATGGTTAGCAGGGAAGAAATTGGCCTTAGAATAGATAAGGCTTTAAAGGCTGTAAACATGGAAGAATACAGATTTGAAAATCCTAACAACCTATCTGGAGGCCAAAAACAGCTAATAGCCATTGGAGCAGTACTTGCCATGGAACCAGACATACTCCTATTTGATGAGATAATGTCCCAAGTAGATGAAGAAGGGAAGGAAAAGCTGAAGGATACAATTGTTAAATTAAGCAATGAACAAAAAACAATAGTATTAGTGGAACACGATTTAAAGGTACTTAAAATAGCACAGAGAGTACTAGAGTTAAAAAATGGACGTTTACAGGACTTTAAAGGCTGGTGATACATTGGATTTCATAGAATTGAAGGAAGTTGAATTTAACTACCAGAAAGGGAAAAATGTATTTAAAGGCTTAAATCTCATATTTCAAAAAGAGGAAACAACAGCCATAGTAGGTCCTAATGGCAGTGGCAAGACTACATTGGGAAAGCTAATGGCTGGCATATTAAAGCCTGATAAAGGACAAGTATTTATACAAAAAAAGAGCACCTTTGATCTTTCACTGCCTGAAATAGGGAGAAAAATAGGCTACCTTTTCCAGAACCCAGAAAAGCAGTTTTTTGCCAATACTGTTTATGATGAGCTAAGCTTTATACTTAAACTTAAATCCTGTGAAGAAAAATGTATTGAAGAAATGGTAGAAAAGCAGCTTAAGCTCTTTCAGCTAAAGGGACTAGAAGATTCTTCTCCTTTTATCTTAAGCCAAGGGGAAAAGCAGAGGCTCGCCATTGCAGCAGTGCTAATAAACCAGCCTGAATACCTTATACTAGACGAACCTACTACAGGTCTTGATAAGAGGAGAAAGGATACTTTGCTAAATATACTTCTAAAGCTAAAGGAAAGAGGAATAGGCATGACTATAATAAGCCATGACTATGAGTTTGTAAAGAGTATTGCAAATAGGCTCATAGCCATTAATAGAGGAGAGATAGAATATGACAAAAGGCTTTAAACTAGACCCTAGGACAAAGCTTTTAATAGTACTATGCCTTTCCACTTTAGCCATAGCAGCAAATACAACAATTATACTATTTATAGTGTTCTTACTTGCTCTATTTACTGCCTTCCTCTTTAAAATAGATTTAAAAAGGAACTTTAAGAAGGTAAAAAAGCTAGTATATATGCTTTTGCTCATTGCATTAGTCCAAAGCATTTTTACAGAAGGACAAGCTTTAGTATCCATAGGTAAAATAAAAATACTGACTTTAGAAGGACTTGAAAAAGGAGCCCAGTTTATATTGAGAATGGCTGTGATAATCTTTTCAGCAGCCATAATAAGCACATCGAGAAATTTCAAATAGACACAGAAGGCACAAATACCTACAGACATAAAGAGGCTGGTTCCCAGCTTGTAACAGCAAGAGGCTTTTATGAAACAGATATACTATTTCAAGAAAAGCTAAATATCCATGATATATTGAAATTCTACAATTATGACTATGTAGTACTAGAAGGAGTATCCGATGGCAGCTTTCCTAAAATCATAGCAGCTTCATCAGAAGAAGAAGTATTAGAAAGGCTTGATGAAAATACCTTTGCCATATCAGGTAGACTTGCCAATAAGCTCAATGATTTTAAAGGCTTACCTGTTATAAATGCCATAGAAGATGTAGAAAAACTTGTGGACTTGATAGAGGAAAAAGTAGAGGACTATACATTTGAAACTTACAGCATAAGGCTGAAAATAGGAGAAAAGGATATAAAAATGGTGCCTTTCGTCCAAAAAGCACTTAAAAACACAATACTAGGCTTTATAAAGGAGCTAAAAGGCTTTGAAGAAGGTGAAAATATAAAAATTGAAATTTTACCAAATTATTCAAAGAAAAATAGGTAAATATATTGACTAATGTCAAATAATATGCTAAATTAGAATAGTCGGTAGTCGAGCGAATAAAGGATGTGATTGAAATTAATTTAATAAGAGATAGTAAGTTTTTCATTCCTACTCCCAGATTTAAAGAACTAGTCATACTGGAGTACATAGAAAAGAAATCAGATGTAACCCAAAAAGAGCTAGCACAGGTAGCAAATGCTGCACCGTCAATGATAAATGCTTACATTGATGAATATGAAAAAAAGGGATATTTAAAAAGGGAGTATATATCTAAAAGAGATGTAAATTATCTAATTACACCTAAAGGAATACAGAGAAAAAACTATTTGATGATAACCTATTTAAGAGAGCTACTTGACCTGTACCATTTGGAAAAGAGGAATATAGAAAATTACATTGAAAGCTTAATAGATAGAGGATATAGAAATGTCCTACTATATGGTGCAGGAGAAGTGGCAGAAACTATACTAGGAGTAGTTCGAGATAGAGAAACAGAGCTGAATGTAATAGCAGTAATAGATGATGATAAGGAAAAACAAGGAAAAGAAATACTAGGATATAAGATAATATCATTAGATGAAATAAACAATTATCCCCATCATGGAATAATAATCACAAGCTATACTTTTGAAGATGTAATAATGGAGAAGTTAAGAACTATTGGATATGATATGAATAAGGTGGTTAGATTCTTTTGGATGGGGGATTGATAGTAGGTCGTATAAATTGAAAGGAGACATATTATGAAGATACCATTCTCTCCGCCTGATATTACAGAATTAGAAATTAACGAAGTTGTAGATACATTAAAATCAGGATGGATAACAACTGGACCAAAAACTAAATTATTTGAAAAAAAGATAGCAGAATATTGTAATACTTCAAAGGCAGTTTGTTTAAATTCAGCTACTGCTGCAATGGAAATGACATTAAGGCTATTAGGTATAGGTGAAGGAGATGAAGTAATAACTTCAGCTTATACATATTCAGCATCAGCAAGTGTTATTCATCACGTAGGTGCTAAAATAGTTTTAGTTGATACTGGAAAAGATTCATTCCATATAGATTATGAGCAGTTAGAAAAAGCTATAACAGAAAGAACAAAGGCAATTATACCAGTTGACATTGCTGGTGTAATGTGTGATTATGATAAAATATTTGAAACAGTAGACAGGAAAAAAGATTTGTTTAATCCATCAAATGAAATACAAGAAGCTATAGGAAGAATTGCAATTATAGCTGATGGAGCTCATTCTTTTGGTGCTATGTATAAAGATAAACGAAGTGGACAAGTTGCAGATTTTACATGTTTTTCATTCCATGCAGTAAAAAATTTAACTACTGCTGAAGGTGGAGCAGTTACTTGGAAAGATATATCTGGAGTTGATAATGAAGAACTTTATAAACAGTTTATGCTATTGTCTCTTCATGGACAGTCAAAGGATGCATTAGCTAAGACAAAACTTGGAGCATGGGAGTATGATATAGTTTATCCAGCTTATAAGTGCAACATGACTGACATTATGGCATCTTTAGGATTAGCTCAATTAAAAAGATATCCAAAAATTTTAGAAAGAAGAAAACAAATTATAGAGACATATGATAAAGAATTATTATCTGATACAATAGATGCTTTAAAACACTATGGTAATGATTATTCATCGAGTGGGCATCTGTATCTTTTAAGACTTTTAGGAAAAGATGAAAACTATAGAAATAAGGTTATAGAAAAGATGGCAGAAAAGGGAATAGCAACAAACGTTCATTATAAGCCATTACCAATGCATACTGCATATAAAAACTTAGGATTTAACATAAAAGATTATCCCAATGCTTTTGAAATGTATAAAAATGAGATTACATTGCCATTGCATACTTTGCTTACAGATGAGCAGGTTGAGTATGTTATAGAGAGTCTTAAAGAAGTTATTAATAATAAATAATGTTAATTATATTTGGTGGTGGAATTTTAATGTCAATAATAACTTATGACAGAAAACAAGATGAAGTATTATTGCCTATAGAAGTTGATGAAATATTAAAAAGAAAAAAATTACAGCTTATTCTAAAAAGAGGTTTTGACATTATATTTTCTTTATTAGGATTGATTGTTTTACTGCCAGCATTTTTAGTTATAGCTACAGCTATTAAACTAGATTCCAATGGACCCGTATTTTTTAGACAGGTTCGCGTAGGAAAAAATGGTAAAGAGTTTAAAATTTTAAAATTTAGAACTATGGTGGTAGATGCAGAAAAAAAAGGCTTACAAATTACTGTTGATAAAGATAGTCGTATTACAAAAGTAGGTAGATTTTTAAGAAAATATAAATTAGATGAATTCCCGCAGTTGATTAATGTATTGGTTGGGGATATGAGTTTTGTAGGACCGAGACCTGAAGTACCTAAGTATGTTGCTTTATATAATGATGAACAAAAAATTGTTTTGAAAGTAAAGCCAGGAATTACAGATATTGCTTCAATAGAGTATAAAGATGAAAATACGTTACTAAATCAAAACGATAATCCAGAAAAAACTTATATAGAAGAAATTATGCCTGCAAAATTGAAATTGAATATTGATTATATAAAAAGTATTTCGATTATTTATGATATAAAGTTGATTTTAAAAACAATGTTTGTGATATTTAAGAGTTAAAGGTTATGAGTATTAATTTAAAATGGAAATAAGTTAATTTATAAAGTAAAAATGTTATATTTGAGGGGTCAAAAATGGAATATAGTGTCTTGTTAACTGTTTACAAAAAAGATAATCCAGAATATTTAAAAAAAAGCATAACAAGTATTTTAAACCAGACTAAATTAACAAATGATTTTGTAATTGTAAAGGATGGACCTATTACTTCTGATTTACAAAATGTCATAGATTATTTTGCAAATCAATATCCACGAATTATAAAACAAATACAGTTAAAAGAGAATGTAGGATTAGGGCTAGCATTAAATGAGGGATTAAAAACTTGTAAGAATGAAATTGTTGCAAGAATGGATGCTGATGATATATCTATTCCAATTCGTTGTGAACAACAATTAAAAGAATTTGAAAAAGATAGCGAATTAGATATCGTTGGAAGTTATGTTGATGAATTTGTTGAAAACGAGAATAATATAGTTTCTACTAGAGCTGTACCAATTACACATGAAGAAATATGTAAGTTTGCAAAGCAAAGAGATCCTTTTAATCATCCAACAGTTATGTATAAAAAAAGTAAAGTATTGGATTGTGGTGGGTATAAAAACTTAAGAAAAAATCAAGATACTGAATTATGGATAAGAATGTTGGCTAATGGATGTAAAGCTAAGAATATTAATCAATCATTAGTACTGTTTAGATTTAGTGAACAAACTTATAAAAAAAGAAAAAATTGGCAGAATACTAAATCATTAATGTCTATTAGATATACAGCTTATAAAAGTGGATTCTGTAGCTTTTGGGATTTTTTAAAAGTTTGTATTGTTCAATTTTCAATTTTTGTTATGCCAATAAAATTTCAGAAATGGATTTATAAAAACTTTTTGAGAAAATCTTAAGAGGTGAAAATATGACTAGAATTGAATCTAGCATAAACAATATTTTAAATAGAATTCCTAAATTAAAAATAATTATAAAAAGAATATATCAATTAT
>ENA-OWPA01002241-OWPA01002241.1-bioreactor-metagenome-genome-assembly--contig:-NODE-2241-length-10085-cov-2.437450_pt1 | contig 10085 bp, 11 predicted proteins | sample MGYA00238139_ERZ651803 | MGnify/ENA primary metagenome ERZ651803 (study PRJEB26909, sample SAMN07631231) | bioreactor metagenome | isolation source: Switchgrass digestor | place: USA: Dartmouth...
AAATTTTCATAAATCCTGTGTGCAGGAACAGCAAAAAGAGGAAAAATGATACCAGAAATGCCAGCCATGCACCCCTTGAATAGGTGTAAATCAAAGACAGCCCCATAAAAAACAGGCTAACTAGTGGCCCATATTTCCCCATTCTCTTACTTTTTATCAGCGATACAAAACTTAATGGTATTATCATAATTAGAAACTCGCCGAAAACATTTGGGTTTTCAAATGTTCCTATTACACGGGCAGATATATCCGAAAACATTGACGTATCAACCCAAATTAGGGATTGTTCAAGACCCACAAAATTTTGATAAATACCAATTATGGCCGAAAAGGTACCCGATATAATTAGGGCATAAATGGCTTTTAATGACCACTTTTTACTGCGAAGGGTATTTGCAATAACAAAGTATACCGAAATAAACAAAATATAAAGAAAAACAGGGAACATACTTTTTGATGGATTAAGGGAGGATAAAAATCCAAGGGTAAATAATGAAATCATAAAAAACAAAACCGCAACATCCATCTTGTCAAATTTAATATTTCTCTTTCCCCTGATAAGCTTTAGAATGAATGATAAAATTACAAATAGTGAGAGGGCGGCAGCCTGCATTGTAGATATAAAAGGAATAGCCAGAAAAAGAATTACTACACCAAATTCTGTAATATTAATAATCAGTGTCGCCACTATAAGTGCAATTAGAGCAATAGGTGCGTAATATGCCGGCACATATAAAGTGGTAACTGCCATTAATGCCGAAATAATGCAGGGCACTATTGGGGAATTAATTGTTTTATCGGTGGCTATTTGATCCCTTCTGACCCCTGCTATATCAAAAATCAAATAACCCAATATCCTGCTACCCGTTAAAGCATTGTATAGGGACATTCGGTTAGCCATTATCAAAATACCTATTACAATGAAAACTACACCATATAACATTCCGCTGCCAATATTAACTTCACCCTGGGTGTTATATGCCTTCAATATTGAAATACCCGATACCAGTAACCCATAAAAAAACAGGCCTGTCCCCCATGATATTAAATTTAAAGACATTAAATAGCGGAAAAAAGCAGATATTCTGTCAAGTATTAAACTCTCTTCAACACTCTTTGCTATATTTCTTCTATACTTGTTGAGTTTCTGTATAAAGCTATTTACTAATATTGCAAAAAGGCTTTTGCTGCTTAAATTTTTTAAGGAATTATCGGTTTCAACCACCCTTGCAATATTAGAGGTTTCGGCCTTGTAATATATATAATCAGAAACTTTACCTAAAATATTATTTATAAAACTGCCTGCTAATAGGCCTTTTGCTTCTTTTTTTACTTCGGTGCCAAAATGTAAATTTCCATTTTCCTTCACCTAGTCACCCTCCTTTTTTAGCCATATCTCTTTAAGTATTTTAATATCATCTGGTGTTAATTCTGCTTTATAAAGGAGATCGGGTCTTCGTTCAGCCGTAATTCTCAGAGCTTCGGCCCGTCTGAAATGCTTTATGTTTTTATCATGCCCGCTAAGCAAAACTTCAGGTACATCTATCCCCATAAAGCTTGCAGGTCTTGTATAATGGGGGTATTCAAGAAGTCCGCTGTAAATGCTCTCATCTTCATAGCATTCCTCACCAGACAAAACGCCCGGTATCATTCTTGAAACACAGTCTATAAGTGCGAGGGCCGGAAGTTCTCCCCCCGTCAATACAAAATCACCAATTGATATCTCATCATCAACACATAAATCTATAACACGCTGATCTATACCCTCATAATGCCCGCATAAAACCGCAATTTCGGGGAATTTCAGAAGTTCCTTTGCCACCTTTTGATTAAAAATTCTCCCCTTTGGGGACATATAAATTACATAAGGTTTGGCATTAATCTCATTTTCCAAAGATTTAATGCAGTTATATATGGGCTCGACCTGCATAACCATGCCCATTCCGCCGCCATATGCATAATCGTCTACTCTTTTGTGCTTATCCTTTGTAAATTCTCTGATATCGTATATATTTATATCTAAAATCCCTTTTTCTTGCGCTCTTCCGATAATGCTTTCATTTAAATAAGAAGCGCACATATCGGGAAAAAGGGTTAATAAATCAAATCTCATATATCCAAAAGCCCCTTCGGCGGCCTTACCTTCATTATGCCGCCCTTAATATCAACCTCGGCAACCACTCCCTTTATAACGGGAAAAAGAATTTCTCTGCCGTTTGGCATTAAAACAGTGTAGATATCGTTAGACCCTGTATTTCTCACCTCGGTTAGGGTCCCATATTCCTCTTTAGTCTCAAAGTCAATTACCTTGAGCCCAATTAAATCCCTTATATAGTAATCACCTTCGGGCAGCTTCATATCATCCCTTTTTATAAAAACCACCTTATTGATAAGCTCCAATGCCTCATCAATGCTGTTTATATTCTTAAATTTACAGTTAACCATATTCTTATGAACCCTTGAATAATCTATATCAAGCTGGGTACCATCCTCTAAATAAAGCTTTTTAAAGGTAAGCATAGTTTCAGGACTGTCACACCAAGGGTCAATTCTAACCTCACCCTTTATGCCATGGGTATTGACAATTTTCCCTGTATCAATAAGTTCTTGCATATATTCCTCCGTCCTTTAATTTCAAAAATACATAAGAACTTTATGTATTTTTGAAATTGCCCGACTTAAAAATGGTCGGGCGGACTTTAAACACTCGTAAACGGGGACAATATGTCCCCGTTTAGATTTTATTCAACTATATCCACAACAATTTTTTCATTATCTTTGGTTGCTGCGGCTTTCATCAGGGTTCTGATAGCTTTTGCTATTCTACCCTGTTTTCCTATAACCCTGCCCATATCACCTTGAGCTACTCTGAGTTCATAGACTACTGTTCCGTCTTCCCTCTCATGTGATGTTACATTAACATCATCAGGTGAGCTTACAAGATTTTTTGCAAGGGTTTCAAGTAATTCTTTACACATAATTCCTCCGAAAAAAATTAAGTCATATTAAAGAATTCCATTCTTTTTGAGTAAAACCTTAACTGTATCAGTGGGTTGAGCACCATTCTTGATCCAGGTTTTAACCTTTTCTGCATCCACCTTGAACTCAGAAGGATCGCTTAAAGGATTATAGGTTCCAATCTCTTCAATAAACCTTCCGTCACGCGGATATCTTGAATCTGCAACCACGACACGATAAAAGGGGGCTTTTTTTGCGCCCATTCTTCTAAGTCTTATTTTTACTGCCATTACTTTTCACCTCCCCCTAATAATAGCGGTATTTATACTAAATAAAAGTATAACCATTAAAATGGAAATCCAAATTTCCCTTTTTTCATTTTGCCGCCGGCGCCGCTTATCTGCTTCATCATTTTCTTCATGGCATCAAAGCGCTTTAAGAGCATATTGACATCCGAAACCTGGGTTCCGCTGCCTTTGGCAATTCTAAGTCTCCTGCTTCCGTTAATAATCTCGGGATTAGCCCTTTCCTTTGGTGTCATTGATTCAATAATGGCACCAACCTTATTTAACATATTGTTATCAATCTGAGCACCCTTAAGTGCCGAAGTATTTATACCCGGCAGCATTCCTATAAGCTGGTCAAGGGGGCCCATATTCTTCATCTGCAGCATTTGTTCATAAAAGTCATTTAAATCAAATGACTGTTCCCTAATCTTTTTCTCAAGCTGAGCCGATTTTTTTGCATCAAAAGCCGCCTCGGCCTTTTCTATTAAAGTAAGCATATCCCCCATTCCAAGGATTCTGTTTGCCATCCTGTCGGGATAAAAGGGTTCAAGTGTATCAATCTTTTCTCCCGTTCCCACAAACTTAATTGGCTTACCTGTAACAAATTTAACCGATAGGGCCGCACCACCCCTTGTATCACCGTCGGTCTTTGTCAGAATAACACCGGTAATATCAAGGGCTTTGTTAAATGACGATGCCACATTTACTGCATCCTGCCCCGTCATGGCATCAACCACAAGAAGAATTTCATGGGGACTTATTGCAGCCTTAATATTCTGCAGTTCCTTCATCAGTTCTTCATCAATGTGAAGTCTGCCGGCTGTATCTATAATCAAAATATCATTTCCATGCTTTATTGCGTGTTTTTTTGCTTCTTTCGCAATAGTAACCGCATCGGTTCCTGGCGGCATTGAAAATACCGGAACACCCGCCTGTTCCCCAACCACCTGCAACTGTTTAACCGCAGCAGGCCTGTATATATCGCAGGCTGCAAGCAGTGGGCGTTTTCCCTGTTTTTTCATATATAAAGCAAGTTTACCGCTGTGGGTTGTTTTACCAGAACCCTGAAGCCCCGCCATCATAATAATGGTGGGGGTTGATGAGGAAATATTAATCTTACTCTGTGTTCCACCCATTATTTCGCAAAGCTCATCATTTACTATCTTGATGATCTGCTGGGCGGGGGTCAAGCTCTCAAGCACCTGTTCCCCAACCGCACGCTCGGTTGTTTTCTTTATAAATTCCTTAACAACCTTAATATTAACGTCGGCCGCAAGCAGGGCAAGCTTAACCTCTCTCATTGCCTCTTTAACGTCTGCTTCGGTTAATTTTCCTTTGCTTCTTAACTTTTTAAAAGCGGCATTTAATTTTTCTGATAAAGACTCAAATAGCATTATTCTACCTCATCATTACTAAGTGCTTCATCTGCAAGTTTGATTATTTCTGCTGCTTTTTCATCAATCTGTTTTGCATAATATAGACTCTTATTAATTTCACTTATTTGATAAGCAGCTTTTCTAAGGGCTTTTATTGTATTTTCAAGTGATGTTATTTTCTCAACAAGTTTAAGCTTATTCTCAAGCTCTAAGATATATGCTTCACCCCGCTTGATGCTGTCTCTAACACCCTGGCGGGTAATTTGGGAATGCTCTGCTATTTCGGCAAGTGACAAATCCTCGTTATAATACAGCTCCATTACCTCTTTTTGTTTGTCTGTAAGTATTTGTCCGTAATAATCAAGGAGCAGTGTCATCCTCATATCTTTACTTTTCATATTTACCTCTCATGTAAAGTAAATTCCTTTACAGTATACACAATTTTTGTATATTTGTCAATAGCTAATTATTTTAATTCAACAATTGATACTCCGCTTTCACCCTCGCCATAAACCCCAAGTCTAAAGCTTCTAACATGCCGGTGTCCCCTTAAATATTCATGGACGCCTTTTCTAAGAGCTCCTGTTCCCTTTCCATGAATAATGGTAACCTGTGTAAGGCCATTTAGCACCGCATCATCTAAAAATTTGTCAATCTCAAGACAGGCATCATCAACCATCATGCCACGAAGGTCAAGCTCGGTTTTAACATTTCTGTCAACCTTAGGGAATTTAATATTTCTTGGTTTATTGTTATTTAATGCTGTTTTATGCTTTTCAATTAAAATTAAATCGTTAACATTTACCCTTGTTTTAATTACCCCCGATTTAACCATAAGCTCACCTTTATCATCGGGCTCTGACAATACCTCGGCTTCAACATTTAGATTTTTTAGTTTAACCATATCACCCTTTTTGATTTCTCGGGGCAATATGTAATCATCTTCAGAGCTTATAACCGGGTCGGCTTTATCATCAAGTTTATTAATCTCGGCTTTAAGTTTCTTCTTAGCATTAAGAAGTCTATTCCCAAAGTCCTCTTTATCTTTCTGCCTCTTTATATCCTCAAGCTCCTCTATCATGTCGGAATAGAACTTTTTAGCCGCCGCAAGAACCCTTTTGGCCTCATTTCTGGCCCTTTCCACCTCTTTATCCTTACTGGCATCAAACCTTATCTTTTGCTCCTCTATCTCTCTCTTTATCCTTGCCGCTTCAATATTAAGCCTACGCGCCTCTTCTTTTTCCCTTTCCATTGCCTGGCGCTTAGCCTCAAGATCCGAAAGCACCTCTTCAAACCTTACATTTTCCTCTTCAATAAGTGAATGTGCTCTTTGGATAATATCATCATCAAGCCCTAATTTTTTTGATATTGCAAAAGCATTTGATTTGCCGGGTATTCCAATCATAAGCCTATAGGTTGGCCTTAAGGTTTCCACATCAAATTCGCAGGACGCATTCTCCACCTTGGGGGTTTTTAAGGCATAGGCTTTAAGTTCGGCATAATGGGTGGTTGCCGCAACCTTTGCGCCGAAGGCCTTGGCCCTCTCAAGAATTGATATGGCAAGGGCAGCCCCTTCAACCGGGTCGGTTCCCGCACCAAGCTCATCGAATAAGACCAGACTTTCAGAATCAAGGGTATTTATTATTTTTACTATATTGGTCATATGGGCTGAGAAAGTTGAAAGGGACTGTTCAATACTTTGCTCATCCCCAATATCACTAAGCACATGACTGAACACCGAAAGGCGGCTACCTTCTGCACAGGGTACAAAAAGCCCAGACTCCGCCATTAAAACAAAAAGTCCTATCGTTTTAAGTGTAACCGTCTTTCCCCCGGTATTAGGGCCGGTAATTACCAGCACATTAAACTCCTCACCAAGTTTAATGTTGGTGGGCACAACAACCTTTGGGTCAATTAAGGGGTGACGGGCCTTTATTATATCAATTATTCCCTTGTCGTTCATAAAGGGCTTTACTGCTTTTAATTCATACGCAAACTTAGCCTTTGCGAATATAAAATCAAGCTTTACTATTGCATCATAGTTTCTCTTTATCTTCTCAGATATATTGGCCACGTCGGAGGATAGCTCATAAATAATTCTCTCAATCTCCTTTTCCTCCTCGGCACGAAGTAATCTAAGTTCATTATTAGCCTCAACCACCGCCATGGGCTCAATAAAAAGTGTGGAACCGCTTCCTGATGTATCATGCAATAGTCCCGGCACTTCAGATCTGTATTCTGCTTTAACGGGGACAACATATCTGTCCCCCCTCATTGTTATAATTGGTTCCTGCAAATATTTTGCCTGATTGCCCCGAATTATCCTCTGCAAAACCTCTTTTGCCTGCAATATGGTTTTATTTATCTTCCGTCTAATTGAAGCAAGCTCGGCGCTTGCATTATCCGATATCTCCTCCTCGGATATAATTGCGTTATAAATCTTATTTTCTATAAATTTATCGGCCTCAAGGCTTTTAAAAATATTTTTAATTAAAAGCCCGTCCATATTTTCATCAATATAATCTATAAGCATCCGAGAAGTTTTAAGAATAAGTGCTATATCCAAAAGTTCTTTAAGTGATAATGCGGCACCCTTTTCGGCACGCATCAGCGCCATATCACAGTTTCTTATATTATAAAAATTAGGGCTTCCCTTTTTGCCCATTAGTCTAACCGCATCCTCTGTTTCATTAAGCAGCTTCAATACTTCATCCAAGCTGTTTATAGGTTTAAGCTTTTCGGCAAGCAGGGCTGCATCAGAGCATACCGCATGGCTTTTAAGCTTCTCTAAAATTTTGTCATACTCAAGTGTTTTTAGTGATTTTTCATTTAATTCAAATCCGTCGGACATTTTAATCCCTTTCTATATTAATGATTTATAAAATTCAAGTGTTTTAAAGGAATAATCGGCCTGGGCCAATACAAAGCTTTCGGATATTTTCGAAAGACAGTTAAGCGACCTGTCTGAAATATTAAAGGAAAATATTTTTTTATCCTCGCATGTTAATATAAAACGCAAAGCGGCAAGAACAGAAGGGCTGATTTCAATGGCATCACCATTTGCCGAACACCTTTTGCATACCACCCCTCCGGCATGGCTGTCAAAATAGATCTTACCGGTTAATTCCCCGCCGCATATCACACAATTATAAATCTCGGGCATAAACCCAGAAAGCTCCATTAGCCTTAACTCATAAACAGTTTTAATAAGCTTTTTGGGTTTAGTGTTTTTCGAAATTAAATAGAGGGTATTAAGTGTGAGTTTTAATATCTCATCATCGGCGGAGTTTTCATAGGTAAACTTATTGGCAAGCTCTGCAATATAACTTGCCAGCGCCAGTGATTCCAAATCATTTCTTATATTGAAATTGGATTCAATTATTTCGGCCTGATTAATTGTATATGTATCTTTATTTTTAAAAAGCTCAAAAATTGCATAGGTAAAACATTGGGAAGATGCCGTCAGCGGGCTTTTAAGCTTTTTACTGCCTTTTGCCCATGCCTGAATCTTCCCCAAGTTCTCTGCGAGGATGGTGAGAACCTTGTCATTCTCACCAACCCCCGTTTCTTTAATTACGAGACCCTTAACCTTTAAATTCACAATGTACTCCCGCTTTTAGAAGGCTCCTTTTCTTTTATTTGATCTAAGTCAGCTAAATCAGTATTAGCCATAGCTTCATCAGAAATCTCATGGGAACTTGAGCCTGAGTTTTTCTTATAAAGCATATAGGCATCAATTCTACCGCTTTTTTCAAATAAATTCCAAAGAAAGTTCATAACAGCCTCCAAACATCCCTTGATGTTTATAGTATTGCTGTTACTTCTTTTCAAAATACGCGGTATATTTTAAAAAAATTAGTTTTTTAAACCAATATAATTTACCACTATTTGGCATCCAATATATTAATCGTTATTATATCCGAAATTCTTTAGCATAAAATCACTGTCCCGCCAGTTTTCCTTAACCTTAACAAAACTTTCAAGGAAAACCTTGCAGCCAAAGAAGTTTTCCATATCCTCTCTGGCAAATGTAGATATCTTTTTAAGGGTTTCACCTCTTTTACCAATGATAATTCCCTTATGAGATTCCTTCTCACAGTAGATGACAGCTCCAATTTTAATTAAATCGGCATTATCTTTGGTCTTTCCCTCTTTAAAGCTCTCTATTTCAACCGCAATACCGTGGGGCACCTCATCTCTAAGAACCCACAATGCCTTTTCCCTGATAATTTCTGCCGCCATCTGTTTTTCAGGCTGGTCTGTCAGAGTATCCTCGGGGAAATACATGGGCCCTTCGCTAAGATTATTTAAAATTTCATTTTTAAGTATGTCAATCCCATCTCCCTTAAGGGCAGATACCGGCACCACGGCAGTAAAATCGGCAGCTTTTGAAAACTCCGAAATGGTTTTTAAAATAGCCTCTTTTGAAAACTTATCGGTTTTATTGACGGCTAAAATTATCTTAGCCCCCAAACTTTTAGCCTTTTTTAATACTTCCTCCTCTAGTCTCCCTACCTCACCTAAAGGCTCACAGACAAGAAGCACAATATCCACATCGCTGATAGCGGTGTTTGCCGCCTTCACCATATATTCACCCAACTTGGTTTTCGGGTTGTGAAGCCCGGGGGTGTCAAGGAATACCGCCTGTCTGTCCCCCTCGGTTAAAACCGCCAGTATCCTATTTCTTGTTGTTTGGGGCTTTTTCGATACAATGGCAATCTTAATACCCATAAGGGTATTTAATATACTGGACTTTCCCACATTAGGTCTTCCAACTATTGCAATAAAACCAGATTTTGTTCCCATCTTATCCTCACCTTTAATCCTTCTGTCTTTTTATGCCGAGGCTGTTTAAAACCTCTTCCTGCTTTTCACACATAATTACCTCATCAGCAGGCGTCATGTGGTCATAACCTAAGAGATGAAGCATTGAATGAACACAGAGAAAGGCAACCTCCCTTTCAAAGCTGTGACCATAGTCAAAGGCCTGCTCCTTTGCCTTTTCGAGGGATATGACTATATCACCAAGTGCTACCCTTCCGGTTTCGTCGGGCTTAATATCCCTAAAATCTCCCGGTCTTTCAAAATCATTAAGGGGGAAGGACAGCACATCGGTCACTTTACTTATATCCCGCTGCTCAGAATTTAACTTTTTTATATTTTCATTATCGGTAAAAGTAATACACACCTCAGCAGGCATGTTAAAACCCTCTGTTTCAAGCACCCTGTCACAGCAGCTTTTAAGCATATCCTTTATCTCTTTTGAAACTTTAATACTTTTCTGTGCATTTATAAACTCATAAAGACTACTTTTCATTTTTTCTTTTTAATCTCTCCTGTATTCCCTTCTGTTTCATTTTACTTTCATATTTGTCATATGCCTTAATAATTTTTTGAACAAGCTTATGTCTGACAACATCCCTTTCGGTCAGAATATTGATAGCTATATCATCAATATTGTCAA
>ENA-OWPA01002243-OWPA01002243.1-bioreactor-metagenome-genome-assembly--contig:-NODE-2243-length-10081-cov-2.815374_pt1 | contig 10081 bp, 7 predicted proteins | sample MGYA00238139_ERZ651803 | MGnify/ENA primary metagenome ERZ651803 (study PRJEB26909, sample SAMN07631231) | bioreactor metagenome | isolation source: Switchgrass digestor | place: USA: Dartmouth...
AGGCAAAGGCTTTGCTGGCCTATGTGCCTGATCAGCCCAGACTATACAGTAAGCTTTCCGCCTGGGAATTCCTCCGGCTTATGGGGGACCTTTACCAGATTCCCCGGGAAGTAACCAAGGAAAGAGGGGAAATGCTTTTAGAACTATTCGGGCTCATGGATCGGGCAGATGAGCTTTTAGAAGGCTATTCCCACGGTATGCGGCAAAAAGTTGTTTTAGCCTCAGCATTGCTGCATCAACCCAAAGTCATTTTCCTGGATGAGCCAACAGTAGGTTTGGACCCAGCCAGTGCACGGCTTTTGAAAGATATTCTGCAGGAACTGGCCAAGCAAGGAGTAGCTGTCTTTTTATCAACCCATATCCTGGAGATAGCGGAAAGAATGTGCCATAGGGTAGGCATCCTGCAAAAAGGAAAGCTTATCGCTCTAGGCAGCCCCGAAGAACTTCGGCAAGCCGTGGGCAGTGAAGGAGGCAGCCTGGAAGATATTTTCCTGGAATTGACCGGAGGAGAGGAAAATGATGAATTGTTAAAAAGCCTTGAGGAGGGAGACCGGTGAAAATAATTTTACCCCCTCCTTTTGAGGCAGCGCCAAAGCCCCAATCCTTTTGGCAGGGCTTTAAACTTCTTTTGAAAAATCAGCTGCGGGTCTCATGGAACAAATTCAGGCATCAGCCAAAATCTTATCTGGTTTTCTATATATTGTTTCTTCTGGGGATTTTGGGCGTTATTGTTACCATAAGCTTTATGGTTTATAGTTCCTTGACTTATCTTCCTTTAGAAGCGGTAGAGAGTTTTCTGGCTGTGCTTTTTCTTGCCGGATTAATGGGCCAGATCTTTTTTGGTATTACTTCCGCTTTTGCCTCCCTTTATATGTCCGAAGATTTGGAGCTTCTTTTTCTCGCTCCCGTATCCTTGAAAGCGGTATTTCTGGTTAAATCTTTGAGCGTTATCAGCAGCAATTTCCTAATCGCAGCTCAGTTTGTCTTAATACCGGGAATTTTCTTAGGTCTATACTTTCATACCGGTCCATTCTTTTATCTATTGGCCTTGTTGGTCGGGATAGGCCTGATTGTCATTGGCACGGCCCTGGCTTTACTTTTTAATCTGGTGGTTATGCGCCTTATTCCGCCCCATCGGGCTAAAGAAGCCATAGGCTTTATCGGTGCTTTGGCAGGAATCCTTATCGCCCTCTTTTTTCAGCTTCCCAGTATGCTTATGGAAGAAGGGGGGAATAATCTCAGCGCCTGGTTTGCAGGCAATACCGCATCACTGAAAGTCATGAATTACTTTCCCTGGGGATGGGCTGCTCAGTCCTTAGTAGCCGGAATGGCAGGGGACTTTTTCACGGGAGTCTTCTGGTGTCTGTTCCTATTTCTCCTGGGAGTCGGTCTGTTTCTTTTGGCCTTCAATCTCTTAGAGAAGGGTTTTCGGCGTGGTTTTATTGCCCTGCAGGCAGGAGGGGGAAGACGTGCCAAAGTTCGCAGTTCCTCAAATGGACCGGCCAAAACCCAAGCCGGAACTCTAACCGGAGCCCAAGCCAAAGCCCAGGAAAAAAACCATACCAAGACCTTGGAAAATATCGGTAGCTTTCAGTTAAGAGGCACTTTTGAGAGAACAGCCTCTCCAATAGCCCAAACCATAAGGGCGATCAATGAAAGCTCCCCGAGTGCTGCATCTCCATGGCAGGGAATGTGGGCAGTTGCCAAAAAAGATTTGCTCTATATAAAAAGAGATTCCCGGGAGTGGTTCGTTTTTCTAACGCCTTTAATCATAATGGCCTTTTTCATTCTGCGCTATCTTTTTTCCAACACTCCGGGTGCTGAATCTTCCCTCATAACGGTTTTTATAATGTATACCATTATGTTTAGCGGTAATACGGCATTAATGTCCTTTGGCCGGGAAGGGGAAGCGGAATGGCTTTTAAATACCGTTCCTTTAAGCGGCTGGCCGGTAGTGGCAGGAAAGCTCATAGCGGCAGTTTTGCCTACCTTAATCCTAATGGAAGCTCTCCTGGTGGGAACAGCCAAGGCTATTGGTTTAAGCGGTTCCATGCTTATAGCCTTAAGCATAGGCGCCATTTTTCTCTCCTTCGGTTCCAGTGCCATTGGGCTTTATTATTCCATTACTTCTGCCCGTTTTAATCCGGACAATCCGCAACAGCGCATATCTCCCGGAGCTTCAATGTTCATGTATTTAGTTAATATGGTCTTTATCTTTGTCCTGTCTTTATGCCTAATCTATGTTTTCCGCCCTCTGGAGATTGTTACCCTTGCTCAAGGGCTCTCCTCACTTTCCTCTGTAAATCCCCTATATCTTCTTACACGCCCTTTACTGTGGCCTTCCTGGGCGCGGTTAGCTGTCGGTGTTCCTCTTACTTTAGCGGTGTGGGGAGCAATGTTTTGGGGTTTCCTGGCTGCTACTGTGCGTCAAAGCAGGAAGGGTTTACGGGTCGAGATCGTGACAACAAAAAAGAAAAAAGAGAAGAAAAACAAGAAAAAGTTACAAATATAGGAAAATATGCATATTCTGTCAGAACTGGCTCGTGTTACCTTATGGGGTCGGGTATAATGTTTAATAAGTAAAGGTCAAATGTCAAAATACTGCGAAGAGGTAAGAATATTAATGCAGAAGGCGAATATTCTGATAGTAGACCACCAGGTAGAGAGTCTGGCGGCTCTGGAGGCTGTACTAACACCGCTGGAGTGCAATCTTATTGTGGCGACTTCAGGTGATGAAGCTTTAAAATGGGTTCGAGAAGTAGATTTTGCTTTGATTCTTGTTAATTTGCAGATCTCGGATGCTGATGCTTTAAAAACAGATAAATTACTTATAGACTGTCAAAGTTCCCCCAACATCCCCATCATTTTTCTGCCCGGAAGTATTGAGAAGACGTTTTACAATATTTTAGGGCAAGTGCATAAGCATTATGGCCAGGAGCATGACCGGTTTCTTCAAGCTTTCTCTCAAGTTTTTGCTAAATTTACTGAATATAAAACTCTGCAAAATGAGCACCCAGGGAAGTTGACGGAGCGACGAACCGGTAAACTGCCCTCAGCTCATGAGGGAACCTATTTATCGGGTAAGATGTTTCGCACGATCTTTGAGCTTAGCCCCAATATGATGTCTATCCGTTACCTCAAAAACGGTCACTATATATTGGTTAATACGGCTTGGGAGAGATCTACAGGTTATAAGCTCGAAGAGGTTAAAGATCGCTATTTGGATATTTATCGTTTTGTGGATGAATCCATGCAGGACCGGCCGGTTCTTTATTATCTCTCGCAAAAACCTTTACGCGATGTCCGTATTACCTTTACCACAAAAAGCGGAAAAGATCGGCAAGGAATGATGTCCACGGAGATCTATGAGTTAGATGGGGAACAGTATATCCTTTCAGTAACCACGGATATAACGGAACGCTTAAAAATGGAGCGGGAGATGGCCCGCCTGGACCGTCTGGACCTGATCGGGCAGATGGCGGCAGGGATTGCCCACGAAAATCGCAATCCTATGACCACTGTGCGGGGTTTTTTGCAAATGCTTGGGACAAAACATAAGTTTCAGGAGCAGCAGGAAATATTGGAACTCATGGTGGAAGAATTGGATCGGGCCAATTCCATCATTACGGAGTTTCTTTCTTTATCGAAAGACATCAAACTTAAAATTAAGATGAATAATCTAAATCAAGTCATAAACAGTATTTTTCCCCTCATTCAAGCCGATGCTTTCAACAGTAAAAAAGATGTTTGCTTGGAATTGGGGGAGATCCCGGACTTTCCTTTTGATGAACGAGAAATTCGCCAGTTAATTCTTAATTTAGCCCATAACGGCCTTGAAGCTATGGGAGCGGATAAAACACTTTATTTGCGAACCTATTCACTCCAGGATTCAATCGTTCTTGAGGTTGAAGATCAAGGCTGTGGCATTCCTTCTGATGTCCTTAATAAGCTTGGTACCCCTTTCTGCACCACAAAGGAAAACGGCACCGGCCTGGGGCTGGCCATTTGTTATCAGATTGTTGAAAAGCACCAAGCTAAAATCAATGTCAAAACTTCCCCTCAAGGTACAACTTTTCGCATTACTTTTCCGGCTTGCTGAGCAAGTTTATCTAAGATATAATTGAATAAAGAGCAAATATACCCAAGCTCCAATTGGAAGAAGTCTTTGGCCTTATAAACATTATTAATTAGTTGTACCACATGACATGAAGTTGAGGTGAATTATGGTGATTAGTTTTGGCATGATAACTCCTACCGTAGCAATTATTTTGTTGATTATTGTGCTTCTGCTTTTTGGTCCTGGCAAACTCCCTCAAGCCGTGAAGGGCTTAGGCAAAAGTGTCAAAGATTTTAAGCAGGAATTGAATACCGTGGATGCAGAGATTATCAGTGAGGAAAAGACGACAAAAGAAGGGGCCGGCAAGGAAGCCTAAATATAAGTCAGTTAGAAGCAGTTAAGATGCAGGCGTTTTTTTAGTTAAGAAACAGGCTAAAGAAACGTCTTTTCTATTAATTTTTGAGGAGGTAACTATGACACAAGAGATTGCGAAGAAATTTCGTGATGCCCTGGCTCATAGCAAGGGGGAATTCGCCAAAAGGAGCTTTAACAAGATCCTGGAACTTTCCGGAGGAACTCCCCATGATCAAAACAGCTTGATCGTTTTTTATGCCGGGGATCATTATCTTGTCAGATATCCTGAAGGAGATGTTGTTTTCTGGGATGAAGAAAAAGGCAAGGTTAAAGAGGGGACTGTAGAGATTACAACTCATATTTTGATTCTGCAATATCTTACTAAAGTATGCGGAGTTCAGCCTACAGGACGGTGGATATCCTTCCGGGAACTGCCCGGTGGCAATAACCATTTCGGAACATTCAAACTGGAAGCCATGGAACCCTTGGCTCAACATTTCGGCAATTCTCCGGAGAAATTCTCCGAGATCTGCCAGATACTTAAAGGAAGGAAACTGGACATGGGTGATTTGGCCTATGCCATTCCGGCTTTGCCCAAGTTGGAAGTAGCCTTAGTCCTTTGGCTGGCTGACGAAGAGTTTCCAGCTCAGGCCAATGTTCTTTATGATGCTAATGCCAGCCAGCATCTCAATACTGAAGCTTTGGAGGTAATGGTCATTAACCTGGTGGAGAAGATGGTGGCTTGGGCGAAAGAGCATTTTTAAGGTAAGCGGGATATGAGAAGTCAATTATTCTGTGGGTAAGGTAAGAGTAAAGCAGGTGCTTTCGGTATTGCTGTTGACAGTTATATCTCCGCTGTGTCGAGATATGATTTCCTGTGTAATGGCAAGGCCTAGACCTGCTTGCTCAGGTTTACTGTCGCGTCCTTTATAATAGCGCTGGAAAATGTGGGGAAGGTCCTCAGGTGAAATTTGCGCACCAAAGTTTTGAATCCTAATATGTACGGAATGTTGATCTTGCTCCAATGATACTGTGACTGCTTTGCCTGAATAGCTATGCCTAATTGCATTAGCCAAGACGTTCTCTACTGCTTGACGAAGATAAAAATCATCAAAAGCAATCAACACCGGATTCTCAGGCAGGATAGTTTGAATCTCTACCCCTTTTCGTTCAGCTTTCTGCTGGAAATCTGCACAACATTGCAGCAGTAGGTTCTTAAGATCATGCTTTTTTATATCAAAAGAGATTAGTCCGTCATCCATTCGTACTATTAAGAAAAGCTCGTTAATCATATTTTGAATATAATCAACCTTATCCTTCATTCTATGGAGACGGGAGGAAAACTGAGGATAGTCCTTGGTTTCCTCCTGGAGCATTTCTACGGATCCCCCCAAGGTAAAAAGGGGTGTGCGGAGATTGTGGACAATGTTCCCCAGAAACTTTTGCTTATCCTGTTGTAATTTAATAAGCATCTCATTCTTTTGCGCCAATTCGCGGTTGGATTTTTCCAGATTAGTAGTCCTGTCTGCGACAATGCGCTCAAGATCGGCATTAATCTGTTGAAGATTTTCAGAAAGGATATCAGCCTCTTGGAATTTTCTGGCAAATTTCCCGTCGATAGCAATAACGAGAGAAATCAAATATATGAGATTGGCATATTGCCAAGGATAATAATAAGTATCCACTATTCCGGTGGGAACAACTCCCCAGATGATCAGTCTGGCAAAGATGCGTCCCGCAAAATTCAAAGCTACACCGGCTAAAAGCACTCGGCTGCCCGGACGCTCAAGGAGAAAGCTTTTTATAATGCAGCCTGCTTCCAAAAACAACATAGCCCATTCCACAAAGGTGCTCTGTCTAATAACGTTAAATCCCATGATTTGAGCAAATGCACAGGCTAATCCCAACCCGCTGATAATCAAACCGCAGATCAATGTCTTTTTACCAATATCCTTAGGGAAAAGAGTGATGAGAAGGAGAAGATTGAACGGAAGGGTTAGGCGAAACAAAGGTTCCATAAAGACATCGAACTTGCTGCCGGAGTAAAATATGTAATGGGAGGGGTAGAGGGAAATATGTAAACCACGCAAGCCGGCCTGCAGTACGACCAGCATCAGAAGAAGTAAGTACCGTTCACTCCGCTTCTGAGCAAAAAGAGCAAAAATCTGCACCAGCAGCAAGAGACAGATCCCTACGGCAATCATGGTGGAACTATTCCAAACTAAGAGCACCTTAGTAAGTTGTTCCTGTGTGCCGAAGATAAAACCGTGATAGCGTACTCGAAGAGAGGTGCTTTCCCCAACCTGGAGAAAGATGCGGTAGATGTGATTATTATCATCAATAGCAAAATCAGATAGTTGAATAATTCTGCCAGGAAGTAACTGTTCCTCTGTCAGTTTGATTCCATTGATCCAGACGACGCAATTCTTGGGCTGAGGCATGAGGAAACACAAATCCACATCATCCACGGTTAAGAGCATACTGTAGGTGTGATTCTCCATGTGAATATCGGAGCGTAGATTGCATGAATATTGCCATTCTGAAGTTTCGGTGATGTCGAGGGGATGAAAGTTATCATGCACAAGCAGTTGACCGTCCAGCAAGAGGAAACCGTCTCTGATACTTTCTTCTGTGATAGTTACCTTACCTCGTTCTGCTACTGCTGCTCTGGTATTGATATTTAAAAAAGATAACTGTATAATGAGGGCGAACATGGCAGCGATTAAAACTAAGAGGAATAACCATCTGCGGTTTTTCTGTTTTTTCATGGAAACCTTCCTCATAGATCATCGCTAACCGAATAGATTAACGATAATGATATTTTCCTGGAATTTACAATTTTATGTGAAGGAGTACGCAATGTCAAAAATACTGATCGTTGAAGATGATCCGGAAATTATAGAGCTTATTGGTTTTTATCTCCGTCATAATCCTGACTATCGCTTAAAAAGCGCATCCAACGCAGTGCAAGCTTTGGACAGACTGGAAAACGACACATTTGACCTGATATTGTTAGACATTATGTTGCCCGGGATTGATGGTGTTGATTTGTGTGCTCAGCTACGGCGCAACATATTCTGCCCGATTATTTTTATTAGCAGTCTTGACGACGAAGCGACCATTGTCAAGGCGTTAAACATGGGGGGTGACGACTATATCGTCAAACCTTTTACCAGTTCCATACTAATTGCACGAATGGAAGCCAATCTTCGGAGAGCTTCTCGTATGGCGGTTAGAGAAGCTGCCGTGATAACAATTGGAGATTTATCCCTTGATTGTGGGAGCCACACCGTCACCAAGGGAGGGAGAGAGATCTATCTGACCCCTACGGAGTTTGAAATCTTGTATTACATGATGCTTCATAGAGGCGAAATCCTGGAGATGGAAGCAATCTATTATTTTGTCTGGCACAAACCAAGTTGTGGTGATGTACGCACAATAAGCGTCCATGTGAGCAATCTGCGAAAGAAAATTGAAGATAACCCGAATAATCCAATCCATATTAAAACCGTTCGCCGATTAGGTTACCGATTCGATTAAGGAAAATACTATACTTCTATAATACCTATAATATTTAAATAGAGTAAGTGGGGCTGGTTAAAACTTGTTGCAGTTTTATCACAGCCCCACTTTATCATGGATGATTTTTATGCAATAGGACTCTCATTATTAAATTTTGCGTGCAACGATATGTCCGGCGTGGATAGCTTTTTGAATGTTGAAGGGTTCAGCACAATCACCTACGGCATAGGTTTCAAATCCGGCTTTGACAAGAGCATCATAAAGAGCGGTGTTTTTCAGCATATCATAGCATTCGATGATTGTATCACATTCAATATTTTTTTTCAGTCCAACATCTGTTGTAATGGATAGGTCACCATTTACGATACCGTTAATTTTGGCGTTGTTCCAGATTTTGACTCCTTTGGCATAAAGATGAGGAAGAACAAACTTTCTAACCCAGTAGGATTGTTCTTTGTCAATTTCAGCAACAGTACCTTCATGAACAATTTGGATCTTCCTGCCTTTAGCCACGAGATAGCTGGCGACGTCGATGGCCTGAGCCCCTGCACCGAGAATAACCACTTTTTCACCGATTCGACCGCCTAAAACATCTTCAATGGAAATCACTTTAGGATCTGTTAGTTTTCTGTCTCTCAATCCACCCACAGCCGTTATCACTACATCGGGTTTTTTCTCTTTGAAAAAAGCTATTATTTAACACTATTTTTGAAAGGAGATGCAATCTAAAAAAGATTACTATGGAAAATATTATAGAAATTTTAAAAAAACATAAACATTTAATAGCTTTTGGAATTTCAATAAGCATAATTACATTCTCCTTTATTTTTATATTCTCTTTGCAGGATAATAACACTTTTTTCCTAAAGGATATTGAAGGTGACAAAAATGTCCTTTCCGATCTTATTATTACCGCATATTTGCAAGATCAGTGGCATGGTCAAAAAATCCGGATAGAAAAAGGCAGACTGTCCCACAAATTTGAATATTATGAAAATGAAGATGATATGCATATGCCTCCTATCAAATATGGCAATGGTGCTACAGACGACAAATACAGCTATTGGTATTATTACTCTTATGAAATTGCGAGTGATGCAAATACAAGAACCGAATATTCAGAAAACAAGGTTGAATTACCGCTAAATAACGGTACCACTATTGAAGCTACAGAAAAAATTACCACCATATATGCTGATAAAATTGATATCTATATGAGTGTAAATGTCAATTGGCCATTATGGAGTAAGGACCGGAAAAAAGGAGAACCTGATAAAAGTCGTTTAAAATTTAAAACAGGAATGGCTCTGATACGAGATGAAATGGATTTTAAATTTGAACGTAAAATAACATCTTACTCTGGTGGAGGTCACTCAGAACAGGAATTAAATTTCAAGAACAGAGATTTGGTACAGCCTTATTACGGTAACTTTGCTCTGACAACACTTAAAGACAAACAATATTTCACTGTACCTAATCAGGATACTGAACTGTCTGGCGAAAACGGTATCTTTATGGCTGTTGAATATGTAGATACAATCACATTTCTCCTAAATGGTGGTAAAGAATATGGCAAGGTAAAAAAACTTGTCAATTTCAATCTTGAAGAAGAAAACATTCGGATTCTCGGTCTTCATGTTGTCGAAGATAACCTGGTGTTAGTGATGCTTGTTAACGACATACTTACATTCAGAGCGTATGATCCGAATGACGGCAAGCTATTGGCAGAGCTTGCTGTTCCGGAATTTGATATTCCAAATCCTTTGGAAATGATTTACTATACACCTTATATACACGAAAATACTATGAGTTTAAGTTTTATAGGATTAAATCCTTCATATTACCAAAATGGAATATTAAATAGACCTGACTATTTCAGTATTGTTTCTGTTAAATTAGAAAGTACTGATGATATGAGTACTGACAATGTTAATACTAATAATATTACTGTAGAAACCAGCCAATCCGCTGATATTGGCAGTAATACGAGAACAACAAAAATAGAATTGCTATACTGCATAAACAGGTTCAAACTAAATAACACGAAACTAAATAATGTGGTTGTTTCCGAGGTATCTGCTGTTGTTCCTGTTAACAACAAACTTGTGGTATTTGCTGTCTTAAGAGAAGGACAGTCAAATGAAGTAA
>ENA-OWPA01002245-OWPA01002245.1-bioreactor-metagenome-genome-assembly--contig:-NODE-2245-length-10076-cov-4.151215_pt1 | contig 10076 bp, 9 predicted proteins | sample MGYA00238139_ERZ651803 | MGnify/ENA primary metagenome ERZ651803 (study PRJEB26909, sample SAMN07631231) | bioreactor metagenome | isolation source: Switchgrass digestor | place: USA: Dartmouth...
AATTAATATGTATCTTGTAATAAGAGATAATGTTGATGAACTTATTGAGAGTTTAAAACAACACAGAAACGAAGAAGAGTATTATTACATGATAAGAGAATTAGACAGAGACAAAAAGAAATATAATCAATTAAGCAATATTGAAAAAGCCTCAAGAATAATTTTTCTTAATAAAACCTGCTACAATGGTTTATTTAGAGTGAATTCTCAAGGACAATTTAACGTCCCTTTTGGAAGATATAAAAACCCAGATATAGTCAATGAGGCTACTCTAAAGGCAGTGAACAATTATCTTAACAGAGCAAAAATAACCTTCAAATGCACAGACTTTGAGAAAGCTGTTAAGGGTATAAGAAAAGGGGACTTTGTTTATTTTGACCCTCCTTATGACCCAGTGAGTGATACAAGCAGCTTTACGGGTTACGACGTTAATGGATTTGACCATGAAGAACAAATAAGGTTAAAAAAGCTGTGTGATAAGTTAGATAAGCAGGGCGTAAAATTCCTACTCTCTAACTCCGCTACAGACTTTATTTTGGACTTATACAAAGATTATAATATAACAATTGTTAAAGCAAGGAGACCGATAAACTCTAAGGGGAACAAAAGAGGAGAAGTTGATGAGGTGCTGGTGAAAAATTATGAGTGACACAAAAAATGAAGCCGCATGGAAGTGGCTTTTTGAAAAACATAAAATATTGGAAAAAATAGAAAAGCATGGCATGTTTGAAATCACCTCAACTGAAATTAATGAGTTTCGAGAAGCAAGATTAATGACAAAATTTGATCACCGAAAGAATCTGCCAGATATTTTTAAGAAAAATAATCTTTCTATTCTTCCAGTTACAAGGGGGAGCTATTTAATCGCTCAGTTTGATGCTTATCAAGACTTTGAAGAAAAGGAAACCGAAATAATTAAAGTTTCATTTCCTTCTTATATTGAAAGTATTGACTATGAAAACATAACAAGCGAGGCGATGGCTTTAAGTTGTGCTTATGTTTCAGGTATAATAGCTGATTTTGTTGAGGACGAAGAGGTAGTCCCAACGGTCGCTGGTCGAATGAGTTCAGAAGCTTTCGATTTTTATATTAATACATATGCAGGGTCTGCGTTTCAAGTTAATGTCATTAATTCTCAAATAGAGATTGATGGAGGATTTGAGGGGTTAGAAACCCTTTCGCTAATTGAGGCTAAAAACTCGCTGTCAGATGATTTTATAATACGGCAATTGTACTATCCTTATAGGCTTTGGAACGATAGGGTTGGCAAAAAGGTTAAGACAATATTTATGACATACTCAAACGGGATATTTACCTTTTATGAGTATGAGTTCCAGGAGCCCGAGAATTATAATTCACTTACTTTAATCAAGCAAAAGAGATATAGCATAGAAGAGACAGAAATAAACCTAGAGGACATATTAGACGTACTTGATAGAGCAGCAATTGTTAAAGAGCCAGAGGTTCCATTCCCTCAGGCGGATTCTTTTAAACGGGTGGTTAATCTTTGCGAATTACTTAATGAGTCAGAGCTAACCAGAGATGAAATAACAGCTAACTACGACTTTGACCCACGCCAAACTAACTATTATACAGATGCAGGAAGGTATTTGGGGTTAATAGATAAGCGCAGAGAGGGTAGGGAAATAATATTTTCGCTTACTGATGAAGGGCGAAAGTTGTTGTGGCTTAAATATAAACCAAGGCAATTAAAGCTGGTTGAATTAATTTTGTCTCATAAGGCTTTTAATGAGACTTTTAAAATATGTATAGAACGTGGTGAAATGCCCTCTAAAGATGAAATTGTAGAGATTATGAAGCGTAGCAATTTGTATCGTGTTGAATCTGAAAACACATTCTACAGGCGGGCACAAACTGTTGCAGGATGGATAAATTGGATACTAGAGCTAACAAGGTTATAAATACATATCAGCGCAGCGGCCCTAGGGCCGTTTTTTGTGTACAAAGATATATAGAAATGATAATTTTTTGCAGTATTTGCCAATTTGAGATGATTTTTTTAAGACGTGTTATGAAAAGTCAATAGACTAAAGCAAAAAGATCTTTGACAATCACATAGGGATCCTGGTCAAACATTATCGCCAGGTGGTGACCATTGATAATCCGGGTCATAGGCACGATTATTCTTCCAGAGAGAGAAAATTAAATGAACAAGTCTTCTGGCAACTGCCCCGGTAGCAACGCTTGAATGTTTACCCTGGCTGCGTTTTAGCTCATAATAAGCTTTTAATTCGGGATTAAAACGCCGGGCTGAAACAGCAGCCAACCATAGACTATTTCTTAACACAGGTGAACCGCGTTTAGACATACGGTTACGGGTACCTTCAAACAGCCCTGAAGCCTTGACAGAAGCGTCTAAACCGGCATAGGCCACAAGAGCCCGAGCGTTAGGAAAACGAGAAATGTCCCCTATTTCACCGATAATTGCAGCAGCCAAGACAGGGCCAATACCGGGTATGGTTTCAATGACGTGGCGATATGGAGTATCTTTGCTGGGGCGAAGCTCCTCCATAACCTCGTTGATTGCCTCCTCAAGAACCTTTATTTGCTCTTCAATAAACTCAATTTGCTCAACGAGCAAACGGAGTTGGAGAGAGAAAGCATCGAGAGCCAGGGTAATGCCAAAGGTAGATTTAGCTAAAGACTGAATTTTTTTAGCTCTTTCCTCACCGAAACGGCCGCGGGAATGTTGTTTTAAGAAAGCGGATAACTCTGATAGATCTACTTTTACCAAATCTTCCGGTTCGGGGTAGGATTTAAGCAACTCTCTGGATGTTCGAATAAAGACATCAGAGAAACAGCCTGGGTATTCAGGGAAGATGCGGTCAAGGATACCGAGCACCCTGTTCTTAAGCCCGGCGACCTGGCGAACCAACTCAAAACGGAGTCGGGATACTTATTATATAAAGAATCCCTGACGTGGAATAAGATAGCATAATTAATTATTGCGGGTTTCTTATAAATCATCTGGGCTACTGCATTAAAAATGGATATGCTCGGAGGGCCCTTGATTATTGTGCTCATTATCAGTTTTGATTTACTTATAAAGTCCGTGAAACGCCTAGGTGTTGGAACCGTTTATGCTGTATTTACCGAAATTGGTGTCGTTGGAATAGTATTTTTGCCGGTATTATTTATTATCTGTTTGCGGTTAGCCTCAGATGAGCAGGAGGAGAAAATATGAGCTGGATTTATTTGGTTTTTACTGGTTTAACAGAAATTACCGGAATAATCGGATTGAAAAAAAAGTAACGGATGATGGCAGCTCATTTGGTTATATTTTACTCGCAGGCGGTTTTATTATCAGTTTATATCTTTTGCGTTTGTCTTTAGAAGAAATTCCCTTATCCGTTGCCTATGCAGTATGGACTGGAATCGGAACTGCAGGAGCGATGGTAGTAGGGATTTTATTCTTCAAAGAATCCAGGAACCATCTGTGTCTCCTTTGTATTGTTGGGATTATTTGTACGATTATTGTGTTGAGGTTGTTAGGATGAGAATTAGCCCTGCTGACAAGGTGGCGATATCAAGTCCTGGAAATCTCCTGTTAACATATTTCCTCATACGTATCACGTGGAGCGTTTGATGTCAAGGGTAAATAAAAAGAAGGCTGAACATGGCCAATAGTAAAGAGGGTTAAGATATTGATCTTTTATTTCAGATGTTTTGCCTCAGATGTTAATGTCAAAACCCTCATTTCTATTGTGCACCGTAACATATCCACTGTTTAAAAATGATAGGGTTGAGTAGACAGACTAGATAACGAGTTTTTTTGATAGGTTGAGATGACAGAATATATGTTTAATATGTAGAAGATGTTTGAAATATCTTACTTGAAAGTATTTACTAAAATGGATATACTTTAATGTAAAGTATTGTATATTTATGGAGTCGAATTTAAGTAACAAACAGCAAGGTTTGTCAAAGAGGGACATGGTATCAATTGTGATAACGAGTTACTAGACATTCGTTCAAATATCCAGAAGATGAAAAATATAGAAACATTTTAGATTAATATGCTAATTTTTTTATAAAATATTCTAATGGTTTGCAGGAATTTGAATTAATTATGCTTTATTAAAGGGGGAAATCGATGGATACTGTTTCTACTGCAAAAGTCCAGATAAATTTTAAGGATGGGACTATCAACTTAGAAGGTTCTGAAGAGTTTGTCAAAAGTCAAATGGAGTGGCTGAGGGAACTAATTGTAAAAACTCCTATTCAACAAGCTGTTCAAGTAGTTGAAAAAGTTGAGATTGATGAATCGACGAAGGAAATAGAAACTACAACTAACCATCAAGCAGAAGAAAAAAATTCCGTAGATAGATACAAAACCGTATTTGGTGTTGAAAAAGAAATTGTAGAATTAGTTATTCATATTGGAGAAGACGGAAAAATCTCAATAATTACAAAAAACATTAAAGGCGGGAACGCTGAAAAACAAGTTAGTTATTCTTTACTTTACTTACTTGCCAAGGAGTTCTATGGAGAAGATGAAGCTTCTTTTGAGGAACTTCGAGAATTATGTGAAAACAATGATTGTTTAGATACGAAGAATTTCGCAACATGCTACAGCAGACATAAAGAATTGTTTATTGTTAATGGACAGAAACGTAGCCGTAAGAAGACTGTTAAGCTAACAGCCCCAGGGAGAAGTAAGGCAAGGGAGTTAATAGTTGCTCTAGCACAGCGAGGTTGATGTAGATAAATGATAGACCTGATTAAGACACAACTAGAATCAAAATACCCAAGTGATTTAGTAAAGGCACTTATTGATAGTTATATTGAGTTAAAAAGAAACTTCAAGCTTGGAAAGTTCAAACCAAGTGAACTTGAAGGGGGATTTTTCGTTGAGTGTGTAAGGAGAATTATAGAATTTGAACTATTTGGTACTACAATTCCGATAGGTAAAAAGTTGTCTATTTTTAACGATAGTGAGATGAAACGGTATGAGAACGCAAATGGTGATGAATCTTTTCGTATCCATATACCTCGTGTACTGAAATCCATATACAACATTAGGAATAAACGGGGAGTCGGTCATTTATCTAAGGTCAGTGCAAACCTAATTGATAGCACATATATAGTTGCTGCATGTGATTGGGTAATGGCTGAGCTACTTAGGCAAGTATCAAATTTAGAACCCGATGAATGCCAGAGAATAGTAGACTCAATTGTTTTGCGTAAGTTACCTATAGTATTTGAAGATGGTGATACACAAAGGATACTTAACATTCAGATGAGTACTAAAGACAAAGTACTTACTCTTTTATATCATAATAGTCATCCAATAGAAGATAAGAAACTGTTTGATTGGATCGAATACTCTAATATGAGTGTATTTAAGTTAAAAGTACTTAAGCCCTTACATAAAAGTAGATTTATTGAGTACAGGAAAAATGGTACATGTGTGTTAACGCCAAAAGGAATAGAATATGTTGAAGATGTTATTTTAAAGTGTAACGCTTGAATCATATTTGTCGTAAGCTTTGGGCATCCTGCATAATAGTTCGTAGAGTGTTTCGATTGTTTTCCGTTTTGAATTCAATGGTAAGTTTGTTCTCATGGTAAGTCACTTTTTCAATCAGCTTTCTCTCTAGTTCCTCATCGAAGTGTTTTTTTAATTAAATCGTTGTTTATCAAAAAAACCATTGATATGTTCCCACGAACAGATACTATAAAAATATCCACAGACATCAATTCCATCAAATCGAGCCTGGGAGTGCGTGGTATTGATGGTCATACAACCTGGAAGATATAAAACTTAAGGTATTCTGTCTCCGGAACATTCCACAGGATGGGATGGTCCGGGGCCTGCTGGCGGGCTTCAATCTGCCTGAGAGATACAGAGGCATCCTTTGCGGCGCTTGCCAGTACTTTGCGGAATAAGTCATCCGTTATGTAGTGGCTGCAACTGCAAGTGGCCAGGTATCCACCTCGAGGCAGCAGCTTCATCGCCTTCAGGTTAATTTCCTTATAGCCGCGGGCAGCGGCTTTTATTGTCTTGCGGGATTTGGTAAAGGCCGGTGGGTCAAGGATGATCAAGTCATAGTCCCGGCATTTACGTTCTGCCAGCTTTGTTAGCAGGTCAAACACGTCCTCGCACAGAAAATCCATTTTCCCCTCCAGCCCGTTGCGTATGGCATTTGCTTTTGCCAGGTCAATGGCGGACTGTGAGATATCCACGCAGGTCACATGCTCTGCCCCGCCCAAGGCTGCATTCAGGCCGAAAGAGCCGGTATGGGTAAAACAGTCCAGTACCCGCTTGCCCCTGGCAATCCGGGCTACAGCGGCGCGGTTATATTTCTGGTCCAGGAAAAAGCCGGTTTTTTGCCCGTTTTCCACATCAACCAGATATCTCACACCGTTTTCGCATATCTCCGTCACAGGGGATTCCGGCACAGGTATGCCATCGAACTGGTACCAGCCCTTATACTCCGGCAGCCCTTCCCGTATACGCAGGTCAGTGTCATTGCGCTCATAAATACCGGTAATAGTTTCGCCCATTTCTGTGAGCACATCCCAAAGAGCACGGTAAACAGTATCTTTGACAAGTTCCATGCCGAGGCAGGTAATCTGCACGGACAGAATGCTGCCGTAACGGTCCACGGTCAGCCCTGGCATCTGATCAGCCTCACTATGAATCAGGCGGCAACAGGCGAAATCAGCACCGGGCATGACGGTTTTGCGGTAATGAACGGCATACTCCACCCGGCGGCGCCAAAAATGAGCGTTAAATACATCATTGGCATTGCGGGAAATAAGCCGGATGGTAATCTTGCTGGCACTGTTGTAAAAGCCCGTACCCATATAGGCGTTTCCGGCAAACACATCCACCAGTTTGCCGTTTTCAGGTGCGCCATCTATTTCGCGAATCTCTTCTCCGTATATCCATGGATGCCCATTCTTTACACTGCGCTCTGCCTTGGAGGATATCTTGACTTTGGGATACTGCCGTTTCTGTTTCATCTGTGTCACCATTAATAGATTGTTTCTGGGCTGATTGTACTACAATTCTCTCATGCCTTCAAATCGGGCATCCTGCCAGCAGGCAGACGACCAGTATTAGTGACAGTATTTTTTTTACATGGTATGACATTCACGATTCCTCCTTAGGTTCGATCTTGAAAATCTCTAAACCTCTGAATCTTTAAACATCTCATTTCAAAGGCTGTAGTTCTCAGCTTCAACCGAAAAATGCACTATAATAAATACAAAATTCTCAGCCGTTACGGCAACATTAAAAAAACAGGCTAATCCAGAATTACATCAAGGTGATTGCCTTATATGATACCGGTGTTACCGCATCTTACGGAGACGAACTTCTGACTCTGGTCACTTGTTCCTATCACACAGAGAACGGACAATTCGTAGTGGTGGCAAAGAAAATGGCATAAAACAGTTAAACTTGTTCTCTAACTCCTTTGAACAAATTTTTTTGCCACATATCAGTTTCAATAATATGTATTCTTTTTTCAATGCAATATTAATCTTGACTCTCGGCTGTTTGTTTCAGGTGATAATGTTATGCGATCAGGGGAACAGGTTGACTCACCTTGACTCACACTAAACCCGTCCCCATGTTACATGTGACAGTAACCCCGTCCCCATGTCACATGTCACACCCGTGAGTCAAAGTCACCGTCCCCTTGACTCATCACTTTGACTCATTGACTCACATGAGTCACTCACAAAAAAGGGCTTTGGAAGCAGTTCCAAAGCCCTTTAGATTAGCCAGGTTACAGGATTAAATTGTCCACTGATCGTGAATGATGCCGACAAGATACCAGATGTCATTCTTCTTTTCAAATACGAGCCTGAGGCTCCTCCAGTCCATACCTGCGTACTGGGGATCAAAGCCGGGGAAGTGATATTCGACAATGATCGAATTTTTGTAAACCTCGAAGCTGTTGTTCAGTGAATTACCATGACCCAGGGTTTTGTTGTAGCCTACTTGCTCAGCGTTTATAAAGTCTACATCATAGATGAACTTCTTGTAATAATCCGAGAACTTGAGTCTGATAGGCTCACCCGAACCGTCGTAATACCCCCAATGGTACTGCTTGGAGTCGGCAGCCAGCTTTTTCACTTCCTCTGCAGTGAATACAAGATCATTGTCAACATCAATATATCCGTATGGTGAGAAGCGAACTCCCTTATCAGGATGAACTGCAGCGGCGAGCTTCTCCAGGTCATAGTTCTTTATTGCGGTCAGAACATCGGTTGATCTCTTTTCGATTATGCTTTTGATATATTCTTCGGTGTCTGCCTGGAGCACATCCCCTTTGTCATCGAGATCGCTTTTCTGTGTGGCTTTATCTGAGTTCTTGTTTTTATCTGTGTTCTTGTCTTGATCTCTATTCTTGTCTTCGACCTTATCTTCATCCTGAGCGGTTGCGATCTTGGAAGCCTGTTTGTCAATAGTCTTGACTTTTCCTGTATTCAGCTTCAAGCCTGTACAGGCCGTCGAGGTAAATATCAATGCAAAAAGCAAAAGTATAAATACAAACTTTCTCTTCATGAAAACTCCTCCTTTGAATTATTCTTGTCGTGTATATAGCATAGCAATATGGTGTTTCATACTTACATCGAACTTGTTTCAAAGTTGTAACATTAGTCTTCTGCAGGAATTCTCACTATCGCAGCTGTACCGCCTTCAACTCCCTCTGTAAGCTCGATTGAGCCGCTGTGAGCATCGACAATATGCTTTACAATAGAAAGGCCCAGCCCAGTTCCGGAAATACCGCGGGCGTTTTCAGCCCGGTAAAAGCGGTCGAATACTTTTGATCTGTCCTTCTCAGGGATGCCGATTCCCTGGTCAACTACTGTAAGGATTGCTTCATCTTTTTCTTTGTATAAGCTCAACGTGACAGTAGCCCCTGGGGGTGAATATTTGAACGCATTATCCAGCAGGTTCACAATTACCTGAACCAGCTTTTCTTGATCTCCTCTAACATAAACCTCAGGTTTTATATCTGAAACTATTTTTATTTCATATTTTTGTGCCCGCAGCAGCATTTTTTCGGTTGTGACCATAATAAGGTCTGATAGGTTAAGCCGATCAAGACGAAACTCCTCCCGGCCTGTTTCTAACCTGGATAGGGTCAATACCTCGTCCACCAGTTTGGCCAGCCGGTCAGACTCATTCTTAAGGTGAAAGACGGCTTTCTTCAAATCAGGCCTGTCCCCGATTTCATCGGCAAGCAACTCTGAGTAGCCCTTGATAGCTGTCAGGGGGGTCCTGAACTCGTGGGACACATTCGATACGAATTGCTTTTGCCTTTGGATGTAATCCTGCAGCTGAACACCCATTGCATTGAAGCTGCGGGAAAGCTGGGATATTTCATCAGAACCCTTGATTTCAACCGGTGTAAAATTCCTGTTGGCGTAGTTGTTGGCGGCTGTAGCCAGCTTATTGATCGGCTTTGTCAGTCTTGAGGCGATATAGATGCTGATCAAGGTCATAAGCACTGCAAAGATGAAAGCACCGATGAACAGAATATTTGCAACTCCTGAAAGCAGGCTCTCGAGGAGGCTCATTGGGTAGATGAACTCCAGAATACAGATCGTATTGCCTTCAAAGGTGATCGGTGAGGCAAAGTAGGCAGTGCTGTTTCTCACCAGATAGGCATAGTCTCCTTTAGCCGCAGCACTCAGTATTTCGGTGTTTTCCGCGTTGGTGATGCCGATTTCGGTATCATTTTTTGAAGTGGCCAGAAGACGCAAATCATTATCATAGATCCGGATATTTCCGAAAACAAGGCCCAGCTTTCCGATTACATATTGAGCCGTTTCATCGCTCAGTTCGCCGGAGCCTTCGTTTTGGAGAGCGTGAAGCTGAGAAATGTACAACTCTGCCAGGCTGCTTTGGCCGATTAACTGCTGTTCGATCGTATTGATGCTCAGGCTTTTGATTGCATTAAGAACAGCAAAGCCTACGAAGAACATAATCACGAATGTTGCTGACAGGTAGTATAAGACCAACTTTTCTTTAAGCTTCATCTCAGGCGCCCCCAAACCGGTAACCGAAGCCATATACGGTTAAAATGTGTTTT
>ENA-OWPA01002246-OWPA01002246.1-bioreactor-metagenome-genome-assembly--contig:-NODE-2246-length-10074-cov-6.452736_pt1 | contig 10074 bp, 8 predicted proteins | sample MGYA00238139_ERZ651803 | MGnify/ENA primary metagenome ERZ651803 (study PRJEB26909, sample SAMN07631231) | bioreactor metagenome | isolation source: Switchgrass digestor | place: USA: Dartmouth...
CTTTTAAGTGTAATTAGCACGTGATTTATTAGTTAATTTTGCTGTCTCTCCCCGCATGGGGAGAGTGGATTGAAATCATTTGCCTCGTTTCTTAAGTCCGTCCTTGACTTTCGTCTCTCCCCGCATGGGGAGAGTGGATTGAAATCATCAATGCACTTTGCTATCAATACCGTCGTAAAGTCTCTCCCCGCATGGGGAGAGTGGATTGAAATGATGAATACGCTGACAAGCTATCAAAATTAGGTTCGTCTCTCCCCGCATGGGGAGAGTGGATTGAAATCATGAACTTATGCGGGCATATGGGATTGAGATAAGTCTCTCCCCGCATGGGGAGAGTGGATTGAAATTTCAGACGCAATTAAAACAATAATAAATTTAGGTGGTCTCTCCCCGCATGGGGAGAGTGGATTGAAATTCCTTTTATGTACTTAGCTTAATACTTATATTTTTGTCTCTCCCCGCATGGGGAGAGTGGATTGAAATGGAAGAAAGGCAGTATTACGAGAAAGTCATTGATGTCTCTCCCCGCATGGGGAGAGTGGATTGAAATCCAGGAATAAGTGAAATAGAAAGAACAACGGCGTGTCTCTCCCCGCATGGGGAGAGTGGATTGAAATTCAATTATATTATATACCACATTTTACGGTATGTCGTCTCTCCCCGCATGGGGAGAGTGGATTGAAATCTAAAAATAGAGGTGATAATATGGTAAAAGCAGTTAAGTCTCTCCCCGCATGGGGAGAGTGGATTGAAATCCGGACATCACGGAGGACGATGTCAAAAACGCTTGTCTCTCCCCGCATGGGGAGAGTGGATTGAAATGTGTTACTGTCCATTTCTAAATAGGTTACTGTGTAAGTCTCTCCCCGCATGGGGAGAGTGGATTGAAATGCCAAACTCTAACGTCAAATTAATTAATGATCCAAGTCTCTCCCCGCATGGGGAGAGTGGATTGAAATGACTGTGTTAACCTCATTAAAGGCATCCTGTGGGTCTCTCCCCGCATGGGGAGAGTGGATTGAAATATACAACATTGAATCTGGTGCAAACAGAAAATTATGTCTCTCCCCGCATGGGGAGAGTGGATTGAAATAGTGAAATCAAGGAACGGAACAAATTTTTTGACGTCTCTCCCCGCATGGGGAGAGTGGATTGAAATTTAACGATAAATCCGAATATCCAATCACTCAAAGTGTCTCTCCCCGCATGGGGAGAGTGGATTGAAATACATATAGAAATGTCTGTATATCCCTCTTTAAGCCAGTCTCTCCCCGCATGGGGAGAGTGGATTGAAATCACACTTCACCTATGTCGATACTGTCTCGGAGCGGTCTCTCCCCGCATGGGGAGAGTGGGTTGAAATAGCGAGCCGGATGAATCAGCACAAACCAAGGGACGTCTCTCCCCACATGGGGAGAGTGGGTTGAAATGTGTTGTTTAGTCAGCAGGCTTAGGCGGCTCAGGTCTCTCCCTGCATGGGGAGAGTGGATTGAAATGGCGAACTTGAAATCCTTGGACACCTTGACTTCGGTCTCTCCACATGTAACAGTGTAAAAAAGCGTTGGTTATTTTGTAAAAAATCACGCATATATGGCGACATAAATATTGTAATTATTACGAAATTTTACTATAATGGACTATATAAGCAAGCTCATTGATTATTTTACAACTTTTCACTTATACTTTCGATGTGTGTAACAGTTCGAACATCAGAAAGTAATATACGTAAATAAACAGTTTTTTAGTTTTTTGCAAGCATTCGCAACCTTCATATTTTGGAGGAACATTATTATGTATATTTCGCGAATTGCCCCCGATGAACGAGAGCAACTTACAAAGCAACATTTACAGGAAACTGCCGAATACGCTAAAGTTATTGGTGGTAAATTTCAAGTGCCTGAAATGAGTCAGACAGCTGCATTATGTCATGACATTGGCAAATTCACTTCTGAATATATAAAATACCTTAGGCAAAGTTACTTGGATAAAAAGTTTGGCAAGAAATCAACTGGAAAAGGATCAGTTATACATACAACCCAAGGTGCAAAATATATCTTTGAATATGAATCGGATAGCCATGACTTTATTTCAGCCTTAGCCAGAGAAATTATTGCTATTTGTATAGCAAATCACCATGGCAGCCTTATGGACGCTATATCTCCATATGGTGATACACCATTTCATGAAAGAATGAAAACCGATAAAGACTCACTCCATTATTCTGAAGCTCTTCGAAATGCTTTGAAAGAGAATATCATCAACGATATTTCAGAATTCCTGAAACGTTGTGGAAATGAGCTTGAAGATTTTATTAAGAGATGTAAGTCTAATAATCTAAATACAGCATTTATGATTCACTTTTTGACTAAAAGTATTTTTTCATGTTTGATTGATGCTGATCGATTCAATGCTTATTGCTTTGAGATAAATGAAGTACCAGGGCACGCAATAAAACTCCCACCATGGGAAGAATATGCAAATCGCTTGGAACAGAAAATTTCTACATTTAAAGGAAACTCAGAGATTAACAGAATAAGGAGAAGCATATCTGAATACTGCCTGAGTTCAGCCAGTCTCCCTAAAGGTGTTTATCGTTTAGATGTTCCTACTGGTGGAGGGAAAACTCTTTCAAGTCTCAGATTTGCACTTAACCATGCAAAAATTCATGGTGCAGAACATATCATTTATGTGTTGCCATACCTTTCTGTTTTGGAGCAGACAGCCGATGAAATAAAGAAAGCTTTACAGTTTCAGCCTGGTGATTATTTTATTCTGGAGCATCATTCCAACTTTATTGTCAACGATTCAGAGGATTCTCAGATTCATAAATTGCTAACAAGTCGTTGGGACAGTGCGATTATTATTACTACAATGGTGCAATTCCTTGAAAGCATTTACTCATGTAGGAGCAGTGATTTGCGGAAATTGCATAATATGGCAAACGCAGTTTTTATTTTTGATGAGGTGCAATCGCTGCCAATCAAATGTATACATCTGTTTAATGAGGCAATCAACTACCTTTACTATTGCGCTGGTTCCTCAATTTTGCTTTGTACGGCAACTCAACCTCCACTCAATAAAACAGAAAGACCTATACAATTGCCAGTAATAAAATCATTGGTTCCCGATATGAGCGATAACTTTAATCGACTAAAACGAACGTTTATTAAAGACCGCACAATACCTGGCGGATATACAACAGAGGCACTTCAGATCTTTGTGCTTGATGCATTTAAAAGGGAAGGAAGCTGTCTTGTTGTATTGAATACAAAAAAAGATGCGGCAAATCTCTATCTTGCATTTAGAGATTATCTAGAATCTAACCCTCAAGAAAAAATTGAGCTATTTCACCTAAGCACAGCAATGTGTCCGGCGCATCGCTTAAAGACAATAAATAAAATAAAGAAACTAAATCAAAAGAACGTTCTTTGTATTAGTACTCAGTTGATTGAAGCAGGTGTTAACATTTCATTTGGTTGTGTTATTCGTGCAATAGCAGGTTTAGACAGTATTGCACAAGCGGCAGGTCGTTGTAACCGTAATTGTGAAGACCCAAATGGGAAAGAAGTTTATATCATCAATGTAGCTGGTGAGAATCTTTCAAAGCTTCCGGATATAAAGTGCGGAGCAGATGTAACTTACCGGATTTTAGAAGAAAGGCCAGCGGATTTGCTATCTCCTGCGGTGATTTTAAGATATTATAATGAATACTTTTATAAGCAAAAGCGAAATATGAATTATCCTGCTAAAGATTCAGGGAATTTATATGATTTACTATCGGATAACCAAAAAGGAGTGAGGGCACTTTATAATGCGGGTGAGGTAATGCTTCCAGCATTGAGGCAATCGTTTCAAACGGCCGGTGAGTTGTTTTCTGTAATCGAACAGCGGACCACCAGCGTACTTGTACCATACGAAAATGGGGAGAAACTAGCTGAAAAATACCGAAAGGCAGATCTGAAAGAGAAGTACATGTTGCTACAAGAAATGGGTATGTATTCTGTTTCTCTATATCGTTATCAATTGGATAAGCTATATGAGATGAATGCTGTATATTCAATTGATGATGAAATATTAGTTCTTGAAACGGGATATTATGATGAAATGCTTGGTGTTGTTTTTGATAAAAAGAATGAATTTTTGTATATAGGGGGCGACTAATATGCGATATCGTAATACAGTCGAATTTGTTGTCTACGGAGATTATGCTCTATTTTCTGATCCAATCACAAGAGTCGGGGGAGAAAAATTCACCTATCAGATTCCAACATATCAGGCAATGAAAGGAATCCTTGAAAGTGTCTATTGGAAACCAACTATTGTCTGGTATATTGATGAGGTTCGTGTTATGAATAAAATCCAGACCCAGTCCAAAGGTATTCGCCCAATTAAGTATGCTGAACCAGGTAATGACTTGGCTTATTATACGTACTTGAAAGATGTATGTTATCAAGTACGTGCCCATTTTGCCTGGAATATGAACAGACCCGAACTGGTAGATGACCGAAATGAAAACAAGCATCATTGTATAGCTAAACGAATGATCGAACGAGGTGGTCGCAGAGATGTGTTTCTTGGGACCAGAGAATGTCAGGCTTATGTAAAGCCGTGTAATTTCGGTGAGGGACCTGGTTTTTATGATGAATATGGTGAGATAAATTTTGGCTTGATGGTGCATGGATTTGATTATCCTGATGAGACAGGCAGAGATGAAATGTGTATACGATTGTGGACAAATGCCACTATGAAAAACGGAAGGATTCTATACCCACTTCCATTTGAGGACAATTCTGAAATTGTCCGACGTTATATAAAACCTATGAAAAAGAAAGAGTTTGCATTTGGAGAAAATTTTTGTGGCCTTAATGAACCAGATTTTGATATGTTTTCATGTATTGGAGGCGAAAACACATGAGTTGGATGCTAAATTTATATAAGACTTATGAAGCTTGCGAAGATGCTGTGGGAATATGTGGAGAAAGACAAGATGGTATGTTGCTTCCTTTAGGGCATTTACTTACCGAAGTAGATATAATTGTACATCTAGGTAGTGATGGGACATTTCTAAGAGCTGAGAAAACAGATTCATCATCGCGAAATTTAATATGTGTTCCTTGTACAGATGATTCGGAGAGCAGATCAAGTAAAAAAGCCATAAATTTTCCCCATCCGCTGTTCGATCAAATAAAGTATATTGCAACACAGAAATATCGCGATAATCTAAAAGGATGGTTGAATTATTTAAATAGAGCCAAACGTTACCCTATTGCAGCTAAGGCGATTTCTGCAGTTTATCAATACATACTGAAGGACTCACTGCCTAATGATTTGAAATTGCATCGGATATCGGTGAAGGACCAGTTATTTATAGCTTTTTGTGTGAATTTAAGTCAATCATATGAAAATAGATTATGGTGTATGCCTGAATTATGGAAAGCATGGATTGATTATTGCTTAGATGAAGTTATATCTGGACGATCATCTAAAGATGTATGTTATATAACAAGTCAAGAAAATATTTCTTATACTGAAAAGCACCCAAAAAGTATAAACCGTTTTTCAGGAAATGCAAAGCTGATAACAGGGAATGATGGCAGCAACTTTACTTTTAGAGGTAGATTTGAATACCCGTCACAAGCAGTAACTGTCAGTTATGAAGCCTCTCAAAAGGCACATCAAGCGTTAAGGTGGCTTATTTCAAAGCCAAGCTGTTACCGAATTGGATCTCAGGCAATTATCGCTTGGGCAATTGACAGTGTACCGGACATAGCGCCATTTTATAAGGATAGCTATGATATTTATAATATCGTTGCCAGTACTGATGAAGAAAAACTTGTTTCAGCAGATAGTACTGTTTATGTAGATTATGCTGTTGCCTTCAAAAAAGCTTTATCTGGTTATAATGCGCTTAACATACTTAGAAAACATAAACGACGCATTGCAGTCATGTCTACTGATGCTACTACTAAGAATACAGGAAGACTTTCTGTTACGTACTACCGTGAACTAACGGAAGATGAATATGTTGAGCGTATAATGCAATGGCATGATACTTGCAAATGGTATCAACCATTTGGGAAAACTCCAGATGGCCATATAAAACCTGGGTATTTTATAGGAGCCCCTGCATTTGACCGAATTACATTAGCTATTTTTGGTAAACGCAGGAAGAAGAAAGATGAGTCCTATGATAAGATAGAAAAAAGTTTCCGTGAGCAACTGCTGCATTTTATATTTGATGGAGAACGAATTCCTTTATCTATTTTACAAGCAACGGTTGGACGAGTATCAAATCCTTTTTCATTTGAGAACAGTAACGCGAAAAACAACATTGAAAGATGGCTTGACTGGGAAATCGCACTAGGCGCTGCCTGTGCTCTAATAAGAAAATATTACCATGATGATAAAAAGGAGGTGTATAACGTGGAATTAGAGACAAACAGGGATGACAGAGACTACTTGTATGGCAGATTATTAGCTATTGCAGATGATATCGAATCGTGTGCAAGGTTTAAGCAGGGAAAAACGAAAGATGAAGTTAGTGCGACAAATGCAATACGCTATATGACAGCATTTGCACAGAATCCATTCCGCACATGGAACTTGCTATTTACTCAGCAACTCAACCCTTATATCCAACAACTAAGTGGAGCAGATTGGCATATGAGTTTGATAAGAGAAATTATGTGCAAATTTAAGCCCCGTGAATATGAAAGCAATGTTCCACTTGATGGATTGTATCTGCTTGGTTTCTTTGCACAAAAGCAGAAAATTTTTGAGGAGCGAAGTAAGAAAAAAGCTAATAAAGATGTTGATAAGGAGGAGAATCCATGAGTTTAAGTAATAAAATTGATTTTGCATTGGTTTTTTCCGTAAAGAAAGCAAACCCGAATGGTGATCCCCTAAATGGGAATCGTCCTCGCATTAACTATGAAGGATTCGGAGAAGTATCTGATGTTTGCCTTAAGCGTAAACTCCGTAATCGATTGCAGGACATGGGTGAAGAAATCTTTGTACAATCTGACGACAATAGAAAAAAAGGTGATAATTTTAGAAGTCTTAAGGACAGATTTGATGGCAACCCGGAAATAAAGAAAGTTGCAAATAATCGAGAGAAGCTGTTTGAGATTGCTTGTAAGACATGGTATGATGTTCGAGCATTTGGACAAGTTTTTGCATTCAAAAAAGGTAAGAAAAGCGAAGAGAGTGATGACAGCGATTCAGTTTCTATTGGTATACGTGGTCCGGTGACAATTCAAAACGCCGTCAGTTTACAGCCTGTTTCGATTTATTCTCAGCAAATAACGAAAAGTGTAAATCTTGAAACAGACCCAAAAGATCCTGACAAGAAAGGATCAGATACGATGGGAATGAAGCACCGCGTGGATTATGGGGTATATGTGACCTATGGCAGTATTAGTTGTCAACTTGCAGAAAAAACTGGATTTAGTGACGAAGATGCTGACAAATTACTTACTGCGCTAAAATCACTATTTGTTAATGATGAGTCTTCTGCACGCCCTTCTGGGAGCATGAAAGTAGAATATGTTGTGTGGTGGAAGCATGACTGTAAAAATGGGCAATATTCATCAGCAGATGTTCATGAAAGCATCCGTGTAAAAATAGATGAGGAGTCTAAGAAACCAACCATTAAATTCATTACTCATTTAGAAGACTTAGAACCAACTATCTATGCAGGTGATAACATTTAATACAGTTTAATTGTCGAGCAAAAAGCAAACAGAAAAATAGTTATATGAAGACACTTGGGGAAAGAAGTCGTTATTATGCCGTACAAAGAAGAAGATTACCTCAGTCTTTCAGGTATACAGCATTTCATGTTTTGCCGCAGGCAATGGGCGTTGATCCATATCGAACAGCAGTGGGAAGATAACCTGCGTACTGTTGAAGGTCATCTTATGCACAGAACTGCCCATGATTCGATGAAGACTGAAACTCGCGGCGATATCATAATCACACGTGGGCTTCCTGTATTTTCTAAAGAACTTGGTGTTTATGGCGTTTGCGATGTTGTCGAATTCCATCGGGCTGAAGATGGTATAACCTTATTTGGTCGAGAGGGCAGGTATTTACCCTGCCCGATCGAATACAAGAAAGGCCGTCCTAAGGAAAATGATATGGATCGCCTTCAATTGGCTACACAGACTATGTGCCTGGAAGAAATGCTTTGCTGTACAGTAAAACCAGCACATCTGTATTATGGCGAGACGCGGCACAGGGTTGAAGTTCCAATTACATCTGAAATACGAGAAAAGGTAAAAAATGTGTTCGCTGAAATGCATCATTATTATAACCGCAGATACACTCCGAAGGTCAGACCAACAAAGCAATGTAAAGCATGTTCACTTAAGAATATTTGCTTGCCTGTTCTGTGCAAAAACAAAAGAGCGGATGCCTATATTAGCCATATGCTAAGGGAGGAAGATGATGAAAAAGCTACTTAATACGCTATACGTAACATCACCTGACTCTTATCTGTCTCTGGATGGCGAGACAGTTGTGGTACTCAACCAGGATAAGGTGCTGGGCAGGGTACCACTTCACAATCTGGAAGGGATAGTGGCATTTGGTTATACAGGAGCAAGTCCGGCATTGATGGGAGAATGTGCAAACCGTAACATTTCGCTGTGCTTTCTCACTCCAAATGGCAGATTCCTCGCAAGAGTAACAGGAAGAGTATACGGGAATGTCACTTTGCGAAAGGAGCAATACCGTATATCAGATGATCCGGATCAATCATGCAAAATTGCGAAAAACTTCATTACCGGTAAAGTATACAATGCGAGATGGGTAATCGAAAGAGTCACCAGAGAACATTCCATGAGCGTTGACTGTGAAAAACTCAAAAAGGTATCTGCTCAGCTTCAGCATTTCATTGATCTGATCCGGGAAAGTACATCGTGTGATCAGCTGCGTGGGTATGAAGGCGAGGCGCATCGCTGTATTTTTCAGTGTTTGATGACCTCATTTTGCAGCAGAAAGATTATTTCTATTTTAAAGGAAGGTCTAGACGACCACCAATGGATCGAGTCAATGCGCTGCTGTCATTTATTTACACACTGCTCGCGAATTATAATGCCTCAGCATTGGAAACCGTTGGGCTCGATCCTTATGTTGGCTTTCTGCATACAGACCGCCCCGGCAGAATATCGTTGGCACTGGACTTAATGGAGGAATTAAGGCCTGTTATGGCTGATCGGTTTGTACTGTCACTCATAAACAAACGCATTGTCAATGCTGATGGATTCATAGTGAGAGAAAACGGCTCCGTTGAAATGTCCGACGAAACCCGGAAAGCAATATTGACCCAATGGCAGAACAGGCGGCAGGAAAAAATAAACCATCCATTTCTGGAAGAAAAGATCGAGTGGGGGTTGGTGCCTTATGCGCAGGCACTGCTGTTGGCAAGAACCATCAGGAATGACATGGATGCATACCCGCCATTTATGTGGAAGTAGGTGAAGAAATGCTGGTTCTGGTTACATATGATGTCAGCACAGAAACACAAAGCGGCAAGAGGCGATTGGCAAAGGTGGCAAAAGTGTGTGTAAATTACGGACAGCGCGTTCAAAACTCAGTATTTGAATGTATTGTAGATGCTGCAGAAGCAAGAGAAATGAAGGCTAAATTAGAAAAGCTGATAGATAAGGACAAGGACAGCTTGCGATTCTACAATCTTGGCAACAATTATAAGACGAAAGTTGAGCATATAGGGGCCAAACCGAGTTTTGATTTGGAGGGGGTGCTTGTATTATAAAATTAAATTAAAAATACACATGTGTCATAGGTTCAATTTCATGCGGTTTTTAAGTGCGGATATGAAGCTAACATGAAAACCCGTGCGGACCCGCACCAAGAATAATGGATGATATTGTCGAAAAACTTGCAATTGCTGCAAGTTTGAAATAGCTACAGTGCCTATATTTGTACCAAATGCCAGATTCACTATGCTTTTCTTTTGTGCTTTTTAGCCATTTTTATAATGATACCAAAAATTAAGACAGACAAAACAGCCCAAATAAGTTAGAATGGAACTATGGAAAAGAGAAAACA
>ENA-OWPA01002248-OWPA01002248.1-bioreactor-metagenome-genome-assembly--contig:-NODE-2248-length-10067-cov-937.376376_pt1 | contig 10067 bp, 10 predicted proteins | sample MGYA00238139_ERZ651803 | MGnify/ENA primary metagenome ERZ651803 (study PRJEB26909, sample SAMN07631231) | bioreactor metagenome | isolation source: Switchgrass digestor | place: USA: Dartmouth...
TCGGAAAGCCGTATGCGGGAAAACCGCACGTACGGTTTGATGAGGGGGCGGTGGCAACCCCACTGCTCTACTCTATCGCGGCTGTAAGCCTTGATTTTACTGGGTTTTCCGAATTACATCTAAGTTGTCTACTCAACCTAAAGGGCAAAAATACGTACATGGAAACATATCGACGAGGTATTTTGGGGGTAAAATTTGAACTTAAAAATTGGTAGGGTTGAGTTGACAGATTAGATAACGGGCATTTTTGATAGGGGTTGAGGAGACAGGATGGATGTAAGAAAAGCACTATGTCTTTGTTAAATATGATATAAATTATTTTTATTTATAAATTGGATGAACTGTATAGAAAAATATGGTATATTAATTATTGCAATCTTTTTAGTAACTACAGATTATATTTTTAGAGCTATCTCTTTGAATAGCGAAAGAACTAATTTAATGGAGGTTTTTATGAAATTTTTAGAAAAGTTTAAAGAACAAACATCTTTAATAGAGAAATTTAAAGAAGATGGTGCATATCTTTCCTGGGTTATGGCCATGTATCTGGATCGAAATGATATTTTTGAACTGGCGACTGAAGCGTTAACTGACGGAATTAATGATAAAAAAATTGATTTTATTGATCTTGATATAAGCACAGGTAAAATAGTATTGGCTCAAGGTTATTACTCACATTCATGTAACAAAGATGAAGCCCCTGCAAATAAAGCATCTGATTTAAATACGGCTGCTGCCTGGCTTATATCTGGTAATTTGTCAGATATACCTAGTAATTTGCGTGATATTATAAAAAGCTGTCGTGAAGCAATCGAAAATGATGATATTGATACTATAGAAATATTGTACGTTCATAACTTACCGGAATCAGACAATTGTAAAAAAGAGTTAGCAACAGTTGAGAAGCATTTATCTACATTATTTGAAGATAGGGGTATAGACGTAATTTGTAGAGAGTTTGGTGTTTCAACAATAGAAGCTCTTTATACATCTAAAGAATCGCAAATAAAAATAAAAGATGAAATTGTAATAAACTCTAAGCCGTTTTTTATAGAAAAATCAGAAGGATGGAAAGCATATATATTTTCAGTTACAGGAGATTGGCTATATAATCTATATAAAAATTATGGCGAGGACTTGTTTTCTGCTAATTATCGTGGGTTTCTAGGAAGCGGAAAACGAAAAAAAATTAATAATGCTATACGGCAAAGTGCGGAAACTGAACCTAAAAATTTTTGGGCTTATAATAATGGAATAACTATTTTAACTTTAGATATAAATGATGGAGAAAACGATAAAACATTTATTACTGGTTTGTCAATTATAAATGGTGCTCAAACAACTGGATCGATTAGCTCTGTAGATGATAGTAAAATTAACAATCTTAAAGATATTAAAGTATTGTGTAGAGTAATTAAATGTTCAGATGTTAGTTTAATACCCAAAATTATTAAAACAAACAATACACAGAATGCAATAACTTCATGGGATGTTTATAGTAATGATCCGATTCAAATAAGTTTAAAGGAAAAATTCAGTTTTTATGGAAAGCAGTACTCACTTAAAAGAGGCTTTGACATATCAGTAGAAGATTTGGGTATTTTTACAGTTGCCCAACCAACATTAGCTTTTGAAGGAAATTATTCTGAGGCTAACAGAGGTAAAAATAATATTTTTCTAAACAAATATTTATATAAATCAGTGTTTGAGAATAAGAAAGCTAGACATTTACTATTAACATACTCTTTGTCAAAAGCAGTGGATGAAGTAAAATATAGTATAAAACAAAGCTGTGGTTCAAAAGAAAACCTTACTGAAATTGAAAAGATAAAATTAACACTATTTAGGAATTTAAAGTTTAAAATGTTTTTTATTTCAGTTATAGCAGATTGCTTGGAAGCAATTATTGATATTGCGGTAGATAAAAATAATGTGGCAATTTCAAAAGATTATGCTGTTAAACCAATAAATGATATAGTAAAGCACTGGATGCCAGTGATTAATAGTGTATTGACTGCTTTGGCTGGTAAGATAAAGAATTCTGATATTAATGATTACATCAATGATAAGAATGCATATAATGAACTTTGTAATGATATTAAATCACTCATCACAATGTTAAAGGATACATCTGGTTCTAATACATTTAAGACTGTTAAATCTATGATATGGAATGGATAAGTTATAAAGTAAAAAGATTGGATGGGTGTCTTGAGTAGGGTAAGGCCAGTTTATGGTAGAAGGCGATGGGCCTGTAGGTCCAGCTATCTTCCATTGTTTCGGTTTAGGCGCCTATTCCGTGGTCTATATGTTGGAGTAATCGGCTTTTGTTTTAAGCAGAATCGAGGTGAAAAAGATCGTTAAGAAAAACAAGCCTACTAGACAGCATCATGTACCTCAGGTATATTTAAAAAATTTCTGTGATTTATACGGTTGTATTGCAGTGATGGATAAGCGTGAACACCGGATATTCTTGACTGGAGTTCGTGCTGTAGGTGCAGAAAATGATTTCTATACATTGGAAAAGCATAAAGATCCATATTACTGGGAACATACCTATGCTTCCAGTATAGAGCCGCTTATGGGAAAACTATTTTCAAAGTTAAATTCTCAAACGAATATTTTAGTGCAAAACGGAGCAACAATTATAAGTCCCTTTGAAAAGGCACAACTTGCGGTTATTATGGTCGTACAACTACTTCGCGGAAAGCAAAGCCGCGAGTATGAACAAAAAATTTATGCGGATTGTTTGCCGAAAGCAATAAATAAAGCTAAAACCTTGTTCGGATCGCTTAACAATGAGCAGAATAAGCTACTGGAAGCATTCGCAAGCGATGACTATTACTTCAAGCAGATAGCTATGGACGTTACGCTAGATTCAGATAGAATTGCACAATATGCTGGAATCCTTTGCAGCCGAAATTTTCTTTTCTATCGAATACAAGGGAATATGGAATTCATAACAAGTGATAATCCAGTAATGTTTATAAATAGTATTACGAATAACGCCCGTCCATTTACCAATGGGCTTATAAGGCCGACTACATTGATTTATTATCCGATCTCGCCAAAACTGCTCCTATGTGCTGTCCATCCGTTAGCATACTTTGGAGTGCTTTCAAATCAGGATTGCCATCTCATTGATCTGGATGCTCGCAAAGAAATGGGTTTCATTTCTTTAATAAACAAAAAACAGATTAGCCAATGTTATCAACATGCATACGCTCGATCAGTCGACATGATAAACAATTCCAAGAACGAAAAGTAATATGACACAAGATGAGAAGAATCTATTTCAAGATGTCCGGATTATAGATATTTGTATGACTCTCAAGGCTAAACAAATGGTGTTGAAGTGCTTCCTTATTATCAGGTGGGCTGAATAAAGAGTTAAAGTGGCTGAAAAAGGGATTGGAGGAACTGACATGAGATTTTTTGTTTGTTCTGAATTACTTGAAAATGTAGCATTTGGAATTAACAAAATTAGAAACTTGAGCAAATTGAAGTATAGCGATAGTACGGTAACAGAAGCACTATACATATATGCGTTTTCACTATTCGAATCTACCCTTAGTGAGAGTGTTAGACACTTTTTAAGTGCCTTCCCAGAAAAGATGGGTAAGATGAAAGAAAAGATAAATCTCCAAACAATATATGAGCATCCCCTTTATAATGTAAGCGCCTAATAAGATAGTGTATAGAAACTTCCTTGATTATGTGAGACAATACTCTAAACCAAGGTTTTTCAAGTTTTTCGAGTTTTTCAAGTATGATTGAAAACTCCAAAGGAGGTTTAGAGTTGAACACCAGGGAAGTTACACAAAAGTATCGATTGAATCAGTGGACGGAACTCATCCGTGAATGCCGAAGCAGCGGACAGACCATCGCTGCATGGTGTACAGATCATAACATCAAGGAGAACTGTTACTACTATTGGCTAAAAAAAGTACGAGAGGCTGCTTGCGAAAACCTTCCATCCCCTGATACTGAAAACAATCCCATTGTACCGGTAAACATCCCCATCCATACAGCCGGCATGAGTTCTGTTCCTCAACGGTTATCCCCGGACATTGTGCTTCATTTAGGAACTGTGACCATCGAGATCCGCAATAATGCATCCGAAACACTCATTAAAAATACCCTGAGGGCCCTGCAAAATGTTCGGTGATATCTCCAAAGCAGAGAAAATCTATATCGCTTGTGGTTATACAGACATGCGAAAGGCCATTGATGGACTGGCTGCCATCGTTCAGCAAAACTTTCAGCTAAATCCCTTCCAGAATAGTCTGTTTCTCTTCTGTGGTCGGCGTCGGGATCGAATGAAAGCTCTTTATTGGGAAGGCGATGGCTTCGTACTTCTGTACAAGCGATTGGAAAACGGACAATTTCAATGGCCGATGAACGCCGAAGCGGTTCGCTCCATCACACCCCAGGAATTCCGATGGCTCCTGGAGGGCCTTTCCATTGATCAGCCCAAGGCTGTGAAAAAGGTGCAAATCAAGGCGAGCATTTAATTGCAAAAACTGCATCAAACCTGCATAAATACTGGATTTATCCACGTTTTTATGGTATACTGAATACAGTAAAAACGTAAAGGAACTATGATGAATGAGCGCAGCAGAGCAGGTAAAAAAACTTGAAAATCGCATAGCTGAACTGGAGCAGGAAAACAAACGACTCCATGATACCGTGGAATACCTGACTCGCAAGCTCTTTGGCAGAAGTACCGAGAAGACATCGTCCCTTGCTTTGGGGCAGATGTCTCTTTTTGATGAAGCAGAAATCCAAGCCGATCCTACTGCCCCAGAACCTGACCTCAGGGAAGTAAAAGGATACTATCGAAAGAAATACCAAGGTCAGCGGATGGAACTTCTAGAAGATATTCCTCATGATAAACGTCTCTGCACCCTTGCGGAAGATGATCGTTTCTGCGAAGCATGTGGTACCACCTTAGTATCCGTAGGTGAAGAGTTCGTCCGGACAGAGATCGAATTCATTCCTGCTAAGGTCCGAGTTATCGACTATTACCGGGAGACCTTCGAGTGTCGTACCTGTCGTAAGAATGGACAACCCTACATGGAGAAATCACCCATACCTTATCCGGTGATTCAGCATTCCATGGCGTCCCCTTCCACCGTAGCATGGGTCATGCACCAGAAGTTTGTCAATGCGCTTCCCCTATACCGCCAGGAAAAGGAATGGAAGGCACTGGGGGTGAATTTAAGCCGGGCCACCATGGCCAACTGGATCCTGGCTGCCTCCCGTGACTGGTTGAATCCCCTGGTGGATTTGATGCATCAGAAGCTTCTGCAGGAAAAGTATCTACATGCGGATGAAACCACCGTCCAAGTAATGAATGAAGAAGGACGGAAGAATACCACTGATTCTTACATGTGGGTATACAGCACCGGCCAACACGGGAACTATCCCATCCGAATCTTTGAGTATCAACCGGGAAGGAGTGGCAAATACCCGCAGAAATTCCTAAAAGGGTTCAGAGGATTCCTCCATACGGATGCCTATTCTGGATACAAGAAGGTTTCGGAAATCAAAAGATGTTTCTGCTGGGCCCATGTTCGAAGGAACTTTGTGGAAGCACTTCCGAAAGATATTCACAGTCCGGAAGCTACCATCCCCAGCCAAGGTATCACCTTATGCAACAAGCTCTTCGAGATTGAAAAGACTCTTGAGAATCTTTCCGGTGAGGAACGAAAATTGGAGCGTCTGAAACAGGAAAAACCCGTTTTGGATGCCTTTTGGGCGTGGGCCCATTCTGCCAAAAACAAGGTCCTCCCTAAATCCAAACTGAGTGAAGCCTTGAACTATGCCTTGAACCATAAGGAAGAACTGATGAATTATCTGGAGGATGGCAACTGCTCCATATCCAACAACCTTGCTGAAAACAGCATCCGTCCATTTACCGTTGGGAGAAAGAACTGGATGTTTAGCGGAAGCCCGAAGGGAGCTGAGGCAAGTGCGGCCGTTTACAGCATCGTTGAAAGTGCCAAGGCTAATGGCCTGAATCCATATAAATACCTTTGTTTCATCTTTAGCGAACTTCCGGGTGTACAGTTCGGACAACATCCAGAATTTCTTGAAGATTATCTTCCATGGAGTCCCGATGTTCAAGCCTCCTGCAAGTAAGCAAAAACTTTAATTTACACAAGTTTTTGCTTTTTACTATCCACTTTCTTATTTGACGCTTACTTTATAATGGCTATTTTTTGGCTGAATTGGTAGATGCAGAAGTTAAACGACTAAATAAAGGCGATGCAAAAGAAATGCTATGTTCTTCTTTAATAACTTTTGATATTAAGGACTATGAATTTAATAAGTATTTTGCCGACCTCGATATTATTTCGGATAACCGTAACAAGTTAGTTCACGAAATTGCAAGAGTTACTAACGACTATATTCATAGCCCTCGTAATATCAGAGAAAAAGGCGTAGAAATCAGCAATGAACTTTATTCGCAACATTTGGAAGTTATGATTAATGTATTAAGCGATTTCCAAATGGAGTTTGCAAAGAAGTATGTAAAATACACAAAGAGAAAGTTATTACATGATTTGTGGAATGAAGTATTCAGTAATTCTTTCCCCCAAAAAGTGACTCCATTATTACCGTTTGAAAGGTGTTTTTCTTCAGGCGAAACTATACACTTGAATATTGAATATTTGGAAACTGTAAAAGATTCTATATCTTCTAGTGAGCAATATTTTTTATCTTTGTTTTTACAAAACCACAATGGTACGTTGCAACAAGAATGGTTTAAGCAACTTCCGGGGTTTGTCTCTATCAGTGATAAGGGAAAAATCTACCAGATACTGCATTTATTCTTAATATACCCGCTTTTGCTACAAGGCGAAGAAAAATATGATGATATTATTGAGAGCAAGTAAAATAATTTGATAGCATTTTTAAGAAAGAGATACTCTCACCGCCAAGGGGTACCACAACTGCAGAAGAAATAAATGGCGTCATTTATCAGAATTAGAGAAATTGGGTAGGTCAAATACCATATTTCAACAAGAGAGGTTGCAAATGCAATTTAGTTAATTATTTTATGTTGATTGATAATTACTCCATTGATGCTGATATGTTTCCTCGAACGTCGGTTTAAAGAAAATAACCGAAAAACCCCATTGACATGTTCTCTCAAACAGATGCTATATAAAATTACCCATAGACATCAATTTCATCTACTCAAACCATGTCGAAACAGTGGTGTTAATGTCGAAATAAGTGGGTGCTGGAACGGTTGAAAATACTGGGTTTGAGAGATGGTGTTATATAAAAGTTAATAATTCGACATTTTTTGCCCTTTGGTATGTGTTTGTGGGAACATATCGAAGGGTATTTTTTAATTATTTGCCATTATTATAGAAACCTATATAAATAAAAAGCTTCTTCGGTATTTGAAGAAGCTTTTTTAAGCATAGTACATTATACATCATACCATAAGTTGAAATTGAAGTCTAGTAATTTTTTTGGTGCGCAGTACAATGTAATTACCGGTATAAAGAATCCTAACTCAAGGAGGTTATCTATGAATTCAAATGTAATAGCGTGGTATGAAAAAAAGGAACATATTGACGAAATGAAAGGCTGGGATAAGGGAAAGTTAAAGATTTGGGAGCAGCAGGTTACGAATAACTTTCCGTCTGGAGCAAAAATACTTGATATAGGTAGCGGTATGGGAAGGGAAGCATTTGCACTATATAGGCAGGGGTTTGAGGTGGTTGGACTGGATATTTCGAAAGCTGCAGTAGATAATGCAAATGAAGAGGCGGTGAAGCACGGTAGTAATGTGAAATTTTATCATTATGATGGAGAACATATTCCATTTGGTGATGGGATGTTTGACGTAGTAATCATATGGAGTCAGACCTTTGGATTATTATATGGTAAAAGTAATAAGGATAGCTTTCTAAAGGAATGCAAACGGGTATTAAGACCGAAAGAACTATTGAGCTACTCAGGACATTCCCTGCAATATCTTAGAGAGCATCATAATGACTGTCTTGATGGTGATAAATTCTATCCATATATTGAACGCGAGATTTACTGGGAGACATTTTCGATTGAAGAACTAGAAAATTATGCAAAACAGGCAGGATATGATAATGTGATGAGTGGGGAAGGCGAGATTTATGTACCGGAAGATGGCATTGTATTATACTGCTTAAGCAAGGCACAGTAAATGAAAAATAATGATAGTTTAACTGAAGGGAGATCAATATGTGTACAAGAAAAAGACTGGCAGAAGTTGCAAAAGCTGCTGCAGAGATGCCGTTTTATGGTATATTGCAAAGTAAAGAGGCTAATATTCAACAAATAGTAGAATTATTTCCAAAATGGACTATAAAACAAGCTGATAAAAATTGGTGTGCTGCATTTGTTTATTACTGTTGTATAAAAGCAGGTTTTAAAATCCCATATAGTCCAAAGGAGTGCGTATCCTGCAGTTTGGCAGGTTGCGGAGGGTGGGAGGACTTTGCTATCAATGATGAGCGGATTGAGTATCATCTTGGCAGTGATAATACTTTTATTCCTGAAGCAGGAGACATTGTATTATATGATAGAGTTTTTATTAACGCTGAACATGATCATATTGGTATTGTACTAGAGAATATGCTCGATTCCATTATGGTTGCCGAAGGTAACAATGATAATATATCACAAGTATTAATAAGGGATAAAGATGAACATATACGAGCATATATTCGTATACCTAATAACTTTGATTATTTTATAAGTAATTCCGATGCATCTTGTTGTTAAGTTCAAAAATAAAACTGCGTCCTTAAAGGAGGCACAAAAACTCATGGATAGGTTGTATAAGTTTTACGAAATAGACGAAAATGAAGCGAAAAGAATATGCAGAATGTTTGATTACAGTCTCACTTATGAATCACATATACCAATACATAATGGCATGAGCACAAGTAATTTCATTCTGCAAGCCAGTGGGAAGAGCTTTCTTCTTAAATTGTATAGCAATGGGATAGAAAACATTGAGTTATCAATGTACTCTTTTCTATCAGGGAAGATCTCCGTTCCCAAGGTTTTATTTCATGATTTTTCTAGGAAAATTGTCCCCTTTCCATATGTAATAATTTCATTTATCAAGGGCGTTACACTTAATGAATATATCAGAAAACATGAGTGCTATCCGACCAAACTGATAACTCAGATAGCAGAAGGACTTGCTCAAATACATAACACGACATTTGAGCGTGCAGCTTTATTGGATAGTAATTTTAATTATAAGAAAGATGTTCCGACTTTAAGTGTCCAAACCAGGAATCTTCTCAATGATAAACCAGGTAATCATTTGCCTGGAAGACAAAAGAAACGCCTACTTGATCTTCTAGACAAACGAAATGATCTGTATGCAGAGATCGATCAGCATTATGTTTTATCTCATGGAGATTTTTCTTACGGTAATATTTTGGTAGATGAAAGCGATCGGGTTTGGTTCATAGACTTTGAATATGCTTTCTCTGCAGGATGGCTGCATGACATTGCTAAGTTTTTTCGTAGAAAAGCTGATAATATACAGAAATACATAGACCAGAATGTCTACAAGTGTTTTGCCCAAGCGTATAACAGTAAGGCAAAATACCACCTTCCGGACTATTGGCTATTACTTGCGCGTCTGGCTGACATTCCGGGGATGCTTTCTTTTCTTAATTCAGATAACCCACCAAAGGAATGGATTGATGATATAATCATGGATATTGATACTGCTCTGTCGATGATTGAATAAATAGTCTGTCTGTATCGTGAAATAATAATTAAGTTTTACAGTATAGTAATGTGCATACCATGGAAATATGAATGGTTATACAATGGTATAGATTTTTGATATGTAACCGCGAACGGCGATTTTTTGACCGAAAATCTCATTGACTTGTTTCCACGAACAGATACTATAAAAATGGTCCGCAGACATCAATAATGACCACTCAAGCCACGTGGAGTGTGTTATATTACTGTCTAGAAAGTAGCTTTTTATTGCCATAAAAATTGAAAATAAAATATTATAAAGAAATCAATGATAA
>ENA-OWPA01002249-OWPA01002249.1-bioreactor-metagenome-genome-assembly--contig:-NODE-2249-length-10059-cov-2.527750_pt1 | contig 10059 bp, 4 predicted proteins | sample MGYA00238139_ERZ651803 | MGnify/ENA primary metagenome ERZ651803 (study PRJEB26909, sample SAMN07631231) | bioreactor metagenome | isolation source: Switchgrass digestor | place: USA: Dartmouth...
AGAAAAGATGGGCTTTTACCGAAGATCTGCCAAAAGTTCTGGCTCCTGCAAGTATCGCTGTAAATCCCGGAAAAAAGTCGGGAAAAGGAAAAATCTATGAAGCCGAGGGTAACATTGTATTTGAAACCAACGCTATGAAACTGGTCATGACAGCAACGAATCAGCCCCAGATCATTTCCTTGAAAAATCTTCTCACTGATACGGAAATGTTACAGGCACCATCTCCGGTATTTGAGTATATGGGAAGATCAGGGTCAGGCGATCTCTCTGTTGAGAATGTTAAAGTGAGCAATAGCCTTGCCAAAATTGCCCTTGCCGCCAAGGACACCAAGCTGGAACTCACCGGCCGGTTTGATACCAATGGTGAGGTAGTTTTCGGTCTTAAGGTGGTAAATCAGGGCAAGGATGCAATCGCTCCGAAAATTCGCTTCCCGGCTATACGTAACGTAGCATTTACCAATGCCCAGCAAAGTACTCCAGCACAGCTTTGGTATGTATATCCCCGAAGAGGAGCATATATCAGTGATCGTGTCTTCGATGCAGGAGTATTATACAGCGGATACTTCCCCATGCAATTTCTGAGCTTCTTTAGTCCGGATCTGGGTGGATTTTACATCATTACCCGGGACCTGGAACTGACCCATAAGATTTTTGAGCTGAAGAAGACAAATCAACAAACCGGAAGTATCAGCGTTTATTATGACAACACGGCTACCAATACTATAGAAGCCAACGCATCGTTGGTATTGCCCGACACATCCCTGGGAGTTTACGGCCAAAGCTGGCAGGAAAGCTTCCTTGCCTATAAAGACTGGGTTAGCACCTGGTATGAACCCACTGCTCCACGTAAAGAATGGTTCCGGGAAGTGTTCAATTTCCGACAGCAGTTCCTGCATTTTGAGCAGCCAATAAAAACCGGAATGTATGACCCCATAAAGAAAGTTTTCAACTTCCAGCCAACTATTGATCAGGACATTGAAGCCTTTGGTTCGGTGGACTACCTTCATCTTTTTGACTGGGCCTGGACTCCTGACCATGGCCGTGTGGGTGACTACGAACCCTGGAATTACTTAGGGTCTTCTGAAGCCTTTAAAGAAGCCATTGATGCTGTGCATGAGCAAGGCATACCGGTGGGACTGTACCTTGAAGGATACCTGCTTAGCCCGGAATCCCTCATGGGTATGAAATATGGTTCCGAATGGCAGATGCTTGATAAGAATCAAAAGCCATATACCTATTGGAGTCCGAATTATGACTTGTGTTCTCATAATAAACCATGGCAAGACTACCTTACCGATACCCTCAAGAGGATCTGGGAACTGACAGGTGCCCGGGGATTCTATATCGACCAGTTGGGCTTTGCCGGCTATGAAAAGTTCTGTTACAACAAAAACCACGACCATGCACCTGGAGTACCTGCTATCCGGGGTGAAGCGGAGATACTTAAAAAGGCACGTTCAGTGTTGCCTGAAGACGTGGTAATTTATACGGAGGAAGCTCCGGTGGATGTAATCACCCAGTACCAGGATGGCGCTTTCAGTTATGCTGTAGGCATGAACGAACCTGATTGGTCTCCCCATGGTCTTAACCTTTATCGCTTTGCTTTTCCGGACTTTAAAACTTTCGAGATTATTAACGTGGATAAGCCGATCGGGAGCAACTACCAAAGCCTGAAACAAGTCTTCTTCAACGGAGAAGGCGTGTGGCTGTCGGGAACGGCCAGCGAATGGTTCACTCCTGAAACCCTTGCTTTCATTCGCAAAATGAATCAGGTGCTTAGGGATCATGCGGATGCCTTTACCAGTTCCGAACCATATCCGCTTTATCCCACACTCTCAGAGGGCGTCTATGCGAATATGTTCCCTGCATCGGGCAAGACAGTATGGACTCTGTATAACAGCAACTACCGTTCAGTTAGTACTGAAGTCATCAAAATAGAACACAAACCGGGAGCTGAGTATACAGATATTTGGAATGATCGCCCGCTCGCTGTCCGTATTGACGGAGACGATGCCTATATTACAGTTGATATTCCACCCAAAGGTGTGGTAGCGATCATGCAAAAAACAAAGTAGCCATAGACGGCTGTCGGTTAAATGTAAAATCCCTTGTAATCGATTGAGCAAGAGACCCTTTCCTAATAAACCAAAATTCCAGAAGCCAGGCAGGCACAGGACTGTTCATCGTTTTGAATCAGAACTGTATCCTCTGCCTGCTTTTTTTCTATAGAGAAGTGAATTCAACAAAATTTGGATATAACTCATATTTTAGTATATTTAAGATATTGTAAACTAAATTCAAATAATATAATATAAGTATATTAAAGCAAGTTATAGAACTGCTTCCTGATAATGATAGTAATCACTTGAATTTTGCATTAATACTGAACATTGGAAGTGAGAAGCATCAAAATCAAATGGAGGTATTTTCATGATTTATCATGAGAAAGGAATTTTCCCTGCTAATTACCATTTCAGAGAGTTTGTACATATGGATGAGAATTTTTTCTATCCTCTTCACTGGCATACTGCTGTTGAGATGATATACATCGTGGAAAACAACTTTAATGTATATGTAAACAACCATGACTATTATCTTAATGAAAGGGATATCATTATCATTTCCAGCGGTGATATCCATGGCTTTCAGACTTACAGAAACAAAGGTAAAAGAATATTTTTACAATTTGATATAGCAAAACTTGATAACCTTGTACTCACTAATTCCATAAAGCCTTTTATATCCCAAACCAGAGTAATATCTCCTCAATCTGACAAAAGTTTTCATTCGGCGTTAGAAGAAAATATAATCAAAACAATGGAGGGTAATAACAAGGATTTGGCCTATTCATTGTATCTAAATGCCAGGATATATGACATCCTGGCGCTTCTTGTCCGCAATTTTGCAGATAAGCCTGTGCGTGAAAGTAACGGCCGCAGTTTAAAAAGGATCTATGAACTTGAAAAACTGAGTGGTGCGTTTAAATATATAGAAGAAAACTATCAGAGTGATGTTACACTAAAGGATGCTGCAAAAGCATCAGGATTCAGCGAATATCATTTTTCAAGGCTGTTTAAGGAGGTAACAGAGAAAAATTTCTCCAGTTATTTAAACGAGTTCAGGGTAAAGAAAGCGGAAATGCTGCTGATAGGCACAGATTCGCCAATCACCCAGGTTGCATACATGTCAGGGTTTAAAAGCATTTCTACATTCAACAGGATTTTCAAGGAAGTAAAAGGCTACACCCCTACTGAATTCAAAAAAATGCAAATATAATGAATAAAAAGTCCAGCTGCTTAATGCAACCAGACTTTCTAACAGTCCTCATACAGAATTATGCTTGGTTAAATTTGGAAATATAATATAATTTCATTTATTGCTTATTCAGAAGATTACTTAACAATATATATGTATACATCATCACATCCGGGATCAAATTCGACATGGAATATGGCAAACCCCTCTTCATATCTGCTTGCTTCAAATCTTCTTCCTTTAGTCTTTACATAGGCAGCACTATTGGAACCTATATTGACTTCTAACTGTTTCACTGAAAATGGTGATAGCTTTTTCAATGGTTTCAATGTAAGCTGTATTTCCTTTCCGCCATACTCATATTCTATCAGCATCCATGAAGTGGTAGTGAACACAGGAATCTTCAACCGATATTCCACATGCGGCATACAAGGTGAAAGACGCAGCCTTGATTTCGGCAAATGCGCTACCAGACCGCTCAAGGCTTCAAGAAACATCCACGTAACCGGAGCAGTCATGTAATATGGCAGCGAGCCAGTATGAGTACCGTCAAAATTATATGTAAGACCCTGTATGAAATGTGTAGAGGGAGGGGTTGTAAGAACTCTGTCATTCACCTCAATAAAGCGCCATGCAGAATCCCAGTCGCCCACATACAGCGCCGCAGCAGCCAGATAAGCCACGGGATACTGCATGAAAGCCGGGGTTTCAGGTCTTGATGACTGGTCTGTAAGCCCCTTTTCACTCACACAGCGCTCCATTACTCCACGGATAGCCTGTCTCATCCTGCCAATAGGTATCGGTGGCTTTATACCTGCCGCACATACTGCCCAATCCCCTGCCAGTGGAGCAATAAAACAAGAGTCGTCCGCTTCACCCTTTACAAAATCATTGGCATTGCGAATATATCCGCCATCAGGCAGGTCTACCCATAGCCGTTCCATTCTCGTATTTGCAGCCTTTTGGGACAGCTTCAGCCATTGCTCTGCGTATTCCTTTTCACCGCAGGCTTCAGCCATATCTGACCCCAGTATAAGTGCTGCAATGTGCATTGAGGCTATAAAAGCATTTACGCCTTCCCAGTGCTGATTGTCATAGGTAGTCCCGCGCCCTGCTTTTATCCATGGTATGCCGCAATTTGCATCATCAAATCCGCAAGCCCATTCTATAGTAGCTTTCACATATGGCCAATGAAGTTTCAGGAAACTATCATCCCCGGTACGCATCCAATGCCTGTATACCTGAATTGCATAAGAAGCTGCAAGGTCCGGCCAGTTTATGCTGTAGGAAGGTTCCAGGTCTATGGATGTATACCCGACATGGTGGGAGGATAATCCGTTTTCTCCCTGGGATTGACGGAACAGATCCAATTCAACCGCATCAAGCTGTGGAAAGAAAGTTGTCCAGAAGCCTTGGGATGCAGTTCTCTGGTCCAATGTTCCCAAACAGCCATCCATACCTGTAGGCGCTTCATTTACAGAGAAGTTTCCATACTTATCAAACCAAGTACAGGTATTGGAAACAAATCTGTCATTCAATAGACGCCTAATCAGCCATTTGGGCAGATTGGATTCGTCCAGTATTGTCCGGATCTCTCTTGCTCCTTTCAGTAAAGCGTCTCTTCGAGGCCAGATATCATTTTTGATCGAAATCACGTTATTATATCGCAATGCATAATTGACTCCGAAATCTTTCCCTTTTGAGTTGATATAATGCGGCATGTACCAGCAAAGCACAAAATCTGCATATGCAGTTTCCCCTGGGTTTATACTTCGCTTGACAATTACTGCTCCCGCGCGAAATTCACCATTACATGAGGGAGCATAATTTCCTTCACACCCCTCCTCAAACCAGCGAGAGAATTCATACTCGTCCTCCGTAAGGCTTCTGTCAGGTATAACAATAGCTTCCTTATCAGGAGTCCAGAGCAAATGTTCTCCAAAGGAATTCGGATTACCCCTGTCGTCCTCCGCATAAAACAGAATTCCGGCTCCCTCGTCATTGACTACATCATGCTTATTTACACGCCGGTCAGACCAAACAAAGGAATGGTTCCATGTGTGATAGCACAGGGGCAGCATCCTTTCACCCCTATTGGGGACATTCATGTTGCCCCCTACGTTGATAAGGCTCTCCCATGACGCGAGCACATGAGCTTCTACCTGTCTCAGTCCGGAATTTTCCAGTTCAATTCTGAAGAATGCACATGGTATGGCGGAATCATTCACATTTCCGGGGATATGCGGTGAAAAGGCGTGCATGCGCACTGACACCGGAAATGCCCCATCAATGAAACTGATGTATGCCTCAGGAAATGTGAGATCCGCATCGGCATGAGCCATGGGTACTAATTCCTGATCTACCTTTACTGTCTGGAGCAGGCGTGCTGTTCTACCGCTTCCATAGGAAACCTGAACTGCAAAGTAGCTTCCCGGCATCCGGTAAACAGGGCTGTCCTGGTTGTTATTCCCGGTGAACGCAGTAATAAGCCCTTTCTCTGTGATCTCCACCTTACCTGCACCGATCCCGCCCAGCGGTACACCGGAAGGGACTGTAGAATCCTGCGCATCCCGGGGATGGTCAAAAACAAATCCATGCCGTTTTAGCAGTTTCAGCGAGTCAGAACTGTATTCATAATTACGGCTCTCAAACAAATTGTCGGGTGGACGGTTTATCCATGCCATTTCTAAACGATCTTCCAACACAAGATTCTCATCATCTGAAAGGAATACCCTCTTGTACTCAGCATTGGTGTCTATATTCAGCAAATGCTCTCCACGGGGCAATGCTACATACCCACATGCATAAAATGAATCCTTTTCCCGTACTGCAGTGCCTTCATATACTTCAGCACCATTGACGAATAATTTGATATCACCCGGAAAGACATCCGACTCAATCCATACTTTCATATGATGCATACCATCATACGTCAATTTGACAGTATAACTTTCACTTCTATCTTGTCTACTGATAAAACCAATCAACATCTGATACACTCCCCGTTATTCATATTAATTGTCGGTTGTAAAATGCTGCAGCCATTTGTATTTTCCCTGTTTTATTACCCTACCAGGCCGCTTCGTTCAATACCTTCCATGAACTTGCGCTGCAATATCAAATACACAATAAGCACAGGCAATATGACAAGAAAAGTAGCAGCCATTACAATCGCCTCGTTGTAAATTATCTCCATTTCAGGAGATGCGGCCTGCTTGGACAAAGCTTCCAAGTTCTGATACAGTGTCGGCAGCTTGGCAGGTAACATCAACTTTTGTGGTTTCATGAGATATATGCTTGGCTCGAAATAATCATTCCAGTGCCACACCATACTAAGTACAGTGCATACCAACACTGAAGTATTGGCAACAGGCAACACTATTTTCCAATAAGTTCTTATTGCTCCGCATCCGTCTATCCGTGCTGCTTCCTCCAGTTCATAAGGGAGCCCCAGGAAAAATTGATGAAATATAAATACAAACAGGCTGCCTCTAAGCCCAAATCCAAAAAAAGTCGGTACAATGAGGGGCAGATGGGTATTCAGCCAACCCATATTGGAGTATTGAATGACCAGAGGAAATATAACCACTTGTACAGGGATGATGATTGTTATCAATACAATGGTAAATAAGAAATTTCTCAGAGGAAATCTGTACCTGGCAAAACCATATGCTGCAAAGGAGCAAGAAATAACATGTCCTATTGTGCCGAGGGTGGTGATGATAACTGAGTTTATAAATGTAGTTCCATAATCAAGAGCTTTCAATGCCCTGGTATAGTTTTGCCAATATAACGATCTCGGCACCCACTTCACAGTGATATCCAACACATCCAAAGGTGTTTTCAGTGATGTCACCAACATATGGATGAATGGGAACAGGAATATAAACGCCAAATCCATCAGAAGCACATATGTAAACAATCTGTATATGCTCTTTAACCAAAAATTCCTGCTCATTAGTTTTGTAAACAAGCGATTCATCTTAATCATCTTGTTTGCTGTAATATCTCTCCTAATTACTTCCATCCTATCACTCCCCATTAATTAATCAGCCTTCTTTAGAGTCATATGAAAAACGTCTGAATATAACAAAAATCAGGATTACTACTATAAAGACAAATAACAGGTATATCCAGCTCATGGCAGCCGCATATTCATACTGTACGCTTTTAAAACCCATGTCCAATATATAGTCGACGATAGGGTTGTTGACATCGGTAAATGAATCAATAAGGGTATATATACAATTTAACGATATCACCGGTGTAATCATAGGCAATGTTATTTTCCAAAGCATCTCCCACTCAGTGGCCGCATCACATCTTGCCGCCTCATACATTGAATTTGGTATGCTTTGCAATCCAGCAAGAAATAATACTACCTGTACTCCGGAACGCCAAAATATAAGTGTTATGCGATACATAAATTCAGTTACATACGCAGCTATATCAGGTCCGAGGTAATTGAGAATTTCATCAGGCATGACAATGCCCATGGCTACTTCAATAGCCTGGTTCTGCACATTCATGCCCAGCAGCTGCTTCATAACAAATCCCGTTCCCAGCAACACCGGTATAAAGAATGCGCCCCTGAAAAATCCCTTGAATTTAATATTGCGGTTTATAAGTATGGCTATAAAAAGCGAAAACACGACAGTAAGGGGGATGGTTATAAGAGTATTGCGCATTGTATTTATAAACATGGGCACAAAGTATACGTCCCAAGTGAAAGCCTTTGCATAATGCTGCCATCCTATCCATTCCATTTCAAAACCTGCTATTTTCGTTATTTTGCTAAAACTAAGCTGTATCGATTTGAAGAACGGCATCGCAAAAAAGGCAATAAAGCCTATCAGCCACGGCAATATGAAGAAGTAACCTTCCAACTTGGTTTTTTGATTCATAGTTAAACGCAATTTGCCTTTCATCTCACTTTTCCCCCCTTATTTACAACTAAATAGTCCTGGGCTTTTATCGTATACCCTTCTGCGTTGGCTGCCCTGGTATTGTAATTGATATATATACTGGTTCCATTTTTGTATGTTACTTTGTAGACATTATCGTCCAACTGCCTGTGGTCAATCATGGGCTGATCCCATATGCCGTCCAGTCTTTCGTTAAACTCTTCGTAAATATCCACTGCAGTATCTATCCAGTCTTTGTAATAGGAGGAGAATAGCCTATTATAGTCGGTGTACTTCAAAACACTGGGTTTTCTGTATGTCAGTCTGAAATAAGGTATGCATCCGTACTCAATCATTTTCAGTTTCTGCAGCTTATGATCATAAAACAAGTTTCCGGGAGTGGAGGAGTATGGAATATAACCATGTACCACCATCTGGTAAAAAGGTATTGCTTCGTCCGTCAGTATATAGCCTGAATCCTCAGTGGGTATGTCGTATAGCCTGTCAGCCTGATTCAGCACATACAAATTACCCCCTGAAACAGCCACGCTTCCGGACGCAGATTTTGCGCTGCCCAGCATCTTATTCCAATACTCTGCGGTATCTTTTCGTGTTACAGGATGCTTATCATTATAGTCGAAATATATTAAACTTCCCAGCTTTTCAAAACTCATGTTGACACCTTTCAGTTTGGACAAGCCGGGTACATATTCTTTTACGAACCTGTTCAAAGCTACCAGGGGATTGAACATGAATCTGCCATTATAGTTGGTGACTACCAGACCGTTTTTCTGGTATATCACATCATTTCTTTTGGAGAATTTTCCTCCCCCGCTCGTTGCATCGATGAAATTAGATTGTAGGTATAACGGTATTCCCATGCTGTTTGTATACTCGGCTAATTTTTTAAGCCCTTTATCTCCACCCAATTTGCTGTTGGCCTTAAAATTGGCCGGATATCTGCCATAGCCCTTATCGGTCCAGCCCATAAGGTTCAGTTCCATGTTGTCTACGCCAGTGACCAGAAACTCATCCAGTATGGTCTTAGCTTCACTAAATTTAGTGACGGTGATATATTTATCAAACAGCAACCTTTTTTCAGTAATACCCATAAACAGGTCAAGACTCAGCGGCACTCCATTTTTAAGGAATGTACTGCTGCTTTTTAGCTTTCCTTCTTTTATGATGTATTCCCTGTATATGTTTGCCATACCGCTATAATCTGCCTGCTCATCTGCCAGAAAAAAGTACTTCACGCCTCTGTCTCCCGGTACTCTTTCCTTTTCCACCTTTGGTGGTAGCTTAGGATCATTTCTGATGTCGCTGTAGGTCCGCCTGAAAGTGAATTCCGGAGCAATTCTGTTTAACTTTATTGTGGAATTTCCGGAGGGATAAAAGCTAACAGCAGCATCATAGTCTCCCTTAGTAATAACTGCCAGGAAAGCATTGTTACCCTTCTTTATTCCAAAGACCGGCAGCATTGCATTTTTTATGTCCTTTACCTCTATCTCGTTAATTTCACTATAATCTATCTTGTCGGTACCATATACGTACAATGTATACTTTTCCGTACTTTTAGCCGTTTTCTCTTTAAATTTGTATATTGCCCCGCTGCCGTCAGGATAAAACACATAACCATTCTCTTTTCCGCTGCTTGCGCCAAAAAACGGCATCATCTCAAGGCTGACTATCTTGCAATCTCCTTTTTCAACTATACCTCTCTCCGGTATGTCGATATTAAAGGAATAATCATCCAGATATAAATTGACTTTTATGCTGATTTCCAACTTGTCATAACTGTAAGTCATGGATATTCCATTTTTTATCGGCTGTACCTCCACCCTTGGTGCATCATTAATATTGTTTACGGGCATTATGGAGGTGTTGCGCAGGGCAAACG
>ENA-OWPA01002255-OWPA01002255.1-bioreactor-metagenome-genome-assembly--contig:-NODE-2255-length-10021-cov-2.991653_pt1 | contig 10021 bp, 8 predicted proteins | sample MGYA00238139_ERZ651803 | MGnify/ENA primary metagenome ERZ651803 (study PRJEB26909, sample SAMN07631231) | bioreactor metagenome | isolation source: Switchgrass digestor | place: USA: Dartmouth...
AATGTTATTCCAGTTGAGGAAGCAATTGAGCTCTTAAAGCATGACGTTGTCAAGCTCTACGGCAAGAAGGGTGAAAATGTAGTTAAGATGAACCACCTTGCAATAGACAAGGGAGTTGAAGCCCTCGTGAAGATAGATGTTCCTGCCTCCTGGGCAGACGCAGTGGCTGAAGAAGAAGCTGCAGCTGCAAAAGATGTTCCAGATTTCATAAAGAATGTTGTTATCCCAATGAATAAACAAGAAGGAGATAAATTACCAGTTAGCACATTTGTTGGAAGAGAAGATGGTTCATGGCCAAACGGAACTTCAGCTTATGAAAAACGTGGTATAGCTGTATTTGTTCCAGAATGGCAAATGGATAAATGTATCCAATGTAACCAATGTGCATTAGTATGTCCTCATGCAGTAATAAGACCATTCCTATTAAATGAGGAAGAAAAGAAGAATGCACCAGAAACTTTTGCAACTAAGAAAGCAGTTGGTAAGGGATTAGAAGGATTAGAATTCAGAATCCAAATAAGTCCACTTGATTGTACAGGTTGTGGAGTATGTGCTAATACTTGTCCAGCTAAGGAAAAAGCATTGATAATGAAACCATTTGAGGAACAATATGAAGTACAATCCAAGAACTGGGATTACGCTATAGAAAATGTAACACCTAAGGAAGACTTAGTACCAGAAAATACTATTAAAGGTAGCCAGTTTAAACAACCATTGTTAGAATTCTCTGGAGCATGTGCTGGATGTGGTGAAACACCATATGCTAGACTTGTAACTCAACTATTTGGAGATAGAATGATGATAGCTAATGCTACCGGTTGTTCATCTATCTGGGGAGCAAGTGCACCAGCTACACCTTACTGTACAAATAAAGAAGGCAAAGGACCTGCTTGGGCTAACTCATTATTTGAAGACAATGCAGAATATGGATATGGTATGGCAGTAGCTGTTAAGAAAATAAGAAGCAAGATTGAAGATTTGATGAAAGAATTCATTGAATTGAATATAGATGACGAATTAAATGGATTATTCAATCAATGGATAGAAGGAAAAGAAGATGCTAAAGCTTCTAAGGCTGCAGCAGGACTTATAATTCCAAAATTAGATAAAGATGTAGCAAATGATAGAGGAAATACAATCCTTAAGGAAATCAAAGAATTTAAAGATTATCTAATCAAGAAATCCGTATGGATTTATGGTGGAGACGGTTGGGCATACGATATCGGATTTGGTGGATTAGACCACGTACTAGCTTCTGGAGAAAACGTAAACGTATTGGTATTCGATACTGAAGTTTACTCCAATACAGGTGGTCAATCATCAAAAGCTACTCCAACTGCAGCAGTTGCTAAATTTGCAGCTTCTGGTAAGAAGGTTAGAAAGAAAGATCTTGGTATGATTGCAGCGTCCTACGGATATGTATATGTTGCTCAAGTAGCTTTAGGAGCTAATATGAACCAATTGCTTAAAGCTCTTATAGAAGCAGAATCCTATGATGGTCCATCACTAATCATAGCTTACGCACCATGTATCAACCACGGTATTAAAGGCGGCATGGGTAATAGCATAGAACAAGAAAAGAGAGCTGTTGAAAGCGGATATTGGCACCTATACAGATTCGATCCAAGACGTAAGGAAGAAGGAAAGAATCCATTTATACTAGATTCTAAAGAACCAACAAGATCATTTAGAGAGTTCATAGAATCTGAAGTAAGATATACTTCATTGAAGCGTACCTTCCCAGAAATAGCTGAAGAGCTATTCAAAGTAGCAGAACAAGATGCTAAAGAAAGATATGAAAAATATAAGAAGATGGCAGAAGAAGGTACTGTAACAGCTGAATAGTAGATAGATAAAAGGTAGGAACTTTTAAGCTCCTACCTTTTTAATTTTATGGCATTATAGCTAAGATTGTATATTGCCTTTGTATTAATCCATAATCTATTAATTACATAATGGCTATTTCCTATGAATAATTATATAATAGGAGGTGGCTCTATTTGAAAAAAATTGTTTCCATAATTTTAGTTGGATTTATAATTTTTTGGACTTATAATTTATTTATAGATAATATTATCTTTAAGGAAAAAGTAGAAGAAGAGCCTTACAGAGGGATAATAAGAATTTGGGATTTTCCGCGGACAAATGTTAGTACAGGAAGCATGTATCCTTGGCTTAAGGATAGAATAAGAGCTTTTGAAAAGAGAAATCCAGGAGTTTATATAGAATTTGTCTCAACTGATATGGAAAGTATATATGATGCAATAAATGGTAAAACTGATGAAGAAGAGCTTCCAGATATAATACCTGTAGATGCAAATTTTTTATATTACAATTTATTGGAGCCTTTAGATGACTATTTTACTGAAGGAGATATAGATAGTTTTAAACATCAAGTACTAAAATCTGTTACTTATGAAGAAAAAATAGTTGCAGTTCCTGTAGCTATGAGCACCAATGTAATGTATATTAACTTGGATAAATTCCATGAAAGAGGAGTTTCTCCTCCTGCAAATGATATCTGGAGTTTTGATGAATTTGTTGATGCTTTACAAAAGCTCACCTATGATTCAGATGGGGATGGAGTAATAGATGAATATGGATTCATATCCTATGTGGGGGAGGGTTGTTACAATATTTGGAGCATACTTCTATCAGATGGAGCAGAATTTATAAATCCCAAGAGAGTAGAATATAATTTTTATGGAGAAAAGGCCATTAAAGGCATAGAAAGGCTAGCAAAATTAAGGGAACTTAAATTGTTACCTGAATCCTTTGGAATCATAAGTCAAAATGAAGCTTGGGAGATGTTCTACAAGGAACAAAAGGCAGCAATTATCATTATTGGAGCGTGGGCAAATAGCTTTTTAGATGGTTTATATAAAAATGGAGAAGGTTTTAATTACGATATAGTCAATTTCCCAAGAGGGGACAAAAACTTGCCAGTAATCTTAAGTGATGATATATTTTCTTATGGAGTAGTAAAAAGTGAAGATTCAAAGAAGACAGCCATGTGTGTTAAATTTTTGAAGTTCCTAACCAGTGATGATAATCAGCGTTCTTTGGAGAAAATAGGACTATTTACAGTAAAAAGAAAAGTAGACGATATGTATTTAGACAATCCTAAAATGAAAAAGATAGAGGAAAGTTTAGCTTATACTCAATATATACCCTTCATAGAAAACAAGAAGCAAATAGATGCAATAGTATACAGGGAGATTCTCAATGTTATTTTAGGAAATAAGTCTTCTTCTAAAGCTATAGAAGATGCTAAATCAGAAATAGATAAGATAAGCAACAAAAATTAAAGAAATAGGAGTGGTATTTTGGAAAAGTCTCGTCTTTACCAATTATTTAATGATAAAAACTTTGGAAAGGTTTTGTTCGATGAGCCCATGAAAAATCACACTTCCTTTAAAATAGGTGGACCAGCAGACGTATTGATAATTCCTGAAAATGAAGAAGAAATAGTAGGTGCAATCAAGTTCTGTAGAGAAAATCAAATTAAGTATTTTGTAATGGGCAATGGAAGTAATCTATTAGTTAAGGATACAGGAATAAGAGGTGTAGTAATAAAAATAGCCAATGGATTTGATAGGATAGATGTGGTAGAAAATAGAGTTATCTGTGAAGGTGGAGCATTGCTTTCTAAGGTGGCTAAATATGCTTTAAGGCATTCCTTGACAGGATTTGAGTTTGCTAGCGGTATACCAGGTACTATAGGTGGAGCTATTGCTATGAATGCTGGGGCCTATGGTGGTGAGATGAAAGATGTGGTATCCAAGGTAAAAGCTATGGATAAGAATAACAATATCGTAGAGCTAATTAATGAGCAGATGAATTTTAGATATAGAGGCAGTATAGTTGGGGATGAGAACCTAATAGTATTAGGAGTGGAGTTAAAATTAGAAGAAGGAGAGTATTCATCCATAGAGGAGAAGATGAAGGATTTAACCAACAGGAGAGTATCTAAACAGCCTTTAGAATACCCTAGTGCTGGTAGTACCTTTAAAAGACCTGAAGGCTATTTTGCAGGGAAACTTATAGATGATGCAGGTCTTAGGGGAGTAAGATATGGAGATGCTCAAGTTTCAGAAAAACACTGTGGCTTTATTATAAATGCAGGAGAAGCTACTTATGAACAGGTTATCACTTTGATAAAGATGATTCAAAAGGTAGTTTATGATAAATTCAATGTAGTGTTAGAACCAGAAGTAAAAATAGTAGGAGATGATTAGAGGGAAAAGCCATGAGAATAATAGCAGATTATCATACTCATACCATATACAGCCATGGTAAAGGCACCATCAGGGACAATGTAGAAGCAGCCATTAAAAGGGGATTAAAAGTAATAGGCATATGCGATCATGGGCCTGGCCATTATATGTATGGGGTAAAGAGAGAAAAAATATATGAGATGAGAAGACAAGTAGACAAATTGAATAAGGAATATGAGAATATAAAGATTTTACTTGGAGTTGAAGCAAATATAATAGGATTTGATGGCACAATAGATGTAGATAAAGAAATTATAGACATGTTGGATATATTACTACTTGGATTCCACTATGGAGTTTTGTTCAATTCCATAGGGGATTTCCTATTTATGAATGTTGTAAATCCTGTATCAAAAATTGTCCCAATTTGTAAAGATAGCATAATAGAGAAGAACACTGAAGCCATTGTTAAGGCCATTAAAAGGTATCCTATAGACCTTATAACTCATCCTGGTGATAAAGTGAAGTTGGATATAAGAAGAGTAGCTGAAGCAGCTTATAGTAAAGGAGTAGCTTTAGAGATAAATCAAAAGCACAATGAACTGTCTATAGAGAACTTAAAGATTGCAAAGGAAACAAAAGTTGACTTCTACATAAACAGCGATGCTCATAGACCTGAAGAAGTAGGAATGGTTGATGAGGCAATAGAAAGAGCCATAAAAGCCAATATTCCTATTTCTAGAATAAAAAACCTTATAGATAAATAGTTGAGGTGGATTTTATGGAATTTATTATAATCACTGGCATGTCTGGTGCAGGAAAGAGTCAAGCCATGAAGGCTATGGAAGATATGGGGTATTATTGCATGGATAACTTACCTCCTGCTCTTCTATTGAAATTTGCTCAGTTATGTCAAAATTCAAAGAAAAGCATTGATAAAGTAGCCATAGTTGCTGATATAAGAGGAGGTATATTTTTCGATGATCTATTTAAAGGGTTAAATGAATTGAATAAAGAAGGCATAAGCTATAAAATACTCTTTTTAGATGCATCTGATGAAGTATTGATAAATAGATATAAGGAGCTTAGAAGGCCTCATCCTCTAGCGCCTAATGGCAGAGCAATAGATGGAATAATAGAAGAGAGAAAGCTGCTTTCAGAAGTGAGGAGAAGGGCTGATTATGTAATAAATACATCAAAACTCACAATTAGCATGCTCAGGGAAGAAATTTCTAAGATATTTCTTCAAGGAGTGGAATTAAGGAAGCTAACCATATCTGTAGTTTCCTTTGGATTTAAAAATGGAATTTTACTGGATGCAGATTTAGTATTCGATGTAAGGTTCATTTCAAACCCCTACTATATACCAGAGTTAAGGGATTTAACTGGGGAAGATGAACGGGTTAAAGAGTATGTATTTCGATGGGAGCAAACTAACATATTTGTAGATAAAGTAATCGAGTTGTTGGAGTTTTTGATTCCAAATTACATTAAGGAAGGAAAGACTCAACTTGTAATAGGTATAGGATGCACTGGAGGAAAACACAGATCTGTAGCTATTGCAAATGAAATAAAGGATAGGCTTAACAATAATGGTCATAGGGCTATTGTATCCCATCGTGACTATAAGTTAGCATAAAGGAGTATGATTATGATAAAAAAGGAAGATCCATTGGGATTAGCACCGAAAGTGGTAGTTATTGGTGGAGGAACTGGTTTATCTGTATTATTACGGGGACTTAAGAAGTTTACTCCAGAGATAACTGCTATAGTAACAGTAGCTGATGACGGTGGAGGATCTGGAATACTTAGAGAAGATTTAGGAATGCTTCCACCAGGAGATATCAGAGCTTGTTTATTAGCTCTTGCTAATACAGAGCCTACCATGGAAAAGTTGTTTCAGTTTAGGTTTAAAGAAGGAATGTTGAAAGGACAAAATTTTGGAAATCTGTTCATTGCTGCAATGAATGAAATATATGGCAGTTTCGAGTTGGCCATTAAAGAAGCAAGTAATGTATTAGCCGTAACTGGAAAGGTATTGCCTATGACTTTAGAAAATGTGACTTTATATGCGGTACTTAAAAATGGCCATGTAGTTAAAGGTGAATCTAAAATCCCCCTTAAGAATAAAGAATTAGGCAGCAGAATAGATTATATATATATGGAACCAAAAGTAAGCTATCCTCTAGATGAGGCTATTGATGCTATTGAAAAGGCAGATGTAATAGTTTTAGGGCCTGGAAGCCTCTATACCAGTGTAATTCCTAATCTATTGGTAAACAACATAGTGGAAACTATTTATAAAGCAAAAGCTTCTAAAGTGTATATATCCAATATAATGACTCAGCCTGGGGAAACTGATAATTACACAGTACTTGACCATGTTGAGGCTATTTTAAAGCATAGCAGAGAAGATCTACTAGATTACGTTATTGTCAATACTGAAGAGATACCCTTAGATACGTTGAATAAATATATACATGATGGCTCAAAGCCTGTTTTATTGGGAGAAAAGGATGAAGAATTTTTAAATAAAAAAGGGATTAAGCTTATAAAGGATAATTTAGTGGAGATTAAAAAGGAATATATTAGGCATGACTCCATTAAGCTTAGCAAGATTTTGATGGATATAGCAAATGAAAGTTAGTCTAGTTGATCATGAAATCTTATTTTTTCACTTCATCAATCATTTTAGAAATCAAATTGCCTGCGGACTTTTTAGTTAGCTGGTCGTAATTTACTGGAACATTCAATTCGCCAGCTAACTTCTTTATTGTATCCAATTGTCTTCTAGTAGGAGGTTCTTCTTCAGTAATAGCATTTATCTCTTTTTCTATAATACTATCATCTATGGTCAATTCTTCTATGGCAGTCATGCCTACATTGGTTAAGTCTCTTAACACTCTAGCTTTGGCTCTAGTAGAAGCCATTCTTATGATATGAGGTATTATATTAGAATTTACAGATTGGGGGCTAGCATCTCCAATATCAGTAAATCTTCCATTTTCCGTTATAGCGGTAGCTTTACATATGGCTGTCATGTTGTTTTCTGGTGTTGGTATTTGGATGAGTTCTACTTCTATGGATTTTAAATTGTTTTGGTGAGCCAAGTCCAAAAGGCCTTCATAAGTAACATAAGATTTACCTTGTAAATTTATAATGAATTTTTCATTAATGGTCATTAAACCACCTCTTTCTTATTTTGCCTAATTTATATTTAATTTAACCTGTCAAAATTAAGAAATAGAGGTGGTTTAATGGAATGTCTATTTAGTTAAGTATAAAATTCCTAGTTTAATGGTATTTTCCAAAGCTTCCTTATGAGTCCTTTCAAAGGAGTGAGAAGCGTCTACTCCAGGGCCTATTAATGCTACTTTGATATCGTATCCTGCCCTTAAGGCCGCAGAACCATCAGAACCATAACTTGGGTAGATATCAACTTTATAGTTTAGATTGTTCTCCTTTGCTAAATTGATTAGTCTCTTTTTTAATTCTAAATCATAAGGACCTGTACTGTCTTTGGCGCATATAGTAACGCTGTATTCATCGGAAGTTTGCCCTTGTCCAGGAGCAGCCATATCCACAGCTATGAATTCAAAAGTTTTCTCAGGAATGAAAGAAGCTCCATGACCTACTTCTTCATAGTTGCTTATGAAGAAATTGGTAGTGTATTTTGGTTTTACGTCGTTTTCAACCAAATATTTTGCTATGCCTAAAATACAAGCAACGCCAGCTTTGTCATCTAAATGTCTTGATTTGACAAATCCACTATCTGTAACGGTTGTCCTAGTATCCAAGAATATAAAGTCTCCTACGTTGATTCCAAGTTTTTCTACATCTTCCTTGGAGGAAACTTTTTCATCTATTCTTATTTCCATGTTTTCCTCGTTTCTTTCAATTGTGCTTGTTTCTTTGCCATGAACATGTACAGAGGCTTTTGTTGTTAGTACAGTTCCTGAGTAAAGTTTTCCACTAATACTTTCTACGTTAACATATTCGCCTTCAATGGTGTTTAATGCGTATCCACCTATTGTTGTGAATTTAATTCTTCCATTGGATTTTATTTCCTTTACCATTGCCCCTAAAGTATCCACATGACCAGATAGAGTTACTTCCTTATCCTGATTTTCACCAGGTATAGTGGCAATCAATGCTCCTTTGTTATTTCTACGAGTGGTTATCCCTAGTGATTTGAATTCTCCTTCTACAAAATCTATAGCTTTATCAGTATTGCCTGTAGGACTTGGAATGTTTAGCAAAGTTACTAGTTTATCCACTACATAATTCATATCTATGTGCATAATAAGACCCCCTTTAATTATTAAGAATTAATCCAATATTAAAAAATATTTTAGCACATTATCGTTATTTATAGTATAATAACTTTAATATCTATGTAGTAATAATATTCAGGAGATGATTTTCAATGTTACAGGAGGTCAGTGCTGGAGGTGTTGTGGTATTTGGTAATACGATACTGCTTTTAAAAAAATTTAATGGCGACTGGGTTCTTCCTAAAGGAAGAGTTAAACAAAATGAAGATACTTCAACTACAGCTTTAAGGGAAGTATATGAAGAAAGCGGAGTAAGAGCAGAGATAATAATGTATTTAGGAAACATTAATTATAGATATAGAAATCTTAAAGGAAATGCCATCGTATGTAAAACTGTTCACTGGTATTTAATGAGAACTGATAGCATAAAATCCATTCCTCAAAAAAGTGAGGGATTCGTGGAAGCTAGGTTTGTTCACATGGACAAAGGTCCAGAGCTAATTAAATACAAGGATGAAAAAAGGGTAATTGATAAAGCCTTGAAATTCATTAAAAATGAATAATATAATATGGGAGAGGATTAAATGTCTTTTTCAGCGTTGACTAAAAATGAAATATCTAAATTGCCCATAGAGAAAAATTGCTGTTCAGTAGCAGAGCTAGCAGCTATAATCAGAATGAGTGGAACCATACAACTATCAGGTATGAAAAGCGTTAGCATAAAGTTTGCTACTGAAAACGCTTCTATAGCCAGAAGGATTTTTCTTCTTTTAAAGACTTTATATGATGCTAATCTTGAAGTAATGGTAAGAAGAAATAGACAGCTTAAGAAGAACAATAACTACATGATCGTTGTCATGGGAACTGATATATGCAAGAGGATACTCAATGATGTGGGACTTGTAGCTGATAATAGCAATATAAACTTCATAGTTGATCATAGAATACCAGATAAGATAATCAAAAACAGATGCTGTAAAAGAGCATACATTAGAGGAGCATTTATTGGAGCAGGGTCTATTAGTAACCCTGAAAAATCTTACCACATGGAATTTGTCACAAATGATGAGGAACATGGAATAGATCTGATGAACCTCATAAACTCCTTTGGACTTAATGCCAGAATGGTTGCTAGAAAAGGCAATTATGTGGTTTACTTAAAAGAAGGAGAGCAAATAGTAGATATATTGAATATAATGGGCGCTCATCAAGCCCTATTACAATTTGAAAATATAAGAGTCGTTAAAGACGTTAGAAATAATGTAAACAGGCTTGTAAACTGCGAAACAGCAAATTTAAATAAAACTGTAAATGCTTCTATTAAACAAGCGGAAAATATTGAATATATTGATAGTATAATAGGTATTGAAAAGTTGCCTAAGAATTTACAACAGCTTGCTAGATTGAGATTGGAAAATAGGGACGCAAGTTTAAAGGAATTAGGTGCCATGATGAACCCACCTATTGGCAAATCTGGTGTTAATTATCGATTTAAAAAGATAGAACAAATAGCTGATGATTTAAGAAGAA
>ENA-OWPA01002258-OWPA01002258.1-bioreactor-metagenome-genome-assembly--contig:-NODE-2258-length-10010-cov-2.709051_pt1 | contig 10010 bp, 6 predicted proteins | sample MGYA00238139_ERZ651803 | MGnify/ENA primary metagenome ERZ651803 (study PRJEB26909, sample SAMN07631231) | bioreactor metagenome | isolation source: Switchgrass digestor | place: USA: Dartmouth...
AATTCTTCTGGCCTTACCTCCTACGGCAGCTATTATTCTCTTAAGATCCTGATAGTGATCATCAGGGGACATGTGGTTTGTTTGTCCACACATAGAATATGTCAGACTATGATTAGTTACGTCCACGAGCAAATATAAGTCATATCCTCTTACAGATTCTTTAATCTGACCCTTTGCTTCTCCGGTTCCAAATCTGGGACAACATGCATTTATTAAATAGTTATCTCTCTGGTAGCCATAAAAAGCAATTGTTCCTTTATGCTCGCTTTCTCTTGCAGTTCGCCATTTCACAAGGTAGTCATTCACACGTTGGCCCATTGTCTTGCTGCTTTCAAGTGCTATTATGCCTAGTGGACCTACAGGAATTGTTTCTACGATCTTCTCGTGATCAGCCATTATAAATACCTCCCGATTATAATTGTTTTGCTCCTAAAAGCCACTAAAGTTATATCATATATTTTAAATTCAAGTCAATACACATTTCGACTTTTAATTAGGCTTTCCGCTATTGATCGCCTTGTGCAGACGAATGTCCTCACCAATAATACGATGCACCTTATAATTGCTGGCTATTCTTGAGAATATTCGTTCCCCATATATGGCATTAATATTCGGTAATGTAAGGTTAGTAGATATAATAGTAGACTTTTGTCGCAGCAGGCGTTCGTTAAGAATTACATAAAGCTGCGAATTGGTAAAGGCATTGTTAAGCTCAGTACCAAGATCATCTATGATCAGAAGATCACAGTCCAGAATATAATCAAATTGGTTTGAGGCTTCGTAAGAGTTATCCTCATCCTTGCTGAATTTGTTTTTCTCAAGAATGTCAAACAAACGGAAGGCAGTTAAATATATTACAGTATAACCATTATCAAGAAGCTCTTTGGCTATACAGTTTGCCAGAAAGGTTTTGCCTACACCGGTATTGCCTGTAAATATCAAATTATCATTGCACTTATCAAAATGTCTTATGAAGCTTTTGCAGCTTGCCACTATTTTTTGCATATTGGAAAGTGGGGACAATCCCAGGGTTTCATCAACATACTCATCCGAATAATATTTGAAGGAAAATGTACTAAAATTTTCATTGGCTAAGACAGCTTTAATATTGGAATCAGAATATAACAGATCGGCTATGGCCTGTTTTAAGCAATTGCATTTTTCAGTGCCTATAAAGCCTGTATCTTTGCATTTGCTGCACTGGTAGTAAAGATTAAGATAATCAGCCGGGAAACCGTTATCTACAAGTAGCTCTTCTTGCTGCTTTTCCAGCATTGCTATCTTTTCTTTTAGAGTTTTCAAACTGCTCTCGTCGCCAAAAAGTGCCATCCTACCGCTTTGGGCTGCCAGTGAGATCAGCTCTTCTTCAAGTTCTTTTAATTTTGGTATCAGTTTATATGCTTCTTCTTTTCTTTTGTTTTGCTCGAACTTGGCCTGAAATCTGCGGTTGTCGTATTCGCGTAGAATTTGATTGTACTGCTCATTTTTTAACATTTTAATTCCTCCACTAAAGCAAGACAACAGCTGCAGCCAAGTCTGGTGCAATTAAATTCATTGGCTTGGCAGCTGCCAGAAAATAAGATTACGACAGACCCTTGTTAAGAAGCTTCTTTTCAAGTTCAGCATAATCCTTATCAGAATAGCTTCTTTGCGGGAATTGATTGAAACGGTTGTTAGCAGGCTTATTGATAGGTGTTACTTTATTATAATTATATTCCTCTGCCTTATTGCTTTTTGCAAATTCTTCATCCAACTTCAATATATCATTATAACTTTTTACGTTCTTTTTAAACCAAGTATCCAAAATTTTGTCAGCATATTTAAAATCCGGTTTCTGTGTCCGAAGTATTGTTCTGTTGCAGGCTTCTGTAATAATATCATCAGAGAAGCCGAACACTTCAACCCATTTTGTTATGTACTGTTTTTCAATCTGACCTGGAGTACGATTTAAGCCAAATGCCTTGGTAACAGCCTGAATATGCTCATTATACAAGGTTGCGGCTTCTCTCGCCTTCTCTTCAGTATCTATTCCGTCAGACGCCCAGGTTAAGGCAACTGCCTCGATGTATGAGGTGTTTTTCTTGCCCTTGGATACACAATACTCATACAGATACATAATCAATTCCGGTGAAAAATGCAGTTCATCATACAAATAAAAGATTAACTGAAGATCCATTGGCTTTAAAGGCCTGTTCAAATATATTTCAATAATATGCAGGGCATATTTAATCTGCTCGTTTTCTGAAAGAGCTGCAATCTTGTCAGCAGAATAGGTCTGCCTGACAGGAAATTTCTGTTGAGCAGGCATGTTGCTGGCTGCAATTTCAACATCAGCACTAAAATCATCAGTATCAACCACTGATGATGACATAGGTGTTATAACACCTGAATTGTTTACAGTGCTGTCAGATACGACTGTTCTTGGATCAACCAGGGATATGGAAATAATTTCATTCCTGTTGTTGCGTGTAATTATTAAAAGATTAAGCTTTTCCCAATAGTTAAGTGCCCTGATAACATCATTTTCTGTATTCTCCAGTTTATCAGCTATGGAGGAGATAGATATTCTTGGGTTGTTGCTCATAAGCATGCGCAAGAGGTAAATATATACCTTTACATATGCTCCGTTAGCAGAAGGCATGATTTCATCAATAAAAACATTGGGAACTATAGTCACATCAGAAATACCATCTGCCTGTATTAATATGTCACTCATGAAAACACCTCCATATACTCATCGCCATATATTTGCGCAACCAAATAAGTCCTACCCTGTACGGCAAGTTTTGAGCCTTACAGTTATAAAACTTTTAGTCTTATACAAAAATATTTACGCTTTTTGCCTTACCAGCTTACAAGCAGGCTTTTAGTAATTGCTTAAAGAAAAAAACGATCCGCAAAGGAAACGCAGATTGCTTTTATAACGCACCTTGCGGAATTAATTATATGTATGTGGATACATTACTGCGCATGATTTTTCCTGTATTATTGCTTTCTGTGGGTATTATAGCATAGAAAAAAATTAATGCAAATAGCCTATTTTCAAGCCTTTTTCGGAATTTTGGGACCTGTGGAAATAGTGGATAATGTGGATTAATAATTGTAAATTTTTGTTATAATATCAGATTAAGCGGTATTAACAAGCATTTCTTAAATTTTCTTTGTTAACATAATCACAAAATTATGAGCAAAAAAGAATCCACAGCTTTTATCAAGAAAATTGTTGATAAAGCTGTGGATAATGTGGATAACTACAAGCCTAGAAGTTTTTCTCCCACTAAAACAATATCTCCGGCGCCCATAGTTATCAACAAGTCGCCGTTAATACAATTTTGTAGTAAAAAAGTCTCAATTTCATCAAAAGATTTAAAATAGTAAACTTCTTTACCGTATTTGCTTATCTCTTCAGCTAAATCTTTCGAAGAAATGTCGCCCGGATCAGCTTCACGAGCCGCATATATATCAGACAAAACCACTTTGTCAGCCAGTGAGAGGGACTTGGCGAATTCTTTCAGATGTTGTTTTGTTCTTGAATAGGTGTGAGGTTGAAATACACACCAGATATTATTATGTGGGTAATTACGGGCTGTGGTTAAGGTTGCATTGATTTCGGTTGGGTGATGGGCATAATCATCAATCACTGTAACTCCGTGGATCTTGCCTTTGATCTCAAAACGACGTTTGGAGTTTTGAAATGATGCAAGGGATTTTTGAATAATCTTAATATCAATACCCTCATTAAGGGCAATGGCAATGGCAGGCAGGGAATTAGATACATTATGAATACCGGAAGTATTTAGCTTAATTCTGCCCAAAAAACTGCCCCTAAAGTATAAATCATAGCTTGCTTTGCCAAAGTCATCAAACTGAATTTCGGCTGCAGAATAGTCGAAATTGCTATTTGGTTTACTGGTATATGCCGGATCAGCTATACCATAGGTAAACACTTCACATTCTAGATCAGAAGTTATGTCCTCATAATTTTCTATTTCACCGTTGATAAACAACTGGCCGTCACTGGGCAGTTTTTTTGCAAACTGGTGGAAAGAGTTGCGAATGTCTGCCAGATCCTTAAAAAAGTCCAGATGATCAGCATCAATATTTAATATTATGCTGCGCTTCGGATTAAAATGCAAAAAGGTATTGGTATATTCACATGCCTCCAAAATAAAATGCTCCGACTTGCCAATCCGAATATTACCGCCTATTGAATCCAGTATTCCGCCTACAGAAACGGTGGGATCCAGATCGGCTTCAACAAATATGGATGCCAACATGGAGGTGGTACTGGTTTTGCCGTGTGTTCCAGATACAGCAATTGCATCTTTGAAATTAAGCATCAGCTGCCCAATCATCTCTGCACGGGACAGCATGGGGATATTAAGCCGCTTTGCCTCTTTCATTTCTACGTTATCATCCGGAATGGCAGCAGTATAAACCACCAGTTCGATATCGGGGGTTATATTGGAACTACGATGACCAAGATAAAAATCAATGCCAAGACTGACTAAATGATCGGTGATTTCGCTTTTATGTTGATCCGAACCGCTTACTTTAAAACCCTGAATATGTAGATATTCTGCAAATCCACTCATACTTATGCCGCCTATACCGATAAAATGTATACGGCAAGGCTTCTTAAAATTAATGTAATACATACAACACATCCTTGTTCATAGTTTCAATTGACAAAAGAATTCCTACTTATTATAAAGCATTAACTAATTGCTATTATAAATCATTTTGACTAAAAGACAATATATAAATCAAGGCTACTGCATTTATGTAAAATGAACAAAGATCAATATTCATTATATTCATTTTTTAGAGAATAGATACCTTGTAAATTGAAAAATGTTAATATTTGAAACCATAAATTCGTGATCTTTATCATAAAAAGGCAAAAAAATTACATTTTTTTGGTGTTTTTATTGAAATGTAGTTCACATTTTGTAATATATATGTTATAATGGTTTTAATCTAACAGGAATGGCAAATTTTATAAAAATTTGAACTATTCTTTGTTTTATACAGCATGGAAAGTTTACTAGACTAACCAGCTTTCTAAATAACCAACGATAACTATGACAGAAGGGGGACCAAAACATGCAAATTACTGACGTGCGCGTGCGTAAGGTGAGTAAAGAAGGCAAAATGAAGGCAGTTGTTTCAATTACAATCGATAACGAGTTTGTAGTACACGATATTAAGGTAATTGAAGGCGATAAGGGCTTATTCATTGCTATGCCTAGTCGGAAAGCCGGAGACGGTGAATATAGGGATATTGCTCATCCTATTAATTCTGATACCAGAGAGAAGATTCAGAAAATTATCCTTGAGAAGTATGAAGTTGCACTTCTTCAGACTGAGGAAGAAATGGCAGCAGAGCAGGCATCTGCCGCTGCAGAACCTGTATCAGAAGCACAGTAAAGCTGGTAAAATACAAAAGAAGCAGCCAAAAGCTGCTTCTTTTGCTTGTGATTAGCGGATTACTACAGGCAAGCTGGTTTACGCATTCGTTAATCTTAAGAGAGAGTTTCCTCCTCTATGACATAAAATAAGCACCTTATTGCTTTTATGTAGCTGATGGCTTATCCTTCAATAACATAATGAGCCCCTTCTGTAATCATAAAGCTTATTATATCATTGCCAAGCAGCTGATAAGGAACGGTTTTGCCATTGCATTTTACAGTATAGAAAGCTGCATTTTTTATCTTGACCTTTACATTTCTTAAATCAGCTATATATGATTTTATAACAGCCTTACTAAGCCTTCCTGCGCTCCATTCTACATCTAGTTCATAATTACCCCTTGCCCGGATGCCTTTTAGTGAGCCTTCAGGCCATTGGCTTGGAAGGGCAGGCAATAGATTTATAACACCGTTAATACTTTGCAAAAGCATTTCTGTGATACCGGCTGTTGCTCCAAAATTTCCGTCAATCTGGAAAGGCGGATGGGCATCAAAGAGATTCGGATAGGTTGATTTGGCAAGAATGGTTTGGACATATTTGTGTGCATTTTGTCCGTCCCACAATCTTGCCCACATATTAATAATCCAGGCACAGCTCCAGCCTGTATGGCCACCTCCATGTGCCAGCCTGCGCTCAAGGGTTTTTCTTGCTGCTTCGGCAAGTGCCGGTGTTTTGTCAGGAGAGATTTCATCAAATGGATGAAGGGCAAAAAGGTGGGATATATGTCTGTGACCAATTTCCACTTCCTCGTAATCTTCTGCCCATTCCTTAATAGTTCCATTTTTGCCGATTTCAATTTCAGGCAGTCTGCTTACTATGGATTTAAGCTCATCTGCAAAGTCGTCATCAAGTCCAAGGATAGCTGCCGCTTCAATTGTAGAGCCAAAAAGGGCCCGCAAAATTGAGCTGTCCATGGTGGGACCTGCGCATATGGCTGTAATGGTTCCATCTTCTGTCTTGTAAGTATTTTCAGGTGAAAGGCTTGGACAGGTGATAAGCCTGCCTTTTTCATCCTCCACCAAAAAATCAATAAAGAATTCACATGATTCCTTCATGGTTGGATACGCACTTGCCAAAAATTCTTTATCCAGACTGAATTCATATCTGTTCCAAAGATGCAGGCAGAGCCAGGCTGCTCCCATAACCCAGTAGGTGGAAGTAGGCCAGTTATCCTGTGGAGAAGCATCTCCCCATATATTGGTGTTATGGTGGGCAACAAAGCCTCTGCAGCCATACATTTCTTTTGCTACAGTACGGCCGTGCTCTTTTAACTTTTCAATAAGTCTGAATAATGGCTCATGGCATTCTGAAAGGTTGCATTGCTCTGCTGGCCAGTAGTTCATCTCTGTATTGATGTTTATGGTATATCTGCTTCCCCAGGGGGCAAACATGGAATCATTCCAGATACCCTGAAGATTAGCTGGCAGGGCGCTGTCTTTTCTGCTGCTTGATATGAGCAGGTATCTTCCGTATTGATAGTACAGAGCAATCAATGCATTATCCAGATCACCTTCAGAAAGCCTGAAAAGCCTTTCGTCGGTTGGTATGTAATCAGTTAGCTTGTCTTCACCAAGTGAGAATGCAACTCTTCCAAAGAGCTGGCTGTATTCAGCTATATGATCTTGTTTTATAGCTTCATACCCCTTCCTTTGGGCAGCCTCAATACGCTCTATGCAGGCTTTTTCCGGATCGGCTGTATTGTAATCTGTGGCTGCAGCAAAAAGGAACAAGATGCTTGATGCATTTTCAATAATCAGCTTCTTGTTTTCATATTCAGCCCTGCCTTTTTTGCCCCAGCCATGAAAGGATGGAATTATTTTTAACATTGCACAGTAGTTTACGGTATTGTCAGCGCAAGTGCCTTTCATTGTCAGGGACAGGGGAAGCTTGCCTTCTGTGATCTCATAGTTATTTTGCCTGTCCAAAAAAGCTTCAAGATTTATGCTCATACCTTCTGTGGATGTCATTGACATTGCCATACAATTATCTACTGCGCTTATTAAGCTTTCAATGCGGTAGGTTATACCTCCGATGTTATATCTTACTCTGGAAATTGCATTTGCCAGATCCAGCTCTCTTCTGTATGCGTTGACAGAAGTAACATTACCGTCATTATATCTGAACTTAAGATGAATATTGCCTAATGTTTGATAGGAACCTTGATTGTTGCCTGTGTAAGCTTGTCTTGCCAGCTCATCTGCCTGTTTTAAGTCACCTTCAAGTATGTATTTGCGCACGTTGGCGATCATTTCTTTGGCTTTAGGATTTACCGATTTATCAGATCCTGCGCTCCATATGGTTTCCTCATTAACCTGTATAGTTTCATTAAATGGATCCCCGTAAACCATTGCTCCAAGACTCCCGTTGCCGAGAGGGAGGGCACAAATCCATGCTGTTGCCGGACTATTATACCAAAGCTTTAATTTATTATTGTCCATATAACCACCGACCCTTCGTAATTTGTAAATTGAAATTTAAAGATAAAATTAAATAAAACTAGAATTTTACACCAAGTTCAAACTTGACTTTAACTGATAATACCATAAAATTTGCACTAAATTCGGTTAATACTATAGTTGCCAGAGCATCTTTTAGCCAATTATCCAGCAGGTTTGCCTTTATATATGGTTAATTATAGATAATGGACAAACTATATTCAATATACATAAGCATTATATTCATGTAGTGATTTAGCTTATTTATTAAGAATTTTATTGCCCTAAGATATTGAAATATAATATTTTATCATTTACACTTTACAATTAGAGTTTTATTTTTTAATGAATGGAAGGGTATAACAGGATGTATATAATAGTTGGTTTAGGCAACCCAACAAGGGAGTATCAGGCAACCAGACACAATATAGGTTGGGATGCAATTACAAGAATTGCTGATGATTATAATATACCTTTAAACAGCAGAAAGCATAAGGCTATCTGCGGAACTGGAATTATTGAAGGCGAGAAGGTATTGCTGGCTCAGCCATTGACATATATGAATTTAAGCGGTGAATGTGTGAGAGAGCTGGTAGATTATTATAAAATATCACTTCATGAGCTTATAGTTATATATGATGATATTAACTTGGAGGTGGGTCAGCTGCGTATCCGCAAGAAGGGTAGTGCAGGTGGACAAAATGGCATGAAAAATATAATACAGCACCTTGGCAGTGATGATTTCCCCAGAATCAGAATAGGTGTGGGTGATAAGCCAGAAGGCTGGGATCTGGCTGATTATGTGCTGTCTAAATTTAAGGAAGATGAGCAGCCCATTATTCGCGAGGCACTTAAAAATGCTTCTGATGCCTGCAGGATGATTATCAGCTCCGGTATAGATGCAGCAATGAATAAATATAATAAAAAAATGAATTAAGGGCAAAAACGTATACATTTCCGGGACTATACAAATCAGAAAATTATTATTTTGGCAGAATGGAATCTATCTTGTGGCATCAAACATATACAATAAGCTGGGCTGACAGGCATTAGCAGAATATAGGATTAAACGAAATGTTTAATACAGGAGGATATGCCAGTGAAAACCTTTAGCACACCCCTGATGGAGTTAAAGGAATTTAACGATATCAGGGATAATATAAAATCGAAGACCCTGCCGGTACAAGTTACCGGTTGTATTGATTCACAAAAGTGCCATTTGATTCATGGCTTGAGCGAGGGCTTTAAATACAAGGTTATTGTTACTTATAATGATCTTAAGGCAAAGGAAATCTATGAGGACTACCGCTTATATGATAGGGAAGTGCTTATATATCCTGCAAAGGATATAATTTTCTACAGCGCTGACATACATGGCAATGCCATAGTAAGAGATCGCCTTAAGGTATTAAGAAGATTGATTGAGGGTAAAGATGCAACCATTATAGTAACCCTGGATGGGGGTATGGAAAGGCTGCTGCCTCTGCAAACCATCAAGGATCGCATTATTACCATAAACCAGGATTCTGTAATAAAGATAGATGAGTTTACATCTGCCCTGGTTCATCTGGGTTATACCAGACAAGCCCAGGTGGAAGCACCAGGTGAATTTGCAGTAAGAGGTGGTATAATTGATATATTCCCCCTGACAGAAGAAGCTCCTTACCGTATAGAACTGTGGGGGGATGAGATAGATTCCATCCGCATCTTTGATGTAAGCAGCCAGCGCTCCATAGAGCAGACGGACAGCCTGGTAATATATCCGGCAGCAGAGATTATTCCCGATAAAGAGCGAATCAGAGCCGGTTTGAAAAAGATTGAAGATGAGGAAAAGAAATATTATAAGAGCCTGCGAGATCAGTTTAAAACAGAAGAAGCCGCCCGCATCCATAACATTATAGCAGAATTTAAGGAAAGCCTTGAGTCGCATCAGGGATCTGTGACGCTGGAAAGTTATATTAATTATTTCTACGATCAGACCATGAGCTTCTTCAATTATTTTGACAATGAGGATTCAATCTTCTTCCTTGATGAGCCCGGCCGCCTGCTTGAAAGAGGGGAGGCGGTTGAAACAGAATTTCGGGAAGGTATGATTGGGCGTAT
>ENA-OWPA01002261-OWPA01002261.1-bioreactor-metagenome-genome-assembly--contig:-NODE-2261-length-9993-cov-3.373840_pt1 | contig 9993 bp, 7 predicted proteins | sample MGYA00238139_ERZ651803 | MGnify/ENA primary metagenome ERZ651803 (study PRJEB26909, sample SAMN07631231) | bioreactor metagenome | isolation source: Switchgrass digestor | place: USA: Dartmouth College...
CACCTAAAAACAATTAAAAGTCGCCTGCTACAATGCACAATAGCATAAGGAAGCTTTTTGTGCTTCCCCTTTCTGTTATTATAAACTTCTATATTTATGCTTTCTATTGCTTGTTTGTCATGCTTCTTGTACTATTCATCAAATTGGAAACAACTATACAATTAGCATGCCGTTTAAATAGAAAGGTTGAATTAGTATGTCGGTAAAATCAACTAAAAATCTGACGTCAATATTTATTCGAATTTACACACTGTGAAGTTTTAGCCCCAATTATTTTCCATTTCAACTTTTAATATCTGCCCAGTAATTGCATTGACATGAACTTCATATACACCTGATGGAGTACGTATATCAACTTCATAAACCAATATACCATTTTCATAGTCTAATTCAACTTTCATTACTTGACCAGGAACTTGCTGCAAAGCAATTTGAATCGCAGCCTCGCTGTTAATTCGGTAACTCTTCCAATAGTTATCCCAAAGCCTATAATTCATGTTATTGTTGTAACCATTATTATACATAATGTAAATCCCTCAAAAAATATTAATATACATTATCATAATATTTATAATCTTTAAATGTGTTACTACATAAAGTATATTATTTATATTTATAATTGACTTTGCCATTGTATTTTTATTATATATATCCTTGCTGCTATTGATATTCCCATGTACCATATACTGAACAAGCTCCATTTTCGAGCAATTTAATGCTTTACGAATAATTTCAAGGTTTGACTTTGAATATATGCCTGCCTATTTGAAATAATAGTAAAGTAATAATAATGTAATATTGTATAATAAATAGGTTGATTAAATTTATGAAATGAAGGTGATGCCCACATGTCATCTAATAAACAGGCAAATAAATTAATCAATGAGAAGTCCCCCTACCTGCTTCAGCATGCATACAACCCCGTAGACTGGTATCCATGGGGACCAGAGGCTTTTTCAAGGGCAGTTAGTGAAGATAAACCCATCTTCCTCTCAATAGGCTATTCCACCTGTCACTGGTGCCATGTGATGGAGAAGGAATCATTTGAGGACAAGGAGATTGCCTCTATTTTAAATAAACACTTCATAGCAATTAAAGTTGACCGGGAAGAACGTCCCGACATAGACAGCATTTACATGACTGTTTGCCAGACTTTGACCGGTCATGGTGGATGGCCGCTTACAGTGTTTCTTACTCCTGATAAAAAGCCTTTTTTTGCCGGCACCTACTTTCCAAAAGAGGACCGCATGGGCATGACAGGGCTAAAAAGTCTTCTCAATAAAATAGCTGAATTGTGGAAAAACCGCAGGGATGAATTAATATCTTCCAGCGATAGAATCACAAATTTATTCAATAAATCTCATGATATTCAAGAGGAGGATATTACTGAGGACCTTATACATGATGCTTTTACAGAATTCAAATACAGCTTTGACAGCATATATGGGGGTTTTGGAAGCGCTCCTAAATTTCCAACACCTCACAATCTATATTTCCTGCTGAGATATTGGCACGTTACCGGTGAAGAATATGCCCTTGAAATGGTTGAAAAGACCCTCGACTCAATGTACAGGGGGGGTATATTCGATCACATTGGTTTTGGTTTCAGCCGCTATTCAACTGACAGTAGATGGCTTGTTCCTCATTTTGAAAAAATGCTGTACGATAATGCACTCCTTGCAATTGCATATATCGAAACATATCAGGCCACAGGTAAAAAGGCATTTGCAGATACAGCCCATAAGATATTTACTTATGTGCTCAGAGATATGACATCGCCAGAAGGTGCATTTTATTCTGCGGAGGATGCAGACTCTGAAGGCGTAGAAGGCAAATTCTATCTATGGACTCCTTCAGAAGTAAAAGATATCCTTGGTGAAGAGAATGGGTCAAGGTTCTGCAGATATTATGATATAACTGAAAGAGGGAATTTCGAAGGCAAAAATATCCTTAATCTCATCAGTATGGACATCCCCAACGAAGATATGAATTTTATAGAGGAATGCCGCAACAAGCTTTTCCGGCACCGGGAAAAAAGAATTCACCCTCACAAGGATGATAAAATCCTTACGGCATGGAATGGACTGATGATTGCAGCACTTTCTATCGGCGGCAGGGTTTTAGGTGAGGAAAAATACACAGCAGCTGCTGAAAAGGCACTTCAGTTTATTCTCCAAAAGCTTGTCCGTACCAGTGATGGCAGGCTGTTAGCAAGGTACAGAGACGGTGAAGCAGCTTTCCCGGCTTATCTGGATGATTATGCTTTCCTGGTGTGGGCACTTATTGAACTTTATAGTACAACTTTCAAACCTGAGTATCTTGAAAAAGCATTGCAATTTAATGACCACATGATAGAGCTGTTTCTTGACAATGATCACGGAGGCTTATATCTCTATGGCAATGACAGTGAACAGTTGATAGCAAGGCCAAAAGAAGTATATGACGGCGCAATGCCTTCAGGAAATTCTGTTGCCACAATGAACTTTCTCAGACTGTCAAAATTGACAGGACAAAGTAAATTAGAGGAACTTGCTGATAGACAGTTCAAGGCATTCAGCAGCAGTCTCACAACCAATCCAATGGGCCATGCATTTTTGCTTTGTGCCTTCTTATTTGTCCATTCCTCCTCAAAAGAAGTTGTTATATCCGGAGCTGATTCTCACGATGAAGAAATACTTTCAATGATTAGCGTATTAAGAAACAAATTTAACCCTTTCACTACTGTGCTGTTAAGTACCAATGATTTAAGGGATATAACAAAAATTGCTCCCTTTGCAAAAGAATATGAAAAAGCTGACAACAGAGCTGCTGCCTATTTATGTGAGAACTTTTCCTGCCAGGCACCTGTATATGACAGCGAATCACTCAGCAAAATGTTATACCAGCACCATATGAATTAAGCTAGACAGATATGTTGTGTAATCTTTTTTTCGCTGGTATAATTGTGCTGGTTGAAAAATTCTGATTTTAAATAGTTTTAATTGCTGTAATCGCAAAATTCTGATTTTGAATAGTTTTAATTGCTGCAATTGCAAAACTATCTGATTTAATGTTTGTGCCATGTGGTTTGATATTTGTGCTATATGGTTGATGCTTGTGTCTTATATTAGTTTTGCAGGCAGGCACATAATTAAATCAGTCAATATGAAAAAATATTTTATATCCCTTAAGTGATATTCTGTCCATTTAGTGATATTCAGAGAGGTGTGGTACAATGAAAATTCAAAAATATGATATTGCAATAATAGGTTGCGGCATTTCAGGCATCTTTGCAGGATATGAGTTGATTAAAGAAGACCCTTCCTTAAGAATAGTAATGTTTGACCAGGGTAATGACATATATAACAGGGACTGTCCGGCAATAAAGCTGAAAGACAGGGATTGTATTGGCTGCAAAACCTGCAGTATTATGAGGGGTTTTGGCGGTGCAGGCGCATTCTCTGACGGAAAATTTAATTTTACAACAGAATTCGGTGGATGGTTAAATGATTATATTCCCGATGAAGAAGTAATGGAACTTCTCTATTACGTAGACAGAGTATATGTGGCTTTTGGAGCTACGACCAAAAAACACTCGGCATTTACGAAAGAGGCTGCTGAAATTGAAAAGAAAGCTCTGGAAAACGATCTTCATCTCCTGAAGGCCGAAGTAAAACATCTTGGAACTGAAAATAACCTTAATATATTAAAAAGGTTATATGACCATCTTAAGAAGAATTTAGATATACTTTGCAATACTGAAGTAAAACAGATTATACCTGTCGAACCATACTACAGGCTTGATTTGGGCGACGATAATTACATAGAATGTGATTATCTGATAGTTGCCCCTGGCAGATCTGGAGCAGAATGGTTTTCACAGCAGTGTAAAAATCTCGGCCTAAAACTCATAAATAATCAAGTGGATATTGGTGTAAGGGTAGAACTTCCTGCAAAGGTATTCGAGCATCTTACAGATACAATGTACGAATCAAAACTTTTGTATAGAACAAAACAGTATGGAGATATTGTCAGGACATTCTGCATGAACCCTTATGGTTATGTGGTTTCAGAAAATGTTGACGGAATAATAACCGTTAACGGTCACAGCTATACCGACCCTAAATTAAGGAGCAATAATACAAACTTTGCATTGCTGGTCAGCAACAGGTTTACGCAACCTTTTAACGAGCCATATAAGTATGGTAAAAGGATTGCTTCCCTTTCTAATATGCTGGGCGGAGGTGTAATTGTTCAGAGGTTCGGCGACCTCATTAAGGGCGTAAGAACAAATGAACACAGGTTAAGTCAGAGCTTTACCAAACCTACTTTGAAAGCTACACCAGGTGACCTGAGTCTGGTACTGACCAAAAGACACCTTGACAATATAATTGAAATGATATATGCACTGGATAAAATCGCGCCAGGAACATCCAATTATGACACATTGCTGTACGGTGTAGAAGTTAAGTTCTACAGCGCACGCATTGAGCTTACAAATGAGTTGGAAACAAAATACAAGAACATGTTTGCTATAGGAGACGGTGCAGGAATAACCCGTGGTCTTTCCCAGGCAAGCGCCAGCGGTGTCTTTGTAGCAAGAAAAATCCTGGAAAGAATCCACGCAAAACACGCATAAAAAGTATAAAACAACCTGTTTGCCTGACAAACAGGTTGTTTCTCATAACTACACTGTTTTTTATAACTCTGTTCTTTCTTATAACTATGCTTTTTCTTATAATTATGCTGCTTTGCCTATATTCAAGCTGGTATTCTGCAGCCTTTTTATTGCACTCTTTACACTTGGCAGCAGTAAAATTACCAGGCATATGGTTAAATCAGGAAGTATATAGGATATGTTATATCCGAATGAATAAAGGAAAACATTCTGTTCACCTGCATATTCGGCAAAGAAGACAACTCCTGAAAGAAAATGGCATAAAAATCTTGCCATACTGCCCACAAAAGCTCCCAGCCACTGTCTTTCTCTAAAAAGACCTGCAGTGCCCAAAAGAGCAAAAGCTATCGGAAAGTCAAGTAAAAGCTGTGTCCAGTGAACAAAATAAGGTTCCTGGATATACTGGAGCATCCCATAACACAATCCTGCAAGAATTCCAGCCCTGGGGCCAGCAATATACGAATAGATAAATATCGGAAGCATGCTGGCTACAGTTATTGAACCACCGTTGGGAAATTCCACTACCTTAATAAAAGACAGTATAAATGCTGCTGATATCGCCAAAGCACCATATGTCAGCGTCTTTGTATTGTATGAAGTTTTTTTGCTTATAACTATAAAAATGCCAACAAGCAGCAATATCGCCACAATTGAAGCAAGAGGCTTTGGACTGATTAGCTTTACTAAGTTTTCATAAATTACAACTTTAAATCCCTCAAACATTTTTAATTCCCCTTTTCATAATTATTATTCAAAGTTATCGTCCAAACAAACTGTAAAGAAGCTGTATATTGTACGGTGTATGACTGTTTTGTTATTTTATCTGCACATGTGCATAAATAAAACCCTTTATCCTGAACAGGATAAAGGGTTAAAAATCAAATATACATATGTAGTTGATCATCTTTCCCTTCGCTAGCATTACCCAGTTCAGGTTCAATGGGTCGGAACAGATCTAGTTCCCTCTCAGCCGAATCTTTTCAGCTCCCCAAGTTCATTTATTAATTTGTACCTTTATATTAGTATAATAAGGTTTTGTTGTCAATACCTTTAATTCCAATTCATAGTTTATACTTTCCTACCTTACAATTCTTATCACATTCCATGAAGCTCTGGGAAGTAAAGCCGTAACTTTCCCCTCCTGCAGCTTTGCATTTCCATTATTGTGAGGTACAACATTAAGTGGGTTTTCCTTAGTATTTGAAGCTTTAAGATTTTCATTTTCAAGTACTATATGTTCTTTTATCTTAAAACCTTCAAAGCTTCTTATATCACATTCGAGCAGCATTCCTTCTTCCAGGCTCCTGTTTACCGCAAACACCGTCAGCTCTTCTTTTTCGCTGTTTTCAACAACGGCTGCATCAAGATAAGGAACATCGCAGTAATCTTTACAGTCATACTTGGGCGATTGAATTACAGGTTTGAGCACAGTTCCTCTTCCATAAACCGATGCATGCATATATGGATAGTATATTGTCTGACACCATGCTTTTCCTCCATTTTCAGTCATGATAGGCGCAATAACATTTACAAGCTGGGCAAGGCATGCAATTTTTACCCTGTCAGAGTTGTTAAGCAGGGTTATTAGCATAGAACCTACCAACACTGCATCTTCGTGGGTATAAACATCCTCAAGCTGCGGCGGCGCTATAAGCCATGGCTCCAGTTTTTTATCCTTCTCATCGGAATGAAACCACACATTCCATTCGTCAAATGAAAGATTTATTGTCTTTTTACTTCTCTTCTTCGCCTTGACATAATCACAAATTGAGACTACAGACTTTATGAAAGCGTCCATATCCATTGAACTTGCAAGAAAGTTGGCTGTGTCTCCGTCTCGGTTTCCATAATATGTGTGCAATGAAATATAATCCACATGTTCATAGGTCTCTTCAAGTACCGTAGCCTCCCAGTCTGCAAAGGTCGGCATGCTTCTGTTTGAGCTGCCACATGCCACTAATTCTATATCAGGGTCTACCCACTTCATCACTTTTGCAGTCTCACATGCGACACGTCCATATTCTCTCGCAGTCTTGTGGCCGATTTGCCATGGTCCGTCCATCTCATTCCCAAGGCACCACAACTTTATATTATGCGGTTCCTTATATCCGTGGGATCTTCTCAAATCGCTCCAGTAAGTCCCTCCCGGATGATTGCAGTATTCTATAAAATTCCTTGCCGCATCCGGACCTCGGGTACCGAGATTTACAGCCATCATTATCTTTGTATTAACCTTCCTGGCCCATTCAACAAATTCATTTACTCCTACCTGGTTGGTCTCTATTGTCCTCCAGGCAAGTTCAAGCCTTCTAGGTCTGTTTTCCACCGGTCCTATGCCGTCTTCCCAATTATAACCGGATACAAAGTTACCTCCGGGGTAACGTACTATGGGGACGTTAATCCCTTTTACAAGTTCCATAACATCTTTTCTAAAGCCCATGTTGTCAGCTTCCGGATGCCCGGGTTCATATATGCCGCCATAAACAGCCCGACCTAAGTGTTCTATAAAAGAACCATATATCCGGTCATCAACTTTAGACACGATAAAATCTTTATCCACTATCATTTTTGCTTTTAATAATTCTGTCATTCATAAACCTCCATTTTTTATTATTTATTGAAAGTACTTTTTCTCCTTTGAGTATCTCAATGCCAACACTGAATTATTGATTTTGCAGCTACTGTTCATCAGATCGGGATTTTGCTTTCGGCTCAGATTTATATCGCTGTTGACGTTTACAATGACTGATGGTTAATGTTTGAAAAACTATAAACTCTTTATTGTATACCTTCCTTGACAAATGTCCATTCCTGACACGGATAGCCGGTTTCACTCCACTGTCCAACTGCTGCGCCATCAGTTGTCAGATTATACATAACCTCCAGAAGTTTATTACTGTTCCTGTTTATCAGTTGAAAATATCCGCTGTCTGTGTATTTAAGCAACCATTGCTGGCTATAACTGTTGCTGGGACTGTACTGAACAGCAATTGCCCCGTTTTCTGTGGAATTGTTGTAAATTTGGCACCGCTTACCACTGTTTTTGTTGGTAAGTGTATAATAACCACTGGTGCCCGACTCTGCCACATTCCAAATCTGGCAGGAATAACCTGTGTTACCCCACTGTACTAACCCCGTATTATTTGCTGTAGACATGCTGGGTGTCTCCAGATACTTTCCGCTGTTACGGTTCTTAATCATGAAATCACCGGAAAGGTCAATACCGCTTTTATAAATTGCTATACAATCAATCTCGGCATACGTGCCATTATAAGCAAAGTTAATAGTATTAAGGCCTGAATTAAGCGAACAGGTAAACGAAGTCCACTGGTATCGGTTCCAATCCACCGTCGGAGGATAGTATACAGAGAAAGATGTACCACCGTTTACCGAAACAGAGTGAGAGCTTAAAGCACCTGTGCCATTGTTATAGCGTACATAAACTGTGTAAGTACCGCTTGAAGGTACCTTAATATCGTCAAAACTTACAACACTTGTACTATAATTAATGTAGCCCACTTCCCGCCCATTTGATGCGTCATCGTTATCTCTTATAGTGACATCTGTAAGTGTGGCATTTTCTGCCTCATAAAGTCCCATTGTGAGCGGCATGGTTCCAACACGGACTTCACATCCGGTCCCGTATCTGTTTCCCATGTTAGCTGCCTCATAGAGCACTGTATCATCAACATTAGTCTCTATACACTGACTGAAGGCATCAAGATAGGTTATATCTTCCCCATCCCAGGTTAGCGGCTGTGGCAGTCTCTCCCAGTATCCTTCACCAAGATTATAGTTTACAAAGAAGTTCTGACCACCGTCCTGAATGTCACCGTTGGCATTTACTGCCCATTTTGAGCCAATAATAACCATTCCGTTAGGTCCGCCGGCATTCACCCATTTTACATATGGTGAGGAGCCCAGGCACAATCCATCCTTTGTCTGGGCTAATATGCCTAGATCACTGGCATCCCAGGTAATACCATCATCCGAAAACTTATAATAAACAACCGAACTGTTCTGGTTATAACTTGGTCTGTTGACAACCTCATAAGCGGCTATGTATTTGCCATTTGGCAAAGGAGATACAGTAATCATGCCCGGTCGGTCATTGTAATTCTCAATTGCAACAATGTTAACAAGATTGCTCCAGTTCACCCCGTCACTGGAGTAACGCAGGGAAAGTGCCTGCAAAACACCGTTTTCTTTCTGGCGTTCATCAGAATAAGCACATACAAGGTGACCGTAATCATCAACATATAAAAATGGCTCCCAAATGGTAGTGGTTGTAGAAGAAGGAGAGCGATCATATACAAACGGTCCACCAGTGTCTACAGTACTTAAGTATGACCAGGTGCTTCCGCGGTCAGTGCTTTTATAAATGACAATTCGTGAAGATGATTGGTCATACGGCACAAGGTTTCCGGCAAGCAAAATAGTACCTTTTTTAAGATTACCCACATCCTGCGGCAGTTCATAAAGCATAGGCTGAGCTTTGCGATTGGTACCGAATACTGTGTCTGTCACATCTGCAATATGTGTCCACGTGTTACCACCATCTGTGCTGCGATAAATAGGCCACACCTGCTCCCCGTTTACCCACGAATGCTGGTCACATGTAAGAAGAAGGGTACCATTATAGCTTCCGTTATGTTTGAGACAGAGAATTCTTGCATAGGTCAGTGCCTGTTCTTCAAATGCATCTTCCAGGTCGATTGATATGGCAGCCACACCGTTTTCAGTCATAGCTGCGCTTGATTGAAAAGTACATGTTAAAAGCAGGATGAAGATAACCATAATACTCGTGATTTTTTTACTGACTCGCTTCATTGTTTATTCTCCTTTCATTCATTATAAATAGTTATTTGTATTTTTTTGTATTTACATATTGTAAAAATATACCTGATAATGGCTATAAAGAATCATTCACGAACTTAATTTAAAGTTTTTATACGAATTTTTCACTCAGATGAGTTATTACAGAGTTACACCAAGTCTTATTACATTCCAGGAATACTTATCAAGCAAGCTCTCTATTTTTCCATTATCATATGTGGAATTACTGCACAATGCAGGACTGATTTTATAAGGGTCTTCAGATGAATTTACAGCGTTTAAATTATCATTCTTCAGCACTATATGCTCCTTTACCCTGCAGCCTTTAAAATCTCTGGCATCTATGTTCAGCAATATTGCCTCTTCATCCCTGTTGATTGCAAACACTGTCAGTTCATTTCTTTCCTCATTAAGTACAGTAACACAGTCTACAACCGGTACGTCAGTATAATCAGCAGTATCGTATCTGGGAGTATCTATTACATTAATGAGAAACAGAT
>ENA-OWPA01002262-OWPA01002262.1-bioreactor-metagenome-genome-assembly--contig:-NODE-2262-length-9989-cov-2.398709_pt1 | contig 9989 bp, 7 predicted proteins | sample MGYA00238139_ERZ651803 | MGnify/ENA primary metagenome ERZ651803 (study PRJEB26909, sample SAMN07631231) | bioreactor metagenome | isolation source: Switchgrass digestor | place: USA: Dartmouth College...
GCACTGGCCCAACCGTTCTTACCTGCAAAGACCGGCCAGCAGTCAAGATATCCTTTGTATTCTCGCGTCAACTTTTAAAATCAAAATAAGCAAATGAAAAGAATAACGTTCTCATAGGCAAAAAACAGCCAATATATAAAGGATAAGCCAGTGAAAAGAATAACACTTTCATAAACATAAAACGGACAATGCATCAAGGATAAGGTAATGAAAAAATAACTCTTTCATAAATGAAAAACGGTCAATATATCAAGGATGAGATAGCGAAAAGAATAATGCTTTCATAGTTAAAAACAGTCAATATATTAAAGTCCATGCCTTAATATATTAACTGTTCAGCGGTCCGGGTCTATGCATGTTTTTGCTCTTATCTGGTAGAATCCCTGATTAAAAGCTTTGCAGGAATTATAACTTTAATGGCCGGTGCATCAGGTTCTTCCACAAGATCAAGCAAACACTTCATAGTATGTCTTGCCACCAGGCTTGTATCAATGCCAACTGTGGTCAGTGACGGATTGGAATATGCGCACTGTTCAATATTGTCAAAACCCACCACACTGATATCATCCGGGACAACCAACCCTGCCTCCTGAATGGCCTTCATTGCGCCCAATGCCATCATGTCGTTGGAAGCAAATACTGCAGTGTTCTTCCGTGAGTTTTCCAGGATCTTTTTCATGGCAGCATACCCGCCTTCAAAGGTCCAGTCGGCCTCCATAATACTATTTTCATCCAAATCAATTCCATATTTGGCAAGCGCCTTTTTATATCCTTCCAGGCGTTCCTTTGCATTCAAGTAATCGCTGGGTCCATTGATAAACGCAATGTTCCTGTGTCCCAAACCAATAAGGTACTCCACCGCCTCACAGCTTCCTCCGATATTGTCCATGAGAATCGAAGTAAAGCCCGGGACATGGTTGGAAATAAGAACCGAAGGAATCCCCAGCTTCTTTGATTTTAATATAAAAGCATCCTCAACACGGCTGATCCACACTATTCCCATTACATTTCTTTTCAGGACAAAGTCGGGCAGGTCTTCATCCGATTTCAAGTTTGTATAAAACAGGCTGTAGTTTGCTTTCTTACATTCCTTTTCAAGATAATAAAACACCTCGGCGACAAAAGGCTGGGTTATCTTGTCGGTAGTATCCCCCGGTAATATAAAGGCAACGCTGTTGAACTCCATATTGGAGTTTTCCGTACTGCTGAAGCTGCTCACTCTAGTCCCCACCCCAGGGATTTTCTGCAGCAGCTTGTCCTTAACCAGTAATTCCAGTGCCCTCCTGGTGGTAGCCCGTTCTACGCCGTATAACTCGCTCAGTTCCCTTTCTGACGGTAAAAACTCTTCACTCTTGTATTGGTTGTTGAGGATTTTTTCTTTTAAATCATTGTAAATCTGAATATAAAGCGGTATTTTGATATCCTTGTTAATCACTTTTCTTCATCCCTATCATAAATTAATAACTATGCCAGTACACATCCTGTATATTATAGCAGATATATCAACCATGCTCAATATTTTTTTAACATCTCAGTACCGGTCGGGCGCATTTTATTCATCTTTCAAATGTAACACAAAATGCAGGTCTGAATAATATGATATTAGGTTGTTGAACTGAAATAATTCTTAAAGGAGGCTCTGCTGTATGGGCGATAAGAAAGGAATTCTAGGCGGAATTTTCGACAATGATACTCTTCTCTGGTTTATTATCCTCTTCCTATTGCTTTTCTGGTGCAATGGTTGGAATTGTTATGACAAGGGCTAGGCTGTAAACTCTTTCCCTTGCAAAGTATGAAAGCTTATGCCCCTTTGAAACTGTAGCAATCCATACTTAGGAGTATTGAAAAGTGCAGATGATTTTTTCTTTCATCTGCACTTTGCTTCTGAAATTTTACCCGGATCTACGGCTGCAACACAAGCATTGCATGGCCATCCAGCACGGTCACCCGGGTATACACATAACCGTCCCTGTATTCAAAAGGCAGGTCCTGCTCCTTTGGTGCCAGAAATACCCGTGCAGGCTTTTTATCAAATTTCACTGCAATCGGCATATCTACCAGAGGGAAAGGATCCTCCACTATGTCCAAATCCTCTGTCCGGCGTTCAGGGCAGAAGCTCAAAAGGTGGACCACCAGACTGCTTTCCTTTCGAATGACGGTTGTTTCCAGCTTGCTGGGGCCATCTGCCCGGAGTATTGGCTTCTCCAGCAGCAGGTCGATGCAGTTGCCCAAAAGGATCCTGTAATTGGGCGAAGCATGTTTGCCGTATGCTTCCAGGATGGGTACCGAGAAAGTTATCACCTGTCCGTTCCTTACAGCTGCTGCATAGTCAGAAATCTTATCCTCCGGAGTATATTCATGGCCCGAAAAGTGTCTGTAATCCCGCTCGAAATAAGGTTCTCCTATCATGACCAGCGCTTCAGCCCCAGGTTTTGGCTTCATTCTGAATCCCCGCTCATACATTACATATCCATAATCCCTCAAACCTTTTGATACCTTTTCCGAAGCATGAAGATATGTATGGCTGTAAGGACTTGGACCATAGGTCTCGATTCCCAGTTCATCCATTATCGGCCGGCCGTCTTCATCAAGCGCCGCTGGGCCGCTGACTATCAGAGATCCTCCCGATTTAAGATAATCCTGCAGTTTGGCCTTAAGCTTCCCGTCTATCCTGGTTGTCTCCGGTATGATCACCATTTCATACTTATCCAATGCGGTACCGGGTGGAAGAATGTCAAACTGCTGCTGAAGCTGCTGCAAGGCCCGGGTTACTCCCCTGCCGGCAGGCCCGGGATTCTCTCCCAGTTCAGGATCCACAATGACGGCAATCTGGCTCAGAATTTCGCCCCCATCTACATAAGGCTCGCAAGATTCTATGTATTCATACACCTTACCTATAAGCTCATAGACAGCTTTATTGGGAACCCCCCGGGGATGCAGCAAATCACCCACTCCGTTGGTAAGTCCCTGGCTCAGGATTTGGCAGCATTCATATTTCAGCGCCATCTCCGGTTTCAGGTTGCCGTTGTCGCCCCAACTTTTGAAAAAGCGCCCGGTATGGCTCAGAGTGGGCAATCCCAGGGGTCTGACGAACCGTGACACATAAGGAAAATAAGCATATCCCCAGCCTCCGGTAGGCAGAGCTTCTATCTCCACATGTCTCAGGAATTTCTTCTCTTCATGCAGGTTTGTCTTTGGCCGGCTGTTGAACCAGACCCCTGCAGGTTTGTACTTGCGCTGGGCTTCTTCCACCATATCGCGATAACGTTGCATGTATTGATGGGCAACTTCCCTTGCATACCGGTTACGATCCTCCTCTTTCCGGGGATCATATCCTTTTTTCAGCATGCCTTCAACAGCCCATTTGGAGCAGCTTGGCTGATCCCAGCACATATCCAGGAAAATCCCGTCCACAGGAGCGAATTTCTTCAGCACTTCATCCAGTATATCCGCCAGATAATCCTGGTATGGGCTGGACATGTCCAGGATCTGCCATCCTGGATTAAAGGCGGAACTTCCCCATTTTACCTGTTTCAGTTCCGGTGTCAGGGCAACCCAGTCAGGATGCTGGTTGGCTGCATATTCATTGCACTGGACGCTGATATATATAGGTGCTCTGATACCTACTTTGTGCAGCGCTTCAATCTGCTGCTCCAGCAGATGGCAGTCTTTCGACAGCCCCGGATGGCGCGCCGGATGATCCGTATCAAAATACAGATGTCCGTGGTGGCACATGGCAAAAACAGTCACGCTGTCTACATGCGCCCTCTTGAAAGTGTCTGCGAACTTCTCCGGATCAAAGTCCTTTCCTACATCCGGTATCCACGGCCCGGTATGGAAATCCAGATGTATTGTTCTTTTTGGAAACTCCAATGTCTGATTCATGTTTAAATCATCTCCTCACATTTTATTTACTCTTGACATTTTATCCTGTCCTGGCTTTCACCTTAAGCTCAGGTTGCTTTCCTTGCCATCCGCTAAGTCCCTTGTTTTTATCTTGACATCCACCAGATCGCTTGTTTTTCATCTTCTGCAAAACCATATCATTTGAGCCTTTCAGCAAATCAAACTCTATAGCCGGTGCCTAAAGCAGCATCGCTAAACGTTTAACTTTTTTCAAATTTGTTCTAACAAATAATTATGATACATGGTGCGTATTTAAAACCAGATTTACCACTGATTCCTTGCAGCGTCAGTATGCCACTTCCCTGATGGAGCCTCCGATCACCAGCTCCGTTTTCAATCGCACGATAGACGGAAAATTGCTCATATCCTTATTCAACCTTTTCAGCAATAAGTTTGCAGCGTTTTCACAGATTTGCTGCATTGGCTGTACCACAATGGTCAGGGCGGGTTTTACTATTTTTGCCATCTGCAAATTATCAAAGCCAATAAAGGACAAATCCCCGGGAACGTCTATATTCCTCTCATTTATAGCCATGATCGCCCCTAGGGTCATTTCATAATTGGTAGCCAGGACGGCTGTAACCGGGTTTTCATGATCCAACAGCTCATTTAACAGATTGTAACCGCTTTCCACATCATAATATCCCCTTTTTATCATGGCAGGATCAACTTTCAATGAATAGTCCTCATACACCCTGAGATAGCCTTTCAGGCGCTCATCGGCAGTATAGTTGCCCTCGGGGCCGCAGATAACTCCTATCCTTCTATGGCCCCTTACAATCAATTGCTCCACTACATTGTATGTCGCGTTTTGATTGTCAACCATTACGGTATCACAGTCCACATCCGGTATCGGGCGGTCTATGGATATTACCGGAACCTCGTCATTTATCAGTTTGCCGATGTATTGGGAGTTGCTTCCGGTAGGTATTATGATAATGCCGTCCACCATTTTCTTTTCCAGAAACTCAAGCTTCTCCCGTTCCTGGCGGTGGCCCTGCTTGTAGTTGCAAACCATCATGCTGTAACCATACCGGGTTAAGATGTCTTCAATGTTTGAAATAATGGTTGCACCAAAAATGTTTTTCAAGTCAGGAATAAGCACGCCGATGGTCATGGTCCTGTTGGTTTTCAGACCCCGTGCAATCTCATTGACCTTAAAATCCAGTTGGCTTATCGCCTGCTCTATTTTTATCCTGTTTTTCTCCAGTACATTACCGCCGTTTATGTATTTCGAGATAGTGGCAATGGACAGTCCCGATAATCTTGCCACGTCTTTGATAGTTGCTCCCATATTACCACCTGTTATCGCAAAACGTTTCGTCTTAATCATATATTATTAAACAATCACTGTCAACACATATAAACATAAGATCTCCTTAAAATAGTCAAAGCACTTCCCCCCGGGAAGTGCTTTGTTTTTATCAATCGTGCATTAAGTATCAGCGATTATTCTTTGCATCCGTATCCAAATCCATAACCATTACACCAGAATAAAATCAAGAACACCAGTATAAAGAATAGTATTTCACTGTTATCTCCAAAAAAGCCTCTGCCTTCTGACATGCCTGCCCCTCCTTTCGGTATGTTGAAGATTTGACTGACCGGCTTTCTTCTGCTTCAGTCTAATACATAATATTCCATAATACATAAAGTGGTTACAAAACATATACCCAGAAACATAAACTCAGTTTAAAAGAGAAAAGAGGTGAGACACTCACCCCTGTGATAAGTACTGGTACAATCCCGCTTGGTGCATATTTCGATCCTTTCCTATTCCTTGTATCCGTATCCGCCGAATATGCCTGGGAAGAGCAGGAATATGATGATTATAATGAATATAATCCATATCCATTCATTCCAACCAGAGTAGCCATATCCTCTTTCCTCTGACATTCTCAGTTCACTCCCTCCTGTTTGCATTCTGAACCGGATTAAGCCATCTGTGACATGGCCCTTAAAGCCTTATCAAAGATAACCTACAGTATAATATTCACTTCTGCAGATAAGTGTTACAATTCAATGCGGAAGCTTTTGGCATATCAAAAAGGTTTGTACCCACTGATTGGAATGAAGGATTGTTGGATGCATCCATACTTGCTGAACTCATAGGTTTAGTCACTGGAATTTCCTCTTGCCCCAAAAACCGGTGGTCAAAAATACCGGTTAAACGGGTAAGTCCAATTTCCCTTTTATAACTCAGATCTGCATTCAAAAAGCCCAAACACAAGTTAATCCAGTACATCAGCGGAGAATGTATATTCCAGCCCATCCCTTTCCTTTTCCAGGTTCGCCGGAATAAGGCAGACTTCCCTGTAATGCCTTGCCGGATCACTGATGATTATGCCTGACCTGCTGTACCTGCCGTCTGCCGTGATATATTCAGTGATGCATTTTTCATCGGACGCTTTCTTTTTTTGGATTTTAAAACCCCACCTGGCGTGTTCACTGCTTTCTATTGAGATTTTTAGGTTTTTCCCTGCCAGTTCCGCCGGCATCCCAAACAGGATATAGTTGGCTGCCAGATGATCCAGCCGGTTTCTTGCGCCTGCCACCGGATATGCATTGTAAAAGCCCTGGATTGCCACCTTTGTTTTCCATAAATATCCTTCCTTGTAGTATTGCTCCGGTTTGAAATTGCAGGCTGTAAATCTGTCAAAGACAGTACAGAAATCATCTCCGGAAGAGATGTGTTTTATAGCTCTTTCTATCGCACTGACACTGTTTTTTATGCCTGAAGCCTGGTATTCCCATACTCTTTTGATTATTTCATAACCTCCGAAGTTTTCAGAAAGGTATTTGGCGAACACCACACCTCCGTAGCCGCTTTTTTCCAGCGTGTTCTGAGGTGAGGAAAAGAATTTGTTCAGGTATCTGATGTAGTCATTTATACCTGAATAGATCTCATCTTCGTTCCATGTTGCAGAAGCTTCTTTCCACCATGAATCAGCATCCAGATTGTATGCATACTGTACAGCATGAAAAAACTCATGGGCTGCCGTTACCATCATGCATTCTTCCCTGCTTTTGTCAAACCCCTTGGAGGCCGAATAATTATTGTCTATGCAGATGTAGCTCGAAGCTCTTCTGATTCTGTTTTCATGATCGTTATGGATTTTTGATGAAAAAGTCACTCCATATTTCCCTTTTAAATCATAAACATATATATCCATGTGCCTATTCCCCGGATCTGTCAATGGCATCCGAAAGCCTCTTTCATCGCATGTGATCTTTTTTACATGATCAAAAGCCTTTCCTATAGCCCGGATGTACTCCGGAACTGCAGCACGGACAAATCTTCCGGAAGCCACGGAATGGGGTCCGGTGGTGGTGTAGTGTATCCTAAAAAAACCTCCGGGACTGATGTATACCCTATCGAGCTTCGGAACCGGATGTTCAAGAAAGCGCTTTATGCTTTTTACCAGTTCGGGATCAGCATCCTGCCTGTCGATATACCTTTTTAACTCTTCCACCATCATTGTCCCGCTTTTTACCGGTATCCGGGATCTGTATTCATCGGGAAGCCCCTTATCATCGGACAGGGATTGCAGTAAAATCCTGACCCTGCCGTGCTCATCAATTATTCCCATTTCGTACGCCAGGTTTGCTTTTTCCGCTGAACTGACCTCGGGAGGTTTCACCTTTACAGGATATGATGCCTGGAGTTCTCCTGCATCAACATGAAAGGTCACTTTGCTTTCCTTTAGCGTTTTTGGCCTGATGGAGCACCTTTCCGCATCTGCTTCAACCCAATCACCCTCTGTATAAAATCTGACCTTAGCCGCCAGATTGTTGCCATCGCTGTCCTTACAGATCGGATGCAGTATTACATGTTCTCCCGGGTATACACTGCTTTTGAAATCATCCCCTGTTTGTATTTCCGCAATATTTTTCACCGGAAAATCAACACTTCCTTTAGAACCGATTTCTACAAGCCTGTTGGCAGCATTTACCCCTTTTCCAAGCGGTAAGGTATCCACATCAAGGCATACCAAATACGTTCCTTCTTTCACCGGAAAGATGTATTCTCCCCTGGAATTGGTAACTACCCTCCCCACCGGCTTCTCGCCGTAGATTATCACGTTTCCCCCGTCACCATAGCTTTTTCTTTGCAGCACATCCATGCGGTATATATTCAGAACAACACCCCCCAAGGGTTGTTCTGACTTATCCCTGATACCGTTACTGTTTTCATCATAAAAAACAACTCCGTGTATTGCTTTATATGGCCTAATCCTGTTCATAATCAAGCACCTCCGGCTATCAAGTTTTGGACGGTATGGTTTTTGGGCATTTGCAGAACATAAAAGGCTAAACTTCCACCGCTTTTTTTATATATTATTCCGGACACAACTTCCGTGTTATCTGTTTAATCCACAACCAATCCGCACCACACAGTTAAATTCCCGGAGGATATTTGGAGTGGACAGCCTCATTTTGGATTCGTTTCGATAGAATAATACCAGGAGCAAAAACAGGAGATAAAAATGGATACAATTCTTTTCGGTTCCACAGGTGCCTATGTTCGTTTGCTTCAAAGCATACTCAACCAGATTGGTTACAATGCCGGAACGGTGGACGGCATATTCGGAAGACAAACTCAGCAGGCGGTATTAGCCTTTCAACGCAATAACGGCCTTGCAGCCGACGGAATAGTGGGTCCGAATACATGGGCGGCTTTGGATAAATTCATTCGGGGATACAATGTTTACACAATACGCCCCGGAGACACCCTGTACAGCATCGCCATCAGGCATTATACAACCATCAATGCCATATTGACTGCAAATCCCGGGATAGATCCCGGCAATCTGCGGATCGGCCGGAGCATAATCGTGCCTTATGGCACTATGGTTGTACCCATGGACATATATTATACCTATGACATATTGGAGCGGCAGATCCAGGGGTTGAAAGCACGATATCCTTTTATTGAGGTCGGAAGCATAGGTAACAGCGTCCTCGGCAAAACCATCTATTATATCCGTCTGGGAAGAGGACCGAGGGAGGTTTTCTATAATGCTTCCCATCACGCGAATGAATGGATAACCACCGGAGTTGTAATGAAGTTTGCAGAAAACTACTCCAGGGCCTACTCCGTCGGTGGAAGCATAAGGGGCTACAATATACCCGAATTGTTTAACAACAACAGCATATATATAGTACCCATGGTAAATCCGGACGGTGTAGACCTGGTCAACCTCTGGCCCAATTATACCGACCCGGCGTATCACGAGGCAGCTCTGCTTAACAGAACAGGTCTCCCCTTGCCCCAGGTCTGGAAAGCCAACATAAGGGGCGTGGATTTAAATTTGAACTATCCTGCCGATTGGGAAGCTGAAAAGCAGGATGAGCTGGAAATGGGTATAACAGGTCCGGCTCCCAGGGACTATGGAGGGGAATTCCCTTTATCAGAACCGGAATCCAGGGCTATGGTCAACTTCACAAGGCAGCATGATTTCCGTCTTGTGATTGCATATCACACCCAGGGCGAGGTGATTTTCTGGCAGTTTAAAAATTATGCTCCCCCCATTGCATTGCAGATAGCCAATATTTTCTCCCAAGCCAGTGGATATGCTGTGGAAGCCGGAACACCGGAAGCTATGTATGCGGGTTACAAAGACTGGTTCCTGCAGGAATATGGACGTCCGGGATACACCATAGAAGCGGGCAGGGGTACGAATCCTTTGCCCATATCCCAGTTGCCCGAGATATACCGGAGAAATGAAGAAATAATGCTGCTGGCTCCCATCGTCTACTGAAGCAATGCAACTCTGTGTAAAAAAAAGGCTGCCGGTTATGGTTGATATGCTCCCTGGCGAAGCAGGCAAATTCTATTGCCTGATGCTTGCCAAAGCGGGTACATATCTTTTACCGGCAGCCAACAAATCCTTTCGGATGATCATCAGGATTCCGCTGACAATATTTGCATAAACTCTTCTCCCGTAATTGTTTCCTTTTCCAGCAGGTAACGGGCCAGTTCATGCAGCTTTTGTATGTTTTCCTTTAGAATTTCTATAGCCTTTTGATGAGCTTGCTTTATTATGTTCAGCACTTCCTCATCTATTTTGGATGCAGTTTCA
>ENA-OWPA01002263-OWPA01002263.1-bioreactor-metagenome-genome-assembly--contig:-NODE-2263-length-9984-cov-3.228323_pt1 | contig 9984 bp, 9 predicted proteins | sample MGYA00238139_ERZ651803 | MGnify/ENA primary metagenome ERZ651803 (study PRJEB26909, sample SAMN07631231) | bioreactor metagenome | isolation source: Switchgrass digestor | place: USA: Dartmouth College...
AAGAAGAATGTTTGGTTATAGGTCAGCCATAGAAATGGCGGTATATACATAGAATTTATTCCAATAAGCAATGTATTTACCAAATTTTGCACGGCATTTAATATTGCAATTTATAGATTTTTTAGTTTTGTGATATTTTAATGTAGCATATGTAAAATTTATGATATTATAGAAACATGTAGTTTTTAGTATGTTTGAGAAAAGTAAAGAACCAGATATATGTCGAACATTAAGGGAGTGTGAATTATTGTGAGCAGCAGCCTTGATATAAGATTAGGATTTATAGGTGCAGGCAATATGGGACAAGCTTTAATCAGGGGTATTGTCAAATCAGGAACTGTTTTGCCTGAAAAAGTTTATGTGTATGATATAAACAGGGAACAGCTTGACTTATTAGAAAAAGACATCGGTATTACACCATTGGGCAGTGAAAAGGAAGTTGTCAGCAGTTGTGATATTATAGTTATAGCAGTAAAGCCAAATGTTGTAGAAAAGGTACTTGAAGAGTGTAAGGATTACGTAGATTCAAAAAAGGTCATAGTTTCTATTGCTGTGGGCATACCCATATCGCTTTTTAAAAGAGTCCTGGGCGATGATAAAAAGATAATAAGAACAATGCCCAATACACCTGCGCTTGTTGGCGAGGGCATAACATTAATTTCTCATGACGGAAATATAGGCAATGAAGATTTGGAAACTGTAAAGGCACTTTTTAATTGTGTCGGAAAAACTGAAATGCTGGATGAAAAATTGATGTGTGAAGTTACTGCTCTTACTTCCAGCAGTCCTGCATATGTATTTATGTTTATTGAGGCTATGGCTGACGCAGCGGTGCTGTCAGGATTACCTCGGAATCTGTCTTATAAACTTGCTGCTCAGGCGATTCTTGGCTCAGCCAAAATGGTGCTTGAGACCGGCAAACACCCAGGCGAACTGAAGGATCAGGTTTGTTCACCTGCAGGAACTACTATAGAAGCTGTAAAGGCATTGGAAAAGAATAAATTCAGATATGCTGTAATAGAGGCCATGAATGAGTGCACAAGAAGAGCAAGAGAGATAAATAAAAATTCATAGCAATGGAGTTTAATAATAAGGAGTGGGTATGAAAAAAGTTACAATTTATACTGATGGAGCATGCTCAGGGAACCCTGGTGACGGCGGATGGGGAGCTATATTGAAATACGGTGAGCATGAAAAGGAGATTTCAGGCTTTGAAGAAAGTACTACGAACAATAGAATGGAACTTTTGGCTGCAATAAAAGCGCTTCAATGTCTGAAAGAATCCTGTGAAGTGGATCTATACAGCGACAGCGCATATCTTGTTAACGGATTTACAAAAGGCTGGGTATCCAAGTGGGAGGCAAATGGCTGGATAAATTCACAAAAAGAGGAAGTGAAGAATATTGAGCTGTGGAAGCAGCTTAATGAATTGACTAAAATACATAAAGTCAATTGGATAAAAGTAAAAGGTCACAGTGATAATGAATACAACAACAGATGTGACAAATTGGCTACAGATGAAATTAAAAAACATCAAAAGGAAAGGGGTATACTATGAATTATGAAGAAAAAACCGTATCAAGGAAACAAGTTTACAATGGCAATATTATAAATGTTGAGCGTTTGACAGTTACACTTCCAAACGGTAAGGAAGCCTCACGTGATGTGGTATTGCATCCTGGAGCGTCAGTTGTAATTCCTATAGGAGACGATGGGAGCATATATTTGGTGAGACAATACAGAAAGCCTATAGAGAAAGTTTCACTGGAACTTCCTGCAGGGAAGCTGGATCCGGGAGAGGACCCGGAAGTTTGTGCACGAAGAGAACTGGAAGAGGAAACGGGACTTACAGCAGGAAAATTTAAGCACCTTATCAGCATACACACAACTCCCGGCTTTTCAAATGAAGTTCTGCATTTATATGCTGCGGCTGAACTAAAAGAGGGCGATGCTCACACAGATGAGGATGAGTTCCTTTCCACAGAGAAAGTAAAAATAGAGGAACTGATTAACTTAATACTAAATCATGAAATAACAGATGCTAAAACAATAATTGGAGCTTTCCTGGCTGAGAAAATTCTTGCCGGAAAGATAGAACTATAGAAAAAATTATAGGCAAAATATAGATATTGCTGCCTCGTTTAAACTTGTTGAGCCAGGTAGTGGGATAGTATTGCGGAGAGCTTTAAGGCCAGCTATTATTAGCTCTTTTGATCTGAACGCTTACTGTCGAAATGCCGGCACAACAAGTTTATTTATATAGTTTACTAAAAATAATGCCACAAGTAATTTTTTTTAATATTACAGCATAGAATTTTTAGTAAGAAATGTATGAAATGAGGGGGCAGCTTGTTTAAAAAATTTCGTGAAATACTTGCAAAACACGTTAAAAACAATTCAAACAGATATTTCTTTCTATTAACTGCTTTTGTCATAGGAATAGCTGCCGGAGCTTTTACTGTTAACGGATTAAGTGCTTTGCAGAGAGAAGAATTGAACAATTTTTTTCAGGGTTTTCTTAAGCTGTTAGACAACCAGCCCGTTAACAGTGAGGAACTGTTGAAAATATCACTTTTGGAAAACGCTAAACTCGTTCTTGTATTATGGCTTCTGGGCGTTTCAATTATCGGCATACCATTTATTTTTGTGGTGATGGGTATACGTGGATTTATTACAGGATTTAGTTCTGGCTTTATTATTAAGACACTTGGGCTAAAGGGAGTGCTTTTCACAGTCCTGGCACTCATACCTAAGGAAATAATTATTATACCCTGTGTTATTGCCCTTGGAGTAAATGGTATGAATTTTTCTCTTAACATAATAAAAAATAAATCTATAAAACATATTTCCAAAGAAAGCCTTAAAAGCAGTTTTGCAGCATACTGCTTTACAACGCTTCTTTTCTGCATAGTTATATTTCTTGGTGTACTGGTTGAGGTTTATTTTGTCCCGGTAATTATAAGAATAATAGCTCCGGTAATAATAAACTAGTGTATAATTATGGGAAATAAAGTCAACAATATACATGAGAATAAAATATAAGATGTATTTATGTAAAAATGAATGTGTAAATTATGTAAATAAGAAGGAAATTTGTATACGAGTGAAGAATAATTTAGGATAAATAATAAATAAATTACCAAATAATTTGAAAATAATTACAAAATATTCTTTTAAATATTATGAATATGTATTAAAATCAATATATAGCATTATAACCTATATATGGGATTAATTATTTGTGGTTTACAAAAAATATGAACTTTAATCATTTTAATAATATAAGGTAAAAAAGGAGTAGTTGCTTAATGGAAGCTTTGATTCAAAAGTTCATGGTTTTCTTGGAAAAGGATAAGCGCTTGTCGGAAAACACTTTGCAATCATACAGAAGAGATGTAGAGCAATATATTAACTATTTACATGAAATAAACTTGCAGAATATTTCAAAAACCAATAAAGCTACGATAATTTCTTATCTTTTGCAGCTGCAGAAAAAAGGAAGAGCAACTTCAACAATTTCTCGAAATCTTGCATCTATAAGGTCATTTTATCAGTACATATCGAAAAATAAAATAATTGATTTTGACCCAACATCAGGCCTGGAATCTCCAAAAGTTGAAAAGAAGCTGCCGCAGATACTATCGACACAGGAAGTTGAGTTGCTCCTCGAACAGCCTAAATGTGTAGACCTGAAAGGCTACAGGGATAAAGCAATGCTTGAACTTTTGTATGCTACAGGTATAAGGGTTTCGGAATTGATAAATCTTGATATTACAGATGTTAATCTGGAGATGGGATTTATCAAATGCAGCAAAGGTCAGAGAGAAAGAATGATACCCATTGGTTCAATGGCTATCAATGCACTTAAGGATTATTTAAACAAGGCCAGAAAATTAATGATCGCAAACAGTGATGAGAAAGCACTTTTCGTGAACGTGAATGGTGGAAGACTTACAAGGCAGGGCTTCTGGAAAATAATAAAGCAGTATAAAAACCAAGCTAACATAAACAAAGATATTACTCCGCACACATTGAGACATTCTTTTGCAGCACATCTTCTGGAAAACGGCGCAGATTTAAGATCAATACAGGAAATGCTCGGCCATTCCGACATATCATCTACACAGATTTATGCACAGATAGCTAAAAACAAAATAAAAGAGGTATACAAAAAAACACATCCAAGAGCATAATACACACTTTACCAATATTAAAGTTTTGCGTTTATATTATGCAGGAGACGTTCCAAAAAGGCGTTTCTTGCATTTTCCTTTTAAAAAGGCTGTTTTACTACTATCATAAAAAACTGCTATAATAATAAAAAGATAAATAACAATAATAACAAGGATAACAAGAGAAAAAGCAGAGTAAGAAGACGGATATTTCTACTACCGAAAGAAAGGGAGATGCTAATGAAACGTGCAGTTATAATTGTTTTAGATAGTGTTGGAATAGGCGAATTACCTGATGCGGGTTTATATGGGGATACAGGAAGCAACACTTTGGGTAATATTGCCCAACATGTTAAGGGATTCAGCATACCGAACTTGCAGAAACTTGGACTTGGAAACATTGACAATATTAAAGGTATTGCAAGGACAGATAATCCATTGGGATGTTACGGAAGGATGGCTGAAAAGTCTTTAGGAAAAGACACAACAACCGGACATTGGGAAATTGCTGGAATTATACTTCAAAAACCTTTCCCTGTTTATCCTGACGGTTTTCCTGATGAGATCATCAAAGAATTCGAAAAACGTATTGGAACTAAAATTTTAGGCAATGTTGCAGCATCAGGTACGGAAATTATAAAAAAGCTAGGAAAGCAGCATGTAACGACAGGATATCCTATAGTTTACACATCGGCAGACAGTGTATTCCAGATAGCAGCTCATGAAGACGTTATTCCGGTAAACAAACTATACGAAATGTGTGAAATTGCCAGAGATATATTAAAAGGTGACCATGCCGTTGGCAGGGTTATTGCCAGACCTTTTGCAGGAACTGAAGGTAATTATGTAAGGACGGACAGACGACATGACTTTTCTTTGAAACCCATTAAAAAAACAATACTTGATTTTATTGTTGAAGCGGGATATAAAGTAAAGGCGGTTGGCAAAATTGTAGATATTTTCGGGGGCTGCGGTGTTACCGATTCTGTTCATATTCATGGTAATATGGATGGTGTAGACAAAACTCTGGACTACATGAGAGAAAATTTTGAAGGTATTATATTTACAAACCTTGTTGACTTTGATATGCTTTACGGTCACAGAAATGATGCAGAGGGTTATGCCAATGCACTTATGGAGTTTGACAGGCGTGTACCAGAAATAATTGAAGCTTTGTCTGACGATGATCTTTTAATAATAACAGCCGATCACGGATGTGATCCTACTACTGAAAGTACGGACCATTCAAGAGAATATGTGCCACTAATAGTATATGGGAAAAAGTTACGCAGAAATGTCAATCTGGGTACCAGAGAAACTTTTGCAGATATTGCTGCGTCATTGGCACAGATGTTTAATGTTGAGAATCCCGGAAACGGTAAAGGATTTTATGAGGATGTGATTTTATGAGAATGTATGATATTATAGCAAAAAAAAGAGACGGAAAAGAACTTTCTTTTGAAGAACTTGAATTTTTTATTAATGGATATTGTGAAGGAATCATTCCCGATTATCAGGCTTCAGCACTGCTTATGGCGATGTATCTAAAGGGAATGACTCCAAAAGAAACTGCAGATATGACCATTCTTATGGCAAATTCCGGAGACCGTATCGACCTTTCATCCATAAAAGGTATAAAGGTTGACAAACATAGTACAGGAGGAGTAGGAGATAAAGTTACGCTTATTATAGCACCAATAGTGGCCGCATGCGGTGTACCTGTTGCGAAAATGTCCGGAAGAGGTCTTGGACATACAGGAGGAACTATTGACAAGCTGGAATCCATACCTGGTTTCAGAACATCTCTATCCAGAGAAGAATTTATATCAAATGTACAACAGATAGGTCTTTGTATTGCTGGTCAGACTTCAAATCTTGCACCCGCCGATAAAAAACTTTACGCATTGAGGGATGTGACTGCCACAGTCAACAGCATTCCGCTTATAGCAAGCAGTATAATGAGTAAAAAAATTGCTTCCGGAGCGGATAAAATAGTTCTGGATGTGAAAACCGGAAGCGGCGCTTTTATGAAAACTCTTGATGAATCTATTGCTCTGGCCAAAACCATGGTGGAAATAGGCAAACGTGCGGGAATAGAGACTGTAGCTGTTATCACAGACATGGATATACCTCTTGGAAATGCCATAGGGAATGCTCTGGAAGTAAAGGAAGCGTTGAATACTTTGAAAGGTCGTGGTCCAAGAGATCTTGAAACAATATCTTTTGAAATTGCCGCAAGAATGCTTGAACTGGCCGGTAAAGGAGATATGGAGCATTGTAGGAATGAAGTCAGAAATGTAGTGTATGACGGAAGCGCATTGAAGAAATTCGAAGCAATGGTAAAAAGACAGGGTGGAGATAGTGAAGTTGTAAATAATGAAAACATATTGGGAAAGGCAGAATTCACCCTGGATATAGTTTCAGACAGAAGTGGCTATATTGAGTCCATTAAAACCGATTTGCTGGGAGTCGCTTCCATGCTCCTGGGAGCCGGAAGAGAAACGAAGGACTGCGATATTGATCATCTTGCCGGAATAATACTGCATAGAAAAACAGGTGCAAAAGTAGAAAAAGGCGAAGTGATTGCTACGCTTCATACAAATAAAGAAGAAAAATTAAAAGAAGCCGAGTCAATATTAAAGGAAGCCTATGTTATTTCTAACAGACGTCCGGATACAAGATCGATGATTCTCGCATATGTAAATTCTACAGATGTCAGGAAATATGCCGACGAAATATAGCACAATTGGATATTTTTATTTTGTATTTGAAGCAAGGGATAAAGCAAAATTTTTTTAATACTGAATATACCCCGAAAATCCAGCATAACAATTAATTAGGGAAAAGCATGATAAAAAAGGGAGTGGATTTTGTGTATAAAAAACCCATTATATTTATTGTTGTGCTGGCTTTATTGCTTCAGATAACACCTTTGCTTTCATATGGGGATGGCGGTGACGGAGCTACTCCGGCAAATACAGGGGTATTTGACCTTAGAGCCAAAGCCTATACTCTTATGGAAGCAAATACAGGAAATATACTTATAGAAGGCAACAGTCACGAAAAACTTCCAATAGCAAGTATAACAAAGATAATGTCAATGCTTCTGATAATGGAAGCAATAGATAGCGGTAAATTGACGTTTGATGATAGGGTATATGTTTCTGAGCATGCTTTTAGAATGGGGGGGTCACAGGTTTGGCTTGAACCTGGTGAGGAGTTTTCTGTAGATGAAATGCTGAAAGCAGTAGCAATACACTCTGCCAATGATGCTACTGTAGCTCTTGCAGAGACTGTGGCGGGCAGCGAAGAAGCATTTGTGGCAATGATGAATCAAAAGGCGAAGGAACTTGGAATGAATAATACTAATTTCCTTGATTGTACCGGTCTTACAGATGAAGGTCATTATAGCACTGCACACGATGTTGCTATTATGTCCAGGGAGTTGATCACAAAACATCCAAAAATATTGGAATACACTTCTATATGGCAGGATAAATTCAGAGACGGTGTAGAGGGTAAAACACCTGTTGCTTTGGACAATACAAATAAGCTCATAAGATTCTATGAGGGTGCTAACGGATTGAAGACCGGCTTTACCCGCAAGGCCGGACATTGCCTGTCGGCTACTGCAAAGAGAAATAATCTTCAGCTTATAGCTGTTGTGCTTGGTGAACCGGATTCCAATACGCGTTTTTCCGAGGCCAGAAAGTTATTGGATTATGGTTTTGCTAATTATGAATCCAGGACAGTGAACAGTAAAGGAGAGCAAATCCAGGAGATTGAAGTTAAGAGAGGATTAACTACTTCTGTTAATGCTGTATACTCCGATGATGTAAACCTCCTTGTGAAAAAAGGCAGTTCAGATAGTATAGAACGGCAGGTAAATATTGAAACAAGTATTACAGCTCCGGTTAAAGCAGGTCAGAAAATAGGAGAAGTAGTTTATATCCTTGACGGCAAAGAGGTAGGAAAAGCTGATATTGTAGCTGACGCAGATATAGAAAGGGCAACCTTTGGGAGACTGTTTGTCAAGATAATTATTCAATGGTTTGGCATGGGGAGAAAGTAGTCTGGTTTAAAAGATATAGTGCGACTGCTTAAATTTTTTAAATTCTTAAATGCTTTAGTTTCTTAAGTTTACGTTATTTTTATAAACTTAGTTTTCTAATACTTAAGTTTCCAATACAATACCTAAGTTTTCTGATACAAATAGATAGAATATTGTATCTAGGCCTGACAACTGTTATATAATTTATAAGTTCTTTAGTTTATATTTTAACCATTATTCCTTATTGCAAGGTATTTTATAGACTAAAGACAGGAAGGCCTGGATATTGAAGCAAAAGTGGACATGCTCCTGGAATGACGGGCAGATAAAAATTAAAAAGGAATATGTCTTGACTATAAAGAAAGCAGAAATAGAATTTATTTAGTATAAAATGTGTCAGGGACCGAATATCCTGAAAAGATAATGGTATATTAACCGGGCCGGATTTGTTATTATGTATGAAGTAGCTCCGGTAAATATTAAAATGATAAGAATTATAGAGCCATACCTTTCCAATACAGATACCAGCCTGTAATACCTAAAAGGCAACAAATTTACCAGGATATGAAAACCGTCCAGTGGTGGTACCGGCAAAAGATTAAACAAAAACAGAATGATGTTTATCTGTATTGCATAATCGAATATTCCAATAATTGAGTTTACAACATTTCCGCTCAGCTTGTATGGTAAGTTAGTTGAGAGAAATATTCTGGCAAAAATTACAAATACAGTGGCGACAATAAGGTTTGTAACCGGACCCGCAGCAGAAACAATTATACTGTCACGCCTTGGATTTTTATAATATTTAGGGTTGATTTGTACCGGTCTTGCCCAACCGAACCCCATGAAAATAAGCATGAAAAATCCAATAAAGTCAATGTGCGGAAATGGTGAAATTGTAAGCCTTCCCTGACTTCTTGGAGTAGGATCGCCCAAACGATCTGATGCCAAAGCATGTGCAAATTCATGAAAGGCAAGCCCTATAATAATTCCAGGTAAACTAATAAGTATTTGAGTAATGTTAAATCTAAACATATTTTTCTCCATAGAATTAAGTATCTGTAAAGCACAGAAAAGTGCCTGCTTATGAACACTTCTTTAAGTTTTTATTTTAGCAAACAATACTAATAATGTCCAGAAATTATAAAATTATATATATTTTGTACAGTCGTTTTTATTTTTATTGTATAATTCTTTGTTGATATGCTAATATATATTTAGCACATTGGGACGGCCTTTTAAACTCACGGCGCGTAACTAATGCATTTTATTATGTAATATATGGAGTGTGAAACATAAATGAATGATAAAATTATTGTGAGCGGTATGAGGCCGACAGGTTCTCTACATTTGGGGAATTATTTCGGGGCTCTGGAGAATTGGATAAGATTGCAAAATGAATATAACTGCTATTTTTTTGTTGCTGACTGGCATGCACTTACAACAGGTTACGAAAAAACAGAAGAAGTGAAGCATAATATTGATGAGGTTTTGATTGATTGGTTAAGTGCAGGACTTGACCCTGAGAAATGCAATATATTTATACAGTCAAAGGTTAAGGAGCATGCTGAATTAAATTTGCTTTTTTCTATGATTACACCACTGTCATGGCTGTACAGATGCCCTACTTACAAGGATCAGCTTAAACAAATCAAGGACAGGGATATATCTACGTACGGTTTTCTTGGATACCCGTGCCTTATGTCTGCAGATATACTGCTTTATAAGGCAGATTTTGTTCCGGTTGGTGAAGATCAATTA